>Ga0256827_10000191_pt1 | contig 35515 bp, 34 predicted proteins | sample CV84metaG_FD_185977 | JGI IMG/M metagenome (GOLD analysis project Ga0256827, IMG submission 185977) | Hydrothermal vent microbial communities from East Pacific Rise, Pacific Ocean - CV84 | ecosystem: Environmental > Aquatic > Marine > Hydrothermal vents | place: Pacific Ocean: East Pacific Rise...
CTTCTCTATCATCTGGACATTTTCCATCTATAATTTCTAAGGCTTTGTTGATGGTGTTGTAGGTTTTTCCCGTTCCTGGGGGTCCGTATAGGATTTGGTTTAGGGGTTGAGTTTTCATTGATTCTCCATTTTTTATATCTTGTTTTTCTTTTGCAATAGAAATTAAAATATTATTAAACTTTTTATGTTCATTTTCTACTAAACTAAAAAAATCTTCTTTCGTACTAACTTTATCAATAACTTCTTCTTTAATTTTTAGACTTTTATTATTACTATTATTTTTATTTTTTTGACCAGTCCACCATTTGAACCATTTAAAATCACTTTTTTCAAGCATTTTATTTAATTCATTATTTAATTTATATCTTGTTGTATCATACTCTTCAAAGTGAATATCTAAACTATATTTATTATCTTTTAGTAGTCTTATTTCAAAATGTACTTTTGATAATTTATAAGCTTTATTATTATCAATTAAACTAATTTGAAACCAATTATTTTTACAAGTAGATAATTTTGTATTTTCAAGTCCACTATTTTTTTTATTGTCTTTAAAATAGTTGTACATCTCTTTTAACTCCATTCTTTTCTCCCTATTTTCAATTCATAAATAATACCATAATATTTGAACAGTTTTTACTTTTATTTGACGGTAGGCTGAAGCCGTACCCTACGGTTTTTTATATTTATTCAAAATCTATATCTTCTGATATATCGTACCAATATTTGTTGTAATATTCCAATTTAACATACTTGTGGAATGATGAAAAACTCCAATCATTGGCTCTCTCTACATATCCATGTTTTACAGGATTGTAATGGATATAATCCATATGTCTGTTAAAATCTTTTTCATCTCTGATAGTATGTTCATAGTATCGTCTCTGCCATATAGGTTTATAACGATTGTCTATTTGACTTTGGGACTGAAATAGATGTTGATAATATTTAGGGTTAAGATGTCTTGAAAAATAGGTTTTTATGGTTCTGATAATATGGGGATAATCTTCTACTTTTTGAGGGGTGATAATCATGTGGATATGGTCAGGTAAAATGACTATTGCTTCTATCTCAAAATAATATTTTCTTTTTGACTCTTTGAAACTTGCTCTTAATAGTTCAATGTTTCTAATGAGAATTGGATTATTTTGATATGTTTTTATCGTTAGAAAGTAGCTGTATCCATTGAGAAAGATCCTTTTATAGTTTGGCATTTTAAAAATTCAAGATTTTATATAGGGAAGAGAGTTTATTTACTCTCTTCTAAAACCTTCAAATCTGACTCTCCCAGTTTGACATATTTAGCAAACATCTGCAACAGAATATCTCTAGGTTGTACAAAATCTTGGATGAAGAATGCTGTAGGAGAGGTCTCGTCTATGGCTGATGTGTCGGCTAAGTTTTTAATAAAATCATCAAATGAGTGACCAGCCATAACAGCACAAGCGTGGATCATCATGCTCTCTTTTAGATCATCATCCTCTATGGTGTGATGGAGTACCAAGAATATCTCTTTTGCACCTTTGATGTCGTTTTCGCTATATCTTTGGATACCATGCTCATAGATAGCTCTCGCTGTGGCTAACTCTTCTGGGTTGGTTGTACTGAACCCTTTGTATTGGGTGAGATTATCTGCCAAGACATCAAAAGCTTGATTGACAATAAAAGTAAATATGTCATTGATCTCATCTTCTGATGATTCTATGACCATTTTGCTACCTAGTAGCTTATACCCCTTGTCTATACTCTTTTCTCTATACATCTCCTCTTCTAGTCGCTTCATATCAGCGATGAAGTTCTCATCTTTTTTTAGTGCTTCTATGTCTATATCTGGGTGTTCCATACTTTTCCTTTGTTGTTTTTGATTTTTTTTATAACGCTTGTTTGATTCGCTCTAGTGCTTCTCTTGTTTTGTTCTCTTCGTATACGAGGGCGAGTCGTATATACCCTTCTCCTTGACCCTCTCTACCTAAAAATGAGCCTGGGATTACTTTGAGGTTATACTCTCTATATAGTCTCTGTGTAAACTCTATCTCATCATCAACTTTTAGCCAAATATAAAAGGTAGCTAGTGGTGGTTCTATTCCCAAAATCTCTTTTGCGATCTCAAAGTTTCTGATATATTTGGCTCTAAACTCATCTACATGACTTTGATCAGCCCACGCTACAGTAGAAGCGTGTTGTAGAGGTAGCGGAGATGCACAGCCTACATAGGTTCTATATGTCATATACTCTTTGAGTATTTTAGCATCTCCTGCTATAAATCCAGATCGAAGTCCAGGTGCAGAGGAGCGTTTGGAGATTGAGTTGATGACCAAGATATTTTTAAATTCAGGATTTCCTACCTCTATACTAGCATTGAGCAAAGAAGGTAGAGGTTTGTCTAAATAGAGATCTATATAGCACTCATCATTTAGGAGAACAAAGTTATATTTGAGTGATAGCTCAACCCATTTTTTTAGCTCATCTATTAGCATAACGGATGAGGTTGGATTGTTTGGAGTATTGATAATGACTAAATCACACTCTTTTAGAGCCTCTTCATCTATAGTTGGTTGAAAACTATTTTCACTCAATAGATTTAGATATATAGTCTTGGCACGACTCGCTTTTGATGCTCCCTCATAGATCTGATAAAATGGGTTTGGAAATGCCATAATGGGATCTTCTATATCGTGGAGTAGAAACTGAGGAAAGTTAAATAGAACCTCTCTTGTTCCAAAAGTAGGGATAATCTGCTGGTTATTTAGCTCTAAATCAAAACGATTCTTTAGATACTGTAGCATCCCCTCTCGTAAAATAGCCTCTCCTGATGTTTTTGGATATTTATTGAGTAGCCCAGATGAGTTATGTAGCTCATCTATAATAAATTTAGGAGTTGAAAATTGAGGCTCACCAATGGTTAAGCTTAATGGTTCATATTGTTTAGATGGGGTGATATTTTCTAATAAATTATTTAGTTTTTCAAATGGATAGGTTTGGAAGTTCAAGATATTCCCTATTTTTTGAGGGGATTATAACAAAAGATAGATTAGTTATAACTATGTCCTAAAGTATAATTTTAGGACTCATAGTTATTGTGAAACACTACTCTTCACAAGATGTATCAGTTTTCGCGTCAGGAAGCTCTTTGTAGTTATTATCTTTAAGTTTAGCTGGTTTTAAATCTTTACAATCAACCTCTGTACAAGGTACAGTTTTTGCTTCAGGATAGTCATCAAATGTCTCTCCTTTTACCTCTTCAAGATTTTCGCAACCTTTACCACTCTTTAGTTTTGGGTCATTACTTTTCCCTGCTGATTTATCTATTTCAAGTTTTAGAATAGGTAGATCTTCATTTTTTTTAGAACTAGAGGCTTTTTCTTCCGTTACCTCTTTTTTCATCTCTTTTTTAACATCACCTTTTTGTGGCTTTGTCTCTGTATCTGCTTGACAATAACTTCCAAATCCAACAATCATTAATACAGCTAAAACCATATATTTTGATACCATAGTCTTCATTTTCGTTCTCCTTTATTGTTAATTATCCTTAGTATCATACATCAAACTTGTTTAGTTAAAGATAAAATTAAAAAATAAACTTAGAAATATATCGTATCTTCAACATAAAGATAATAAACTTTCGATATATACTTATACAAAATCTAAAAGAAGGAAAATATATGAAAAAAGTTGTATTACTTTTAGCTCTACCAGCTATTTTGATGACAGGAGGGTTAAAGAGTTCATTACTAAAATCCAAGCGAGAAGGTAAACCATTAATGGTTTTAGTGACTTCAGAGTCATGTAGATACTGTGCTAAAATGAAAAAAGAGACATTGAGCAATAACGAAGTAAAAAAGAATTTAAATGGTTTTCTCTTTGCTACAGTTTTAAAATCCAGTAAAGATGCAGAGCGTTTTTTACCGACTACTCGTTATACTCCTACCGTCTATTTTGTCTCTCCCAAGTTTAAGATAATAAATAGTGTAAAAGGCTATTTAGGTGCTGCCGATTTTAATATGTGGATTGATGATACACGCTCAAAACTTGGTATGAGTTTGAGAAGTAAAAAGAAAGAACAGGTTGCTACTACTACATCGACAAATTATGTACAGCCTGAAAAAGATAGTGTTTGGATGTACGATATTGCTTCGGCAATGGATTATGCTGCTCAGACAGGAAAACAGATTATGGTTTTTGTAGGGTCTACTAAATCAAAATGGTCAAGAGAGATGGAGAAAAAGACACTAAATGCTAAAAGTGTAAAGTCAGAGCTTAAGAGTTTCGTTTGGGTAAAACTAAATCATGGAGATGCTGAAGCAAAAGCCTATGATATTAACCCAACTTATGTACCAACAGTATATTTTATGCGTTCAGATATGAGTGAGTTGGCTGTAGCTAAAGGTTACTTTAAGCCAAGTGATTTTTTAAAGTGGGTTAAACATGCTAAATCTAAGATATAAAAAAGACCTCAAAATTTGAGGTTCTTTATATTATATTCCTGTATTACAGGTACTGATCTCTCCACTTTTAATGCCTTTTTTAAACCACTCAACTCTCTGAGCAGATGAGCCATGAGTAAAGGCATCAGGTACAACATAACCTTGAGCTTGTTTCTGTAGTGTGTCATCTCCAATAGATGATGCTGCTTGGAGTGCCTCTTCTATATCGCCTTGCTCTAGGATATTAAATCTCTTGTGTGCATGGTGTGCCCAAACACCAGCATAACAGTCAGCTTGAAGCTCTACTTTGACCTGTAGTTGATTTGCCCCTTTTTGACCTCTTGCTTGTTGTTTCATTTTTTGTACTTTTGTGAGTGTTCCTTCCATATTTTGGATATGGTGACCTATCTCATGTGCTAGTACATACGCTTGTGCAAAATCCCCTGATGCGTTGTGTTGTTTTGCTAACTCATCAAAGAAAGAGAGATCAAGATAGACTTTTTGATCCGCAGGACAATAAAATGGTCCCATCTGTGCTGAGGCATGACCACATCCACTACGTGTTGATCCTCGATATAGTACCATCATTGGTTCTCGATATTTTGCACCATGTTTAGTAAAAATTTCTTTCCAAACCTCTTCTGTATCATGTAGTACGGTTGAGATAAATCTAGCTTGTTTATCATCAGCTTTTTTGTCAATATGGCTTGTAGCTCCTCCTGCTCCTGTGATACTGCCAAGAGGGTTAAATCCTGAAAAATAAGCAACTGCTCCTACTGCTATAATAGCCCATCCAAATTTTGTTTTTAATAGTCTCTGGACGATTGGCCATAGAAACATCATAGTACTCATGGATGGCATTCCTCGTCCACCTCCACCACTACTACCACTATTACCTCGTCTATCTTCTACATTGTCACTCTGATCTCGGTCTTCCCATCTCATTCTATCTCTCCTAAGAAATTTTTAACAAATTATATCACAAGTAAAATTTGACTACAATATTAATAATTTTTTAGGAGTTTTATGTGTCGTTAGCATTAGCAAGAAAATATCGTCCTTTGTCGTTTGATGAGTTGATTGGTCAAGAGGCAGTCTCTTTGACCTTGAGTTTGGCTTTAGAAAATGATAGACTCTCCCATGCTTATCTTTTTTCTGGCTTGAGAGGCTCAGGAAAAACCTCCACAGCTAGAATATTTGCAAAAGCACTCCTTTGTGAGCATGGGACAACCTCTCATCCTTGTGGTGTGTGTTCTCACTGTAAGATGGCTGTAGATGGGCGACATATGGATATTATAGAGATGGATGCAGCCTCCAATCGAAAGATAGATGATATTCGTGAGCTTATAGAGCATACCAAATATAAACCCTCGTCAGGAAGATTTAAAATTTTTATTATTGATGAGGTTCATATGTTGACCAAAGAGGCGTTTAACGCACTTTTAAAGACACTTGAAGAGCCTCCTGCCTTTGTCAAGTTTATCTTGGCTACTACAGACCCTCTAAAACTTCCTGCTACTATTTTGAGTAGAACCCAACACTTTAGATTTAGAAAAATATCTCAACCCATATTGACCAAACATCTGGAACATATCTTGAATTTGGAGGGAGTGACATATGAGAAGAGTGCCATTGATATTATCGCACGAAGTGGAGCAGGGAGTGTTCGTGATGCCTTGACACTACTTGATCAAGCTATTGTTTATTCCACAAACTTTATTGATCTCTCTACAGTTACCAATATGTTAGGAATTATTGAGCCTTCTCTTTTAGAAGGTCTTTTAAATAAAATTATGCTCAAAGATGAAGCAGGTATCTTGGAGTTTATCTCTATGGCAAGTGAGTTTGAGTCAGAGATGGTGATTGATGAGTTGATGTTGTATCTAAAAGATATACTTTTGAGTGGTTCTACCAAGATTACACCTATGATTATTGAACGATTTTTTAGAGTTTTGGCTGATGCTAAACAGCTGTTGAATATTGGAAGTGATGGTGAGTTTGTCTTGTCTCTTACACTCTTTAAGATGATGGAAGCGTTGCAGATACAAGATATAGATGGGATGATACGAACACTGGAGAAGGAGTTAAATAGTGTCAAAATAACTCCTTCTGAGCCTATTAAAGAGGAGTCTTCTGTTCCTCTGTCTCCTCCTATAGTGGATGATAATAGGATAGTTGAACCTGAGGTTTCCCCTGATCTACCTATCCCTGAGCCTATAAAACCAATAGATCCTCATGCTAAGCAGTTTGAATCTTTGATTGCGAAACTCTATGATAGAAACTATGAGTTAGGGGAGGGCTTCAAAAATAGTATTACCTATAGTTCATTTGAAGATAATCTACTCTCTTGGGAGTCTACAGCTAGTGGTGAAAATAAGACCCTATTAAAAAATAATTGGGGACTTATTCGAATGTTTGTTCAAGAGATTTTTGGTTTTGAAACAAAGATAAAAAATATCCCAAAGGAGTTACCCTCGGTAGATGTAGAGCCTGAGTTAATTACTTCTCAAGCTGAAGAGCCTATCTTTATGGTAGCAGAAGAGGATGAGTTGCCCATGACAAGCTCCTGTATTGCTCCTGAAGATGGTGGAGTAGAAGCAGCCAAAGAGAAAGATGAACGAACAATATTAGATGAGCCTATGGTGGCAAAGGCGTTAGAATTATTTTCACCTAAAAAGGTTCGTGTGAAGAGAAAATCTTAAGATTGGGTATTCAAAAAACTCTTTTGAAACATTTTTTTGATAATATTTGCTCATATTAATTAGTAAAAAATAATAAAAAGGATTGATTAGATGAAGACAAATATCTTAAAAATAGTAGGATTGTTTATATTTTTCTTGACACTTAGTGCAGAGGCCACTACTTTGAGTAGCTTAGATGGCAATTGGAAAAATATAAGTAAAAGTAGCCGAGGTATCACAAAAATGATTATTTCTGCTCACGGAAAGAGTGCTGATATTCGAGTGTTTGGAAGCTGTAGACCAAAAAATTGTAAATGGGGTAAAAAGAAGCTTTATCCTTATGGAAAGTCTGTATCTTCAAATGTAAAAAAAAATCTAACTGTCTTGACTGCAACATATAAAAAGAAATCTTCAGAAGTTTTTTTAGTTCTCAAAATAGTAAATAAAAGATTAGAAGTGGAGTCTTTTACCCGTTTTACAGATAAGAGTAAGCGAAGTAATTACATGAGCAAATATACTTTTGTTCGTAGCTATATCAAAACACCAAAAATGATCTCTCCTCGGAATAATCAAGTTTTTAAAGTATATCCTAGGAAGACCAAATTGAAATGGTCTAAAGTCAAAGGTGCTAAATCTTATGTTGTTGAGATCGATTGTATTAACTGTTGTAAAAAAGGAAAATGGTGTTTGGATGTCAAGAAAAAAGCTTGGAAGCAGATCAAGACCAAAAAAACTAGTTATACTTTTAACTATGTTGGTGCTCAGTTTGGACGCTGGAGAGTTTGGGCTATTGATTCATATGGAAAAAGAAGTAAAAAGTCTGGATGGAGAATTTTTAAATATACAAAATAGATTCAGAAGATCAGCCAATAGAGTTTTTGGCTGATATAGGAAATAGTCGAATTCATATCTATAATGGTGATCGGGTGGTACATCTTAGCCATCAAGAAGCGATAGATGAGTACTCCTCCTCTAAAATAAAATATATTACTGTCAAACACCAGCTCAAAGATCATTTACAAAAGTTAGAGAGTTGGAAGGATATTTCATCCTTGATGAGGATACCCAATGAGTATGATACTATGGGGATTGATCGGAAAGCTCTATGCTTATCTCATAGTGATGGTATTTTTGTAAGTGCAGGATCAGCAATTACTGTGGATGTTGTAGAGGATGGGGTTTATAGAGGTGGATTTTTACTCCCTGGACTTCGAGCTTATATTGAAGCTTATAGCTTAATTTCTCCTGCTCTAAAAACAGAGTTAAATCATTTGGTATCGATTGATGAGTTACCTTTGACAACAAAAGATGGGATAAGTTTTGGTATAATCGCGTCGATAAAAATGCTCATAGAAAAATACCAATCATCAAGACAGCTTTATATATCAGGTGGAGATGGTGAGTTTATCTCTACCTTTTTTGATAATGCTATTTTTGATGAGACGCTTATATTTCAGGGTATGAAGAACGCATTAAGGAATAGTATATGTTGACAGTGGCACTTCCAAAAGGGAGAATTGCAGAGGAGACTTTGGAGATTTTTGCTGAAATCTTTGGAGGAGAGTTTAAGTTTGAGGGGCGAGAGCTGATTATGGAGGTTGGGGATTTTCGTTTTTTGAATGTTCGTAACCAAGATGTTCCTACCTATGTAGAGTATGGCTCTGCTGATATTGGTGTAGTAGGACTGGATGTGATTACTGAAAAAGAGCTAGATATTGTCAAGCTTTTGGATATGAATCTTGGTAAGTGTAAAGTCTCTATTGGAATCAAAAATGAAGATGAACTTGATTGGTCCAAGCCAAACATTAAGATCGCTACTAAAATGGTTAATATTACAGAGCAGTACTTTGCCAAAAAAGCAGTAGGGGTTGAGATCATTAAACTCTATGGTTCTATTGAGTTAGCTCCTCTTGTAGGATTGGCTGATGCGATTGTAGATATAGTAGAGACAGGTGCTACTATGAAAGAGAATGGACTAAAAGTAGCAGAGGATATTATGGACTCCTCTGTACATCTTATCGCCAACAAAAACTCCTACTATGCAAAAAAAGATGAGATACTCTCTCTGTATGAGAAGATAAACGCAGTGGTGCAGAGTCGTGTCTAATGCTCTTGATCTCTATGCAAAAGTGGAAGATCTACTTGGGGTAAATGAAGTTACCCCTATCCTCAACGAGTACTACTATGAGACACTAGAGGGGTTGGAGTTTAAAACTCTACTAGATGTTGGGTGTGGCTCTGGTGGATTTTTGGCAAATGTTGAGATCAAACATCCTCATGTAAAAGCGATGGGTTTAGATCTAAGTCCTGTCATGGTGGAGAATAGTAGAGCCAAAGGGCTTGATGTTCACTGTATTGATCTCTGTAAACTAGAGGGTAAATTTGATGTGATTACAGCTATTTTTGATATGGTCAATTATCTTGATGAGAAACAGTTCCGAAGATTTTTTAGATGTGTTGAGGAGCGTCTGGAGAGTGGTGGATATTTTATCTTTGATATTAATACACTATATGCATTTAAGATAATTGCTGCGGGTTCATTTATAAAAGATGATGAAGATAGATTTGTAACTATAGATAGTGACTATGAGGAGGAGCTTGGAGAGTACTATATGGATTTTACTCTTTTTGAGAGGGATGGAGAGTGTTTTAGGAAGAGCCAAGACTCTATTACTCAATATTTTCATACTGTAAATAGAATAAAAAAGCTCACCAATTTGAAGCTAGTATCTCAAAAAGGGATCTCTATCTATAGTCATGAGATTGAAAAGTATTATTTGGTTTTTAAAAAGAAAAAATAGTTTAAAATAATTAATAATTATATTACTTGTAAAAAAAAAATTATTAAAATAGAATAGAAAAATTGATATTTAAATGGTCATAAAGGTTACATGGTGCTTATGTCTATCAAAATAATTGTTTGAAGTTAACCAATTATTAACTTTATTTTGATTATTATAGTTATATATTACAATAACAAATAAAAGGATAGATATGAAATTTGGAAAAATATCAAAAATAGTTGCTGGATTATTAGTAACTGCGACTATAGCACAAGCAGATCTGACTGCAAATTTTAATGGAATTAAAGGCAATGCAAATGATGCTTCAAAAGCGTTTATAAAAAAAGTTGATAGTATAGGTTTCCAATCTGCTGGAAATGATAATATTCAGGTTCATTACTTTAATAGATATAAAGAGAAAAATCTTGATCTTTTGAGTTTTTTTACAGTGACAAATTTAACAGTAATGAGAGATCTCCTTATTAAAAATCCAAATTTTGGTGCATATGCTCCATTTAATATGCTTTTTTATAAAAAACTAGACAAAGATGAGAAGATAACATGGTATGGACATCTTGATCCTGATCTTATGCTAAATATTGTTGGTGAAAAAGATGAAGCTAATAGAAAAACATTCAAAGATATGATTGCTCCTCTTGATGAATTAGCTAAAAAAGAGTTGAACCCTACAGAGTTTAAAAAGCTTGAACATACAGACAAACTCCCTGCAAAACCACTTACTAAAATGGTTATGAAACTTCCTGCCGATCTTAAAGATTCTGATGCTATATCTGAGTGGGTTGAAGAGTTTGTTGAGACACATGATGGTGCATTTGTAAAACATGAGTTTATTATTGCTGGATTCTTGGATTTCAAATTTGAGTATGAGGATGCAGAGATAGATTTTGATGCGTATGATGCTTATTGGGTATCTTCTCTTTGTCACTTTAAATTCTCTAACTCCGTATTTAATCATAATGAACCACAAGCAGGACTCTTCGCTCCATGTTCAGTATACTTCTATATCCCAAAAGGTTCAAAAGAGCTTCATGTAGGTTACTCTTCAGTTGAAAACTGGTTGGCAACTACAGGAATCAAAGATGAGAAGATGAGAAAAGATATGTTGGCTATTGATGCAGAGGTTGTTGAGACATTTAAAGAGTTAGGTTTCACACTAGAAAAATAAATCTATATCTATATAACTATTACAAAGGAACTTTATATGAAAAACATTATTGCAAGTTGTTTAACCGCAACACTACTTTTTACAAGCACCCTATCGGCTGAGTTTGATTTTAGCAAAGCACCAGAGAAGATGACGGCATATTATGCATCAGGTATGCAGACAACTGATAATCTTAAAGCTAGACTTAAAGATAGTGGTTTTGAGATACTATCAACCAATGAGATTCTAAAAGGTGAAACAGTTGTGACTATCACCAATGATGAACTCAAAGCTACCAACAGTTACATGGCTGCTATTAATATTTTAGTTAATCCAGAAGCTAAAGAGCTTAGAGTTCAAAATCCATCTTATTTGGGAGCTGCTTATCTAAAAGAGAACTATAAATATGGACAGTTCAAAGCTACACTAAATTCACTCGAAAAAGCACTGGGTCAAATGGTCATTGTGACTGAACAGTATGATTTTAAAAAGCTCTCCAAGTATCAGTTTATGATGGGTATGCCATATTTTGAAGATACTATTGAGATCAAAGATGGTGTAAATTTGGAGGAGAAGCTAAAAGGTAAAAAAGCAGATAAATATTTTGCTTATACGGTCAAACTTTCAAATGGTAACACTTTGGTAGGACATCTATTGAGACAGAAGACAAATAAGTTTCTTAAAAAGATAGACTCTACTAATAATGCTCAGCTTTTACCATATCAAGCTATGGTAGATAAAAGTGGTAAAGTTGTTATTTTAGATCCAAAATACTATCTAGCACTCTCCTTACCACTTTTGACTATGGGTGAATTTATGAAGATAGCTAGTGTCCCTGACAAGATAGAAAAAGGGATAAAAAGGGCTTATAAATAAATTTACTAAAAAGTATAGATTAATAAATTTAAACATAATTAATTAAAATTTCACCGATTTTTTAAGTCTAAAAAGATAAAAAATATTTTATACTAGCATTCATTAATGATAAAACTATGAGTTAGTCATATGTGAGGGAAGGTATAGGATGAATATAGATAAAATTGAAGAGGATGAGATAGATCTGCACGGGTTCTTCTCTACTATAAAAAATGGTATAGGAGGTATTATTTTTATTACACTCTTTAGTTTATCTGTTGCTATATTATATATCTATTTTTCTAAGTCGATATATCACTCTAGTGTAACTATTGCTTTAGATAATGGAGGAGAATCTAATCTTAAAAATATTTTGCAAGAAGAGACTTTTTTAGATGTCAAGAATGAGGATAGATTACAGTTAGCTAAAGTTACATTGCAGTCTAGAAAATTTATTCGAACTATTATAGATAGGGTTCATGTAGATAAAGAGCTTTTTATAAAAAGTAATTTTAGAAAAAATGAGGTCAGTGAATTTTCAGATATAAAAATTGATATTGACTATAAAGATGCTACTCTTTATGGGAAATTCTTTGAGATTATCCCGCTAAATAAGAACAAATTTCTACTTAAAATTGATAATGATAAAATGGATTACAGTGAAATTCATGAGTATAATAAAAAAATAGATAATAAACTCTTTTCATTACGAGTTATCAAAACTGATGGAGAGGACTCTTTTCATGACTCTATAGAGAGTAAAATAATTAATTTTTTTAATAATGATACACTATCCCTTTTTATAAAGCCAAGATACTATTTTAGATTTTTCAATAGAAAATTTCAAGTCAATAGTATTATAGACAATATGAGTGTTAATGATCTATCTGATAATATTTTACAGATTTCATATGTGGATAATATGCCAAATCAGGCACAAAAAGTAGTGGATGAGATTGCAAAAAGTTATATTGAGTATACTCTATCTAATAAAACTAGTGAACTTGAACAGACTTTAGAGTTTTTAGATAAACAGATCATAGATATAAAATCAAATTTAAAAAGTAGGGGAGATGAGTTACAGAAATATCAGCAAAAGAGTGGTTTAGCTGTGATGAGTGTGGGTGAAGATATTTTAAAAACTCTCGATGCAAAAAGTGAGCTTATTGAAAAGATATCTCTACAGATTCAAGAGATCACTAAGTTTAGAGTTAACTTAGAAGGAGGAATCCTCAGTACAGTTTCTCTTATTACGGCAGGTATTGATACTACCTCTATCCAGCCTTTGATGGATAGTTATATGAGTAATGGAGAGGAGATAGAGGGGTTAAGATTTCAACAAGATAATATTGAAAAATCAGTTACTTCGAATCAACGCATCGCTTCTCTTATAGATGAACTAAAGGATAAAGAGATATTGATTCAAGATCTTTTGATTAATTTTACTCATGAACACCCACAGGTGATAGAGGCTCAGTCTGAATTTGATAACCTTAGAAATAAGATTCATGCTACAGTTATAGCAAATATTGAAAAACTTCAAAAAAGTAGAACTCTTGCCAAGTCAAATATCTTGAATAATATAAATACGGTAGAAAATAATCTAAAAGTTAGACTAAGATTATTAAAAAGTAGTATTAGAGAGAAAAAATCACTATTGCAATCTATCCCTGAAAAGCATATTGTTAATGATAATCTTAAGAGAAGATTTGCTTTGAGTGAGAATATATATACATTTTTACTTCAGAAAAAGATAGAAGTTGAAATATCAAAAGCCTCTATCATTGCCAATACTAAAATTATTGAAGATGCTTATATTTTGGATAATGCTGTTGAACCAAAGAAAGAACTTATCATGTTGGTTAGTTTGATATTTGGGTTTGTTTTTGGCATTATATTTACTTTTATAAGATCATTTTTTGATACTACTATACGAGATTATATTGATATAGAAAAGTTAACAACAGCTCCTATATATGGGACTCTTCCATTTAAAAATAGTGAGCGAATTTTTCAAGAGGCTCTTCGGAGTATTCGGACAAATTTACAGTTTGTTATTCCTGAAAACAAGAGGTGCGTCAATATACTAATCTCCTCTACTGTTTCAGGAGAGGGGAAAACTACGACTACCTATGGTTTATCTGATGTTATATCACAAGCAGACAAAAGGGTTCTGGTTATAGATTTAGATTTAAGAAAGCCAAGGCTTTATAAAGAGTTCAAGAGAAGTAATAAGGTTGGAATAAGTAACTATTTAACCAATGATACTCTTAAATTAGAAGATATTGTTCACTCTATTAATGAAAACCTTGATTTCTTTCCTGCTGGTTCAATTCCTCCTAATCCATCTGAGTTACTTATGAATAAGAGATTTGAGGTGATAGTTAAAGATTTAGAAAAAAGGTATGATTATATTATTTTTGACTCAGCTCCAATTGGTTCTGTAATTGATGCGAATATGATTTTGAAATATGTAGATATTTTTCTTTTAGTTTTAAAAGCCAATACATCAAAGAAAAATTATATAGAAAATTTTAATAAAATGGTTAGAGAGAAAAATCTTAAATCTTTTGGAATTATCTTGAATGGAGTCAAAATATTTAAAGGTCAAGGTTATGGTAGTTATGGCTACGGATATGGATATGGCTATGGGATAAACACATAATCTCCTTTTTTTATAAAAAATTTAAATGTTACTTTGATATAAAACAAAAAATATTTTTTTATCTTTTTTTTTGTGAAAAAAACTATAAAAAAAATTATTTTATAACCATTTTTAACTAAAAAGTATGATAGAATACTCCCATTATATCAAGGGAAAGATATGTCAGTTATATATTGTAATTCGTCGAATATTGGGAAGTTGTTAGAGGAAATTAATTTTGGTTTAAATAAAGGTGATGAGGTCAAATTGAAAATACAATTAGATCAATCTTTATATTATGGTTACTTTGCTTATCATGGGTTTCAGGTAAAAAACACCATAGAGAAAAGTAGTCAAGCCATTGTAGATCTTAGTAAAAATAAGAGTATTGAATCTATTCCAGACAAGAGGTATTCTTGGCTAATTAAGTTGCCTAGAACAGGTCAAAATGGGAAGAGAATTTTTGTTTATAAGATAAGGACTATGCAACCTTATTCAGAGTATATACAGGATTTTGTAATCGAAAAAAATGGACTGAATGATGATGGTACTATTAAAAATGATTTTAGAATTACAAAGACAGGTAAGTTTTTGAGGAGGTATTGGTTAGATGAGTTGCCTATGCTTTTTAACCTTTTTAATGGTGATCTAAAGTTGATTGGATTTAGACCTCTAAGCGATACTATGCTTAATGCTTATCCACGGAAGTTTGTCAAGGAGAGAAATAAATATAAACCAGGGTTAATTCCCCCATACTATATTGATAAACCTGATAGCTTTGAAGATTTGATTAAGTCAGAAAAAAAATATATAGATAAGTACAAAAAAAATGGGTTTGTAACAGATGTTAGTTACTTTGGTAAATTTTTGAATGCACTTTTCTTTAAAGGAGTTAGAAGTTCATGATAGAGAAACTGAAACCAAAATCAGAATTTTCTCGTAATGTATTGACGCTGATGTCAGGTACAACAGTAGCACAAGCTATTCCTATCGCAATAAGTCCAATACTTACTAGAATCTATACACCAGAAGATTTTGGTCTGTTTGGTACTTTTTTAGCTCTCTCTACAATCTTAGGAGGTATCTCAAATGCTAAATATGAATTGGCTATTATGCTTCCTCGAAAAGATGAAGATGCTATTAATATATTTGCATTAGGATTTATCATATCATCTATATTCTCTCTTCTTCTTTTAGTTTTTATTTTACTCTTTGATGACTATTTAATAGAGTTGTTAGGCAATGAAACTATTAGACAATGGATATATTTTATTCCTCTAATAGTTTTTTTTATAGGGTTTTTTAATATCTTAAACTATTTTAATAATCGTAAAAAAAATTATAGAGATATAGCGAACTCTAAAATAGTAAAATCTATAGTTCTTGCAGTAGTCCAACTTAGTGTGGGTTTAGTAAAAGGTGGTGTGATAGGACTTGTAAGTGGACAGATTGTATCGCAGATGTTTGCAAATGTCAGACTTTTGAAAAATATAATCAATGATAAAAATCTAATGTCCAAAATATCTAAAGTAAAAATGATTGCTCTTGCTAAAAAATATAAAAATTTTCCTAAGTTTTTAATATTGGCACATGGGATGAATACCATGTCTAGTCAGTCTCCTTTTATTTTACTTTCAACTTTTTTTAATGCAACTATTGCAGGATTTTTCTTGCTAACACAAAGAGTGGTAGGTATGCCTATGAGCTTGGTTGCTCGTTCTATTGGAGATGTATTTAGAGAAGAGGCGAGTTCTCAATTTCGTAAAAATGGAGAGTGTAAAGCTATCTATATATCTACATTAAAGAGGTTATTAATTATAGGAACAATCCCTTTTATACTACTATTTATGGCTTCGCCTACACTATTTATTTTTGTATTTGGAGATGATTGGGGAGTTGCAGGAGTCTATGCACAGATCTTGACACCTATGTTTTTTTTACAATTTATAACTAGTCCTCTAAGTAATATGTTTATGATTGCAGAGAAGCAACAGTTGGATCTATCTTGGCAGATATTTCTGTTTGTTCTGATAATGACCTCTCTCTTTTCTGGTAAATATGTTTTTGATGATAGTTTCATGGCTATCTCTCTGTTTAGTTTGTCTTATTCCCTGTCATATATAGTAAATGGGATCATGACCTATAAATTTTCAAAAGGTATACAATGAAACCAAAAGTTATGATAATAACAATGGGTCTCTCTAGGATAGTTGAGCCAATAGTCAACAATCATCAGGTAGTAGGAGTTATTGAGTGTGCTCCAAGAGATGGCAAAGAGTCCAAAAAAAATATATTTTACAAATTGACTAAATTTTTATATACAAAAATAAAATCAAATGAAAAAATATTAAAGTCTTATGTTCAAAGTAGAGATATCCCATACTACTATATGGATAGTGGTAGTGATAAGAGTCTTGAAAATTGGGTAAAGAGTATAGACCCAGATGTAATTATTGTATTCTCTATGAGTCAACTATTAAAAGAGAATATTTTTAAAATTCCAAAATATGGAACGATAAATCTACATCCTGCACTACTACCTAGTTATCGAGGACCATTTCCTAACTTTTGGGTCTACTTCAATATGGATAGAAAAAGTGGAGTTACTGTTCACTATATAGATAGTGGAGAGGACAGTGGGGATATAATCTATCAAGAGTCTTATGAGATACCACTTGGTATGAAATCACCTGTTATGCTGGATCATGCTATCGGGACTCTGGGGGTAAATTTGCTACTAAAAGTATTAGATAATATTGAAGAGCTTCCTAGAGAAGTTCAACCCTCCAACTCACCTACTTTAAGAGCAAGAAATATAAAAGATGAAGAGCATAAAAATTTAATTGAGTGGAAAAATTGGAAAATAGAACGAATTTGGCATTTATTAAGAGGAACAGAGCTTTGGTTAAACTCTATTCCCTCGCCAAGAGGGATCTATCGTGGTCAAAGATGGAGTGTAGAGCAGTTTGAAAAGTGTGATACTTCTAGATATAAAGTATCGCAACTCTATAAAGAAGATGGTCAAAATTTTGTAGTTTGTAATGATGGAAAAATATATCTGGATCTAAATTTTAGTTTTAAAAAATTTATTTTAAATATAGTAAGGTAAAAGATGATAAGTAGAGAAAAATATAGAGAGTTTTGTCAAAAAGAGAGTTCTATTCCGATTTTTAGTCAAGCTTGGTGGTTAGATGCTGTTTGTGGTAAGGATAATTGGAGTGTTATATTGATAGAGAAAGGTGGAAAAATTTGTGCCTCTATGCCCTATTATATAAAAAAGAAGTATGGGCAAACCATTATTAAGCATCCTTTATTAACGCAGACACTTGGTATATATTTTAAGTATCCTACTGGTCAGAAGTACTCTAAAAAACTATCGTTTGAGAAAGATATGATAAATCAAATTGTTGATCAGCTACCGAAGTTTGATAAATTTACAAAATCATTTAATTATAAGATAACTAATCTACTTCCATTTCATTGGAGGGAATTTAGTATAAATGTAGACTATACCTATACTATAGAGAGTATATCTATGGAAGAGCTTGAGAAAACTTTAGAGACAAATACTAGAGGAAGAATAAGAAAAGCTATAAAGTATGGAGTTGAAGTTTATGAGAGTGATGATATTAAAAAGTTTTATGAACTTAACAAAATGACCTTTGTTAGACAACAGGTAGATATACCGTATAGTTTTGAATTTATAAATAATCTATATCAAAAATGTAAAGAGCATAACGCTTGTAAGATCTATTTTGCAAAGGATAGTAGTGGTTTTGTTATAGCATGTAATTTTTTGATATATGATGAAACCAAAGTTTATTATCTGATGGGAGGTATAGATCCATCTAAAAAAGATTTGGGTGGAATGGATATTATTCAATATGAAAGTATCAAATTTGCATTAAAAAATAATAAAGTATTTGATTTTGAGGGTAGCATGATAGAGAGTTTGGAGAAGTATACAAGAGGTTTTGGTGCTATTCAAAAACCATATTTTCGGGTAACTAAAGTTAATTCAAAACTATTAAAACTACAAGAGTTTTTAAAGGAGAGATAGTGATAGAGGTATATATACCAAACAATAATCTAAAAGAGAGAAAATATATAGTTGATCTCTTTTTTAATAAATTTTTAGATCTTGAGTATGTTATAAAAATAGGCTCTAAAGATTATGAGATAGTATTAAAAAATAGTAAAAAAATAATAATTAAAGATGCCTTTTTTAATAATTTTCCTGATGATTTAGAGTATCTAAAATTAGAAAATATACCAAAATATGTAATCTATACTGAAAATCAGTTTATGCCTGAAGAGGATATTCCTATTGTTTATGGAGATGAAAATTTAACAGTTAATAAAGATGAGATATATTGTGGTATAGATATTTTTGCATCATCTTTTTTTATGTTGACACGATGGGAGGAGTATGTTAATAGAGAGAGAGATTCACATGATAGATTTCCCTCTGAGGCAAGTTTGTCATTTAAAAATAAATTTTTGAATAGACCCATTGTCAATGAATATATTGAGATGTTAAAAAAGATGTTGATCTCACTTGATAGCTCTCTTGATTTTAAGACTCATAGTTATAAATTTATCTTGACTCATGATATTGATCATCTCTATGCTTGGGATAGTTTTATGAAATTTATATTGAATCTAGCTAGAGATTTAATTAGAAGAACATCTCTAAAAAATTTCTTTAACAGTATTGCCTATTATGCAAAAGTAAAACTAAAAATCAAAAATGACCCTTATGATACTTATGGTTATATAATGGATCTGAGTGAATCAATAGGTGTTAAATCATATTTCTTTTTTATGGCAGAGGGTTTGACCTCTTATGACAATCACTACTCTTCTAGTTCAGATAGTGCAAAAAAGATCATATCCAATATCTTGTCAAGAGGTCACTATCTTGGAATACACCCTACATATAATGCATATAATAATATGGATCAGTTTAGAAAAGAGAGAGATGAGTTAGAGAAAAATTTCAAGACCAAAATAGCTTTTGGAAGAGAACACTACTTGAGATTTGAACTCCCAACAACATGGCAGATATGGAATGATAACAATATATTATGGGATAGCACACTAAACTATGATGTAGATGGTTTTCGTTGTGGTATCTGTTATGAGTACAATGTATTTAATATCCTCACCCAAGAGAGCTTACAACTAAAAGAGAAGCCTTTGATTGTTATGGATGCTAACAACATAGATAAACTAACTCCCATAGAGATGGAAGATCATATCAAAGAGTTGATAAGAAAAGTAGAAAAGTATCATGGAGAGTTTGTCTTTTTGTGGCACAACAGTAGTTTCAATACTGCAAAATGGCAAAAATATAAGAGTGTTTATGAAAACATAATAACATACCACAATAGAGAAGGCAAGAGATGATTCCTGTTATTATTCCCGCAAAAAATGAGAAAGATTGTTTGGAAGATACTGTTGTATCTTTGAGAGAGACAGCTAAATATGCAAATGAGGAGCTATTTATAGTCGTTATCGATGATGGTTCAACAGATAACACTTCTGATATTGCCAATCGTTTGGAGTGTCATGTCGTTAATCTGCCTGATAGAGGTTACTCTGCATTGGGTAGACCTGAGTTGGCAGATACACATAATGCGGGGTATGAGTATATTGATATACATTTGCAGTATGATGAGTATGAGTTTTTGATGGTTGTAGGTGCTGATACAACTTTTGAGCCGAACTATTTGACTCTTTTGTTGGAAGCAATGAAAAAAGATAATAAACTAGCACTTTGTGCAGGTATTTTGAATGGTATACACGCAAACTATGACGCAGTAAGAGGTTCTGGCAGATTAATAAGAAACTCATTTTGGACTGAGATTGGAAGAAAATCACCCAATAAGCATTATAGTTGGGAGAGCTATCTACTGGTTTATGCCAATGCTCATGGGTATAAGACTCGTACAATTTATGATGCTAAGATGTATACGCCTAGAGAGCCACTTGCCATTGTAGATTGGAGAAATTATGGAGTACAGATGAAAGAGAATGGTAGTATTTTCCCCTATGTCTTGTTACGAGCATTAAAAAGAGTTATCAAAAACAGAGATCTAAAGGGTGGATACAGACTAGTCATAGGATTTCTATTCTCATCTCCTGTTATGTATGATAAGAAGTTGAGAGCCTACAACTCAAAACGACAATGGAAAAGAATTTTTAGACTAGGTTTGTAGAGTGAGGTTAAAGAGAGAAAAAGTAGACTATAGCCTTTTTTTGGTAGCTTTTTTTATTACAGCAAAAGGAAATACTATTACTGTTAGTAATCTGACTTTTGTATTAGGTGCATTTGTAACATTATACTTTTTTAAACATAGAGGGTACTATTTTGATAAAGCTTTTGTTCTATTTTCAATAGTATATTTTTTGATATTAGCTATATATATATATAAATTTGGATATTTAGATCCTCGTACAGGAAGAGAGTATCTCAAATTTCTTTATGCTTATATCTTGATAAAGATGTTATGGGACAAATTTATTCCATATTTTACTCAAACAGTTTATATTTTGGCTTTTATCTCTCTTCCTCTATATGCACTACAACTTTATGATTATGATATGATGAAATTTATTATTGGTTTTGTTGAAAACAATGTACCTATGCTGGATTATCGAGATGGATGGTATGATAATAATTTTATATTTACTCTAAATGATAATGGTATGTTTAGAAATTCAGGTTTTGCATGGGAACCTAAAGGGTTTGGGACTTTTTTGGTTCTTGCTATTTTTTTTAGATTGATTCAAAATAGTTTTAAATTAGCAGATAAAAAAATATTGGTCTATGTTATAGCTTCTATAACATCACTCTCCACCGCGACACTCTCTGTTATATTTTTTGCGATTGTACCCTTTTATCTATTTAATAAAAAAGTCTCATATCGAATTGTCTATGCTTCTGTCTTGATTCCTGCTATTGTTATGATTTTTTTAAATGTGGAGTTTTTAGAGAAGAAGATTATAAGTGAGTATAACAATAGAGATATATATGTCAACTATATTACAGATAGACGAAGTGATATAGAGAGTAGATCATTAGGTAGATTTGGAAGTTTTTTAGTTGATTTTATGGATTTTAAAAAAGAGCCATTTGTTGGCTATGGAAATCAGAAGTTTGAGAGAACTATGTTTAGTGTTGGTGGAGTGAAGCTTGTTAGAGTAAATGGATTATCTAATTATATGGCAAAATATGGGATTATAGGTCTTCTATTTCTCTTTATTACACTCTCTATGACTTTTCGATATTATGAAAAAATCTATAAATTTAAGGGAGGTATTTGGATAGTTTTTGGTCTTTTAATGATTAACTTTGGTTCAGCTCTATTCTTTACTCCCATATATCTTATGTTCCAATTCTTTCCCTTTGTCGGTAGGTCAAAAAGTAAAAATTTAAAAAAATATATAAAATAAAACAAGGAAAAAAATGAAAATAGTTATAGATATTGGTCACCCCGCACATGTCCATTATTTTCGTAATTTTATAAAAATTATGGAAAAAAAAGGACATACCCTATTGGTATTTGCACGAGATAAAGAGGTATCTCAGAATCTCTTGAATCAATATGACATTCCATATGTCTCACGAGGTAAAGGAAGTAGTGGCTTTTTTGGAAAACTCACCTATCTAATCAAAACAGATTTTATTTTGCTTTTTAAGGCATTGCCATTTAAACCAGATATCTTTTTAAGTTTTTCATCCCCATATGCTGCACAAGTAGCATGGTTACTTCGAAAGCCACATATTGCATTTACAGATACAGAACATGCAAAGATAGAGAATATCGCTTCAATACCTTTCTCATCTACTGTAATTACACCTCAATGTTTTTTAAAAGATTTTGGAAAAAAGCATATTAGATTTAATGGTTTTTTAGAACTCTTTTATCTACATAAAAATTATTTTACTTCAAATAAAGATATATTTAAACTTTTAAATATAAAAGATGACGAGAATTATATTATATTGAGATTTGTCTCTTGGGGAGCTTCTCATGATATTGGACACTCAGGATTGAACGATGAGACAAAAAGAGAGTTGGTAGAGGAGCTATCTAAAGATTATAAAATATTTATCTCTTCTGAAACGGAATTGCCAAAAGAGTTCATCCAATATAAACTAAATATATCTCCTGAGAAGATGCATGATGTTTTGGATAATGCACATCTGTTTATAGGTGAAGGTGCAACAATGGCATCTGAGTGTGCCATGCTTGGAACACCTGCGATCTATGTAAATACCCTAAGTGCAGGAACTCTTATTGCACAAGAGGATAGTGGAAGCATATTCTCTTTTAATACCTCTGTTGGAGTTCTAAAAAAAGCAATAGAGATTTTAGAGACTCCTAATCTGGAGAAGGTGTTTGAGGAAAATAGTAGAAACTTACTGCATGATAGTATAGATGTAACTGCATTTGCTGTCTGGTTTGTTGAAAATTATCCTAAAAGTATAGATACTATAAAAGATAATCCAGATTTTCAGTCGAGGTTCAAATAGTGAAAGATTTTACACATGAGATATATACAAAACTATTAAAGACTTTAATCGATAAAGAGTTTCAATTTCTTACAGTAGAGCAGTACTTTATTAATAACTATGATATTGATAAACCATTTATACTAATGCGTCATGATGTAGATAGACATCCTAAGCGATCACTAGAGATGGCAAAGATAGAGTATAGCTTAGGATTAAAAGCAACCTATTATTTTAGAACGATTCCTCAAACACTTAAGCCTAAAATTATCAAAGAGATAGCCTCTTTGGATCATGAGATAGGGTATCATTATGAGTCACTAGCAGAGACCAATGGAGATTATGAAAAAGCAATTGAAGATTTTAGAGTCAATATGTCCAAATTGAACAAAATTGCTCCCATAAAAAATATCGCTATGCATGGTAGACCTACATCCAAATGGGATAGTCGTCTATTATGGAATCGATATGACTACAAAGAGTATGGAATTTTGTCTGAACCATATTTTGATATAGACTTTGAAGAGATACTATATACTACAGATGCAGGTCGTGCTTGGGATAATGAATCCATTAATCTTAGAGATAGAGTTGATTCAACATTTGATTTCTCTTTTGCTCATACCACTGATATTATTGATGCTTTAGAAGAGGATAATTTACCTCATAAGATGATGATAAATATTCATCCCGAACATTGGGCAAAAAATACTAAAGAGTGGTATAAGATTTTATTAATTAGAAAAACAAAAAATTTTGTAAAAAAAATGGTTTTAAATAGGAGAGTTAATATTTAACTCTCTCTTATTTAGTTAGCAAGTTTAACTTTGGCATACATTCCAGGGAATATATTTTTGTCTGCTCTATCAAAGGTGATACGCATTTTGATCTTGTGTGTCATTGGGTTGGCATCAGGTATGACAGCTTTGATTGTACCAATAGTCTTGTAGTTAATCGATGGAATCTCGACTGGAAGTCTCTTTCCTACTTTCACTTTTGATATGATGCTCTCGGAAACAGATACATCAATCTCTAGGTTCTCTGTGTCTACGAGCATGATTGTTAGCATCCCTGGCATAATCATATCTCCTACTTTAATATTCTTTTGAACTACTACTCCATCTGATGGAGCTTTCATCTTTAGATAATTAAATATAGTTGCCATCTGCTTTGCTTTGATAGATGCTTGTTCTACCATTACTTGTGCTGCATCTAACATAGAGGTTACATTTTCAGCTTGTGCTTCTAAATCATCGAATTCCATCATTGGTATATTTCTGTTTCGTTTGAGCTTATTTTTTTTGTTGTTGATATTTTCGAGTCTCTTTCTCCAAAACTCAACTACTATTTTTGACTGCTCTAACATTAAGTCTGCTTGAGATTTCATAATATCAAACTCAGCAGACTCGATCTCATAGAGATCATCTTCTCTTTTTACCTTGTCTCCTAGCTTGACAAAGACCTCTTTTACATAGCCCATATAACGGCTTCCTATCATCTTCTGACCGTCTGACACTACTGTTCCTGTGAGTATAATATCATTTGCTTGTAGTGTCGTTATGAGTAAAAATGATACAATTAATAGTTTTTTTAGTTTAACCATAATAATCTCTTACCATTTTCGTAAATTAACATGACACTTTAGACATTGTTGGGTTATTTTACTGTAAGCCTGAAGTGCTTGTACTGCATCTCCACTAGCAAATCTATCCTCTATGTCCTGAGCTTTCTTTTTAATTTTCTTTTTTATTTTATTACTCATCTTCAGGTCATTATTGAGCCATCTCTCATATATGTCCTTATTATTAACTTCTGCATTTGTAGGTCTTACATTATCTATAGTAGTAGATAGTACTTTAACGCCATCTTTTACTATATCTAAGTTGTTATAGAAAAAACCAGATTGAATGTCCTGCATCGCTTGAGCCATTTTTTGCATATCTAGTATTCTCTCTGCTTGTGTATATCCATCTGCATAAGAGCAGGTTGCCACTATGATTGGTATGAGTAGTAATTTTTTCATTTTGTTATCCTTCTGTTTATCTTTTGATATTAATATTGTAACAAATTATCTTTAATTACTAAGTTCCATTGATAAACATGATTTAAATTTATTATTTATTTTTATCTTCTTTAAGTAAAATTTTAAATATTTATTGCTAAGATGAGGTTATTAAAATAGGAAAAAGGATTCAAATGAATAAAATAGTAATTATTAGTACAATCGCGGCAGCAATGATAACAACAGCATCGGCAGACTTTAGTTTTGGTGACATGTTTAAAGATATGAAAGATGCAGCTACCAGTATGAGTAAAGATGCAAAAGATAGTGTTACATCAATGAAAGATGGAGCTGTAGAGACTTCTAAAAGTGCAGAGAGAACAGTTACTAATGTAAGTGGAGATGTAAAAGATAGTGCAGTAAAAGTTTCAGATGATCTCAAGACATCAGAGGTAGCTACTTCAAAAGATACAAGAGATGCAACTGTAGAGGTGGCAGAAGATACAAAAGACTCTATTACTAATACAACAAAAGATCTTAAAGATAGTACAACAATCGCTTCAAAAGATATGAAAGACTCGGCAGTAGCGGTATCTAAAGATGTAAATGATGCAACAAAAACAGTTTCAAATGACTCAAGAGACTCTGTTAAGACTGTATCTAATGACTCAAGAGATTCTGTAAAAGATGTTTCAGATGATGCTACAGATGCAACTAAAACAGTATCAAATGATTCAAGAGATTCTGTTAAAACAGTTTCAAATGATACAAATGATGCTACAAAAACAGTATCTAATGACTCAAGAGACTCTGTTAAAACAGTTTCAAATGATATGGATGATACAACAAAATCAGTATCAAGTGATACAAAAGACTCTGTAAAAACAGTTTCTGATAATGCTAATGACTCTGCAAAAACAGTATCAAATGATGCTACAGATGCCGTTAAAGATGTATCTGATGATGCAAATGATGTCACAAAAGATGCTAAAGATGATGCTAAAGATGATGCTAAAGATAAAAAATAATCTTTTATTTATCCTGAATAAAGCTAAGCTTTATCAGGATTAAGATCTCTATACTCTTTTTCATATATAACTTCTCCTAATATATAAACTATACTCCTTACATATATATATCTTATATTATAAATATAATACTAAAAATTCTTTTTCTTTTAAAACTATACAATAAGTTACATATATTAATTTTATCCTTATTTATTACTATTTCTTATGTAGTTTAAGTACTATTTCCAATAAATATTGCTAATATTTAGTTATCAAAAAACAGAAGGATTCGAAATGAATAAAATCATAATTATTAGTGCAATCGCAGCAACCATGATAACCACAGCGTCAGCAGACTTTAGCTTTGGAGATATGTTTAAAGATATGAAAGATGCCGCTACAAGTATGAGTAAAGATGCAAAAGATAGTGTTAGTGCAATGAAAGATGGAGCTGTAGAGACATCTAAAAGTGCAGAGAGAACAGTAACAAATGTGAGTGGCGATGCAAAAGATAGTGCTGTAAAAGTTTCAGATGATCTAAAAACAGCAGAAGTTGCTACTTCAAAAGATACAAGAGATACAACAGTAGAGTTGGCAGAAGATACAAAAGATTCTATTACCAATACAACAAAAGATCTTAAAGATAGTACAACTATCGCTTCAAAAGATATGAAAGATTCAGCAGTATCAATATCAAAAGATCTAAATGATGCATCAAAAACAGTATCTAATGATTCACGAGATTCTGTAAAAACAGTATCTAATGATTCAAGAGATTCTGTAAAAACAGTTTCTAATGATTTAAATAGTACTGCAAAAACAGTATCTAACGACTCACGAGACTCAGTTAAAACAGTTTCCAACGATACAACCGATGCCACAAAAACAGTATCTAACGATTCAAGAGATTCAGTTAAAACAATATCTAATGATACAACTGATACAACAAAAACAGTTTCTGATAATGTCAATGACTCAGTAAAAACAGTTTCTGATAACGCTAATGATTCTGCAAAAACAGTATCAAATGATACTAGTGATGCAGTCAAAGATGTTTCCAATGATACAGATGATGCAGTAAGCGACAAAAAGTAGTATACTTCTTCTACAATTTATAAAGTTATCAAGTCACTTTTGGTAGCTTTATCTTCTAAAATAATAAAAATTCATAACCAAATATTAGCTCTTCCATAAATAAATGTTATTATCTTTATAATAACTATATTTAAGGAAGAGCAATGAATATCAAAAATAAAAATAGGTTACGACTATACTTGTCTATCGTAACTCTATTGACATTTTTTATCCCCTCGATAGTGATGTCTCAAGGTAGTCAAAATCTAGCAGTAATGTATGAGCTAGATGGTGATATACAAGAGAAATTTAACACAATGGTTGAGAAAAAATTTCCAGAGATTGGATTTAATTTGACAGATCCACATAAACGAGTTAATGATCAATATGAGGCAAAATATGGATCTACTGTTCTTGATGTTTTGAGTTTTATGTCAATTGTTAATGATGATAAGGTTATGCCCCTACTTAAAAAAGACCCAAGATTAGGTGGGTTTTCTCCTTTTAATATGCTTATCTATAAAACATTAGAGGATAAATCTACACATATTGGTCATATTCTCCCTACGGCTATCTTGGATATGGTTGGGATAGAGGATAAAGAGCTAAGAGAGGCTTATATCGCTTCTTTTAAGCCTCTTGATGAGATGATCCAAAAAGAGTTTCCTTCTGCAAAAAAGAGCTATCTACCAATTACCACAGTAACCAAGGATAGAATGATCAGCTTTGAGTATGAGTTTGAGAGACCTGATGATATGGATGATTTTGTAGATGAGTTTCAAAATAAGTTTGAGATGGGTTTTATCAACAAAAATTACCTAATTGCAGGATTTCATAATTTTTTAGATACAGATAATGGTGAAGAGGTATTAGGTGATTATGACATATTTTGGACTTACTCTCTTTGTCATTTAGAGTTCTCTTATAATATGTTTGATAAGAAAGGGGCTCATCCCGAAGCAGGATTATTTGCACCATGTAGTATGTTCATTTATGTCAAAAAAGACTCTAATAAGATGATAGTTGGTATGCCAAGACTTGCTAACTGGACAGGTACATTGGGAATTACTGATGAGAGTAGATTGAAACTTGCTAGAAAGCTAGATAATGAGATACCTGCTACATTGAGAGAGTTTGGAATGAAATCTCTAACTAAAAGAGATGAAGGAAAAGCCAAAGTAGAGCCAAAACCAAAAGTGCAAGAGAAAGTTCAGGCAAAAATAAAGGAAGCAGTGGTTGAGCCAAAAGTTCAAAAAGAGGACGAAGAGATTGAAAATCTAATTCGTATTGAGATTCCAAAACCACCAAAAGTCCCAATTCCTGTATCTGTAAAAATTGAAGGTGCAGAGGAGACAGTAGTTGATCGTAGTATCAAGTTTTCCAAGCGAGTTCCACCCAACTATACAGGTCCCAAGTATGGCAAAAAGTTTGAAGCTCCAAAAGTAGATAGTAGTGCAAAAGTAGGAGAGGTTAATGCAGGACGAATTGCAGCTTATCTTAGAGGTGAACTTATCGAAGTTGAAGATGCAACAAAACTTCTAACTGATGCAGGGTTTACTATCCTCAGTGCTAAAAAAGTGGATAAAAAAGGAAAGTTGACCTCTATTGTATTTACAAACAAAGAGTTGACCTCTATGGCAAGTAAGCCTAATCGAGGTTTTGCTGGATCATTGAGACTTCTTGTTAATAAAAAAGATAAAGAGATCAGTATTACCAATCCTCTCTATATACTAAAAGCATTTTTACAAGATGATTTTAATGAAGATAGTGCCAAAAAGATATTAGGAACTCTTAGAGAGAAATTTAGTGGACTCAAAGACTCTAATGATATGTTGAAATATCAGCTCTTACCAACTTATCAGTTTATGTCTGGGATGCCATTTTATGGTGATATGGAGACTATAGCTATAGGAGATGATCTTGTTGAAAAAGCAAAGAAAAATAAGAGAGTTATGTTTGTTCAAAAGCTAGATAATGGATCTACACTTATCGGTGTAAAGCTTAGAAAAAGAACAGGTAAGTTTACAAAGAGAATTGGTACAAATAATGCAGCGATGCTACCATATCCAGTTCTTATCGAAGATGGTAAAGCTAGAATGTTAGAGCCAAAATATTATATCTCTATCATGTATCCAAAGTTGAAAATGTCACAGTTTATGACTATTGCCACTGTACCTGGTGCGATGATAAAAGATTGTCAAAAGGTATTTAAATAGAAAGAGAGTAAATAGAGTAAGTAGCTTTTGCTACTTACTTTTTACTCTCTGTTTTCTTCTTCATCAAATCAAGCTTCATCTCATATAAGAGAGCCTCTTTTTGATAAATTTTTGCTTTTTCTCTAGCTATCTCTGCTCCAAGATTTGCAAGTTGTATCTCCATCTCTTCTATTGTAATTGGTTTTTTTACTGTTTCGTTAGCTATCGTTAAGTTTGATGTTACTGCCAATATAACCCCTAGGGCTAATATTTTAACTGTTTTATTCATTTTTTTCCTTTTGTTTAAATTGTCTCTTTTACTTTTTGAAGTGCTTCTATAACTTCATCAATATTTGTTTTTGGAATATGTACTTTCCATTCAGGTTCAGTTGCATTTGCCTTTAAACTGATCCCTATACTTGCTACACTTTCACTATTTGCCCCATAAGGTTTTTCTATAGCTGTAATAGTTATACGACCATTTTTAGTTCCTGATAAGACCACTTTTTTGATTTCATTGACTGTTCCGCCCATTGAGTTTATCCTTTTTTACTTTAAGTATTTAAGATAACCATAAGAAAAAATTATACTTAATAGTTATCTTATAATTATACTAAAAAATAACTATATTTGTCACTTTAATTTTATCATATAGAAAGCTTTGCTACGTTTGTAACTATCACTCTCTCCTACAACTAAAACAGAACCATCAGTTGTCCGTGTAATTGCGTGAGCTATATCTTTATCTTTGTCTCCATAAAGTTTTGACCAGATAAGAGAACCTCTTTTATCAAGTGCAATGACATATGTATCAAAATCACCTTTTCCCATAGAGTTTGTAGTACCTGCAATCATAAATCCACCACCCTTAGTCATAGTGATAGCATTACCTTCATCGTAGTAGTCATATCCATATATTTTATGCCAGATGAGCTTTCCTGTTTTGTTAAAGTACATTACAGATAGGTCAGTCTGTTTTGATCCAAATGATCTTGTCGATCCAGTGGCAACGATCCCTCCATCAGGAGTAGGTGCTACTGCATTGAGTACATCATGGTTCTGTTCTCCTAGTGTTCTTGCCCATATCTTTTGACCATTTTGATCCAGTTTTAGAAGAAAAAAGTCAGAGTCTCCTGATCTAGAAACTTCGCGTGAACCTACCATCATAAAGTTGCCATCTGCTGTACGAGTTAGTGCTTTTGCCTCCTCATTTTTTGCTCCACCAATATGTAGCTCAGAGAGAGTTTTACCATTTTTGTCAAGTCTGATAATATAGATGTCTTTGTACCCTTTTTTTGAAAAAGACTCACTATCTCCCACAATCAATGCTCCTCCATCATCAGTACCAGCGATACCTCCTGCATACTCATCTCTATCTCCTCCAAATGCTCTTTGCCATATGATCTCTCCATCCAAAGAGAGTTTTGCTACATATAGATCTCTATCAGCATTGTGATTAAATGATTTTCCAGAACCCAATATCAGTAGGTTTCCATCTTTGGCACGAGAGATAGCTACCCCTCTATCCTCTTTTGCCCCATCTATCATCTTTCGCCATTTTGTCTGCCCTTTGCTGTTTATGCGAGTAACACATATATCGCTTCTTTGTGCATCATAAGATTTACATTCGCCTATGATGGCATTGTCTCCATCTTCTAGCATCACAACACCTCTTGCTATGTCATCATCCTCTCCACCATAGATTTTTTGCCATACAGTTTCAAAAGCTGGTTTGGAGATCTTTTTCACCTTTGTAGTGGTATCTGCATGGAGATAAGAGCCTATCAAGAGTGATGCCAAAAGTATATTTTTTGATCTTTTTATCATGAACTATTCCTTATTTTTTAGAGCTATTATACTCTATTATAATTGATTTATTAGATGATTTATCAATTATTCCATAAATATTGGTTATAATTTATAAGTTATGTAACTTATACGAAAGGATTTATTATGCTTAAAATAATTTTTATTTCTTTCTGTAATAAAAAGGTTATATGAGTAGTAAATAAACGACATATTTAACATTAAAACATTTTATTAAATAAGCAATTGCTATTAAGCTAGATTTGTTTTTATATCAATATAATTGAGTTTAAGTCAATTTCTAGGAGAAAATAGTGAAAAAAATTTTACTTATGTCAGCGTTAGTAACAGCAGTTCTTTTTGCGGCAGGTGATAAAAAAGAAGATGCAGCTACTGTAAAAATGCATAGAGTTCAGACTATGCAAAACTTGGAGGTTGCAATGGCAACTTTACAAAAAGGCTTTTTGTATAATAATACAGCTCTTGTAAAAGAGGGAATTACTAAGCTTAAATTCAACATTCAAGATGTTAAAGATTTTGAAGTCGAAAATGATAAAGATAAGAAGTTTGATGCAAGTAGTTATGCAAAAGCAGAGATAGGTGCTATCTCAAAACTAGCAGATGGTATGTTAAAAGATTTTGAGGGTGGCTCAAAAGAGAAAGTACTAGCTGGTTTTCAAAAAACTTTAAATCAATGTGTTACTTGTCACCTTATTGTTCGTAAATGGTAATTATTTTGTACTAAAAAAATCTGATTTTTCTTACTAGTAATAAAAATCAGATTATAATTTTCTTTTTATTTTATCTCTCCCTTTTTCTCCATCATCTACCCCTAAATCCAAAAAGTCCAATCTTTATAAGTCATAATACGATCAGATTAAGACAAGGAGAAGATGATGAACGGAACATCTTAATACCTACTTCATATTTATAATTAAAGCATTAAACATTGAAAAAAACCTTATAAATTTTGTATAATAAGTAAACTACAAAATATAAGGGAAAAAAAATGATTAGAGATAAAAATACTACTATAGAGGATAGTTTTATTCTTGCAGATAGTGAAAAATTTAAAATTATGATAAGAGTTTATAGCGATATATTTGTAAGCAAAGATCATTTTTCTGATGAAGTAGGGGTGGGGCGTTCAACTGTTTATGGTTGGATTCAGAAGGAGAGATCCTCTTTTAATACAAAATCCAAGCAGAAAATCTGTAAAGCTTTTTCTCTTATAGAGAAATTATGGATAGAGGATTTTTTTACAGAAGAGGAGTTTGAAGAGTATCTACCCCAATATAAAAAGACAGAACCCAAGAAAGAGAGAGAAGATATCGAAAAACATATCTCAAGAAACTTGGTAAAAATAAAGGAGAACGGTATGAAAATAGAGAGTTTGACCAAAGATGAGACCCAGACACTCTTGGAGACCAAATTAATAAAAGAGAACTCCTCTTTTATGTTTGAGTTTGCAAAAAAATTAAAAAGTGAACAGAGAATTGAAGAGGCTCTGGACGTTTTAGAGTGGATTGATGAGAGAGAGAGTACTTTTAAATATAAGTATCAAAATAAATTAAGAAAGTTTAAGTCAATACTGCTTTCTCATGATAAAATCAAAGATTGGGATGGCGCAATTCATATTTTGCGTTCTCTATATTATGGTAGTGATTACCATTTAAAAGATCCCGAAATCTTGACTCTTTTGGCATCTAACTACAAGAGAAAAGCACTAGATGATAGTAATTTCAAAGAGGAGATAGATATGAAGTTACTTCTTAGTGCTTTATGTATCTACGATGATGCCTATACCCTAAAAGATGACAATGCCAAATATTATGATGCAATCAACTTGGCATACTTATACAATATAGTAGATGCTATAGAGGTAGAGTATGCAGATAAAATAGAGATAAAAACTCTATACCAAAACCTATCCAAAATATGGAGAATAGATACTACCAACTGGTGGGAGGTCTCTAGCGATGCAGAGTTTTTGATGTTGCTTGGAGATATTGATTTTGCCATTTCAAAAATAAACAGTTTTTTAGAAAATCATAAAGTAGAGCCATTTGAGATAGATGCTACCAAAAGACAATTAGAGCTATATCTTCGTTTTACTGATGATGAAAATGCCAAGAGATTTTTGAACTATTTAGAAGAGAGTTGGGAGATATTAAAGCCGATATAGTCCAAAAAGTCCAAATCCTTACTGTTATACTATATAAAGTTTAATAGAAGGAGTCGATGATGGAATCTTGTATTTTATTTGGAAATGGTGAGGTCTAAGAGTGGGGTAGAATCCTAAATTATATTTAAAAATAGGAGGTTTTAAGTCATGAGGTTATTGTATCAACTATTTATCATTTTGGATAGATATAAAGCTATCATTATAATCATAATGTTTTCTGCAACTCTAGTTTCAGGTTTTTTGATCTATGTAGATATTAAGCACTCTATTATTAGTGCATTGAGTAATACTGTTAACTTATATATTGATGGTATCTCTGAACCAAAACCATCACCATATTTAGAGATCGCTTCTATTTTAGGTAAATTGACTCTTTTTGTTTCTGTATTTATTGTATCTATTAAGTCATGGTTGGCTTCTCTAGCTAGATGGATTTCTGTTCGAGAAGGTGATCATATTTTGGTTATAGGACTGGATAGTAGAAGCCGATTTTTTGTGGATAGTGAGATTAAAAAAGGTAATAAAAATATCGTTGTAGTAGAAAACGATGAGTACAATCCATATATTGAAATCTATAGAGCTAGAGCTATCTCTGTAATCCAAAAAGAGATAGAGAGTGTGATTGATCATATAGGTATAGACTCTGCTAGATATATATTTGTCTCTACAGGTGATAGCGAAGAGAATATCTCTACAGCACTGAAGATCATGGACAAAGCAGAGAAAAATCTCAGCAAAAAGCTCATAGTCCATATAGAGGACAGAACGCTTCGATCTCTATACAATGATGAGAGTTTATTGGGAAATAACCAACTAGATGTTCGACCATTTTCATACCACAAAGAGTCTGCTAGGATGCTATTTCAAGAGCATTCTATTGATGGTGAGGGGATGGATATTATAGATTCAGATAGAGCATTTGAGATAGCTGTTGTAGGAGATAGCAATCTAGCTATTGAGGTGATAGTCGAAGCTATCAAAATGTCTCATCTACCAAATGAAAACAGGCTGATTATCAACTGTATAGATAGGGATATAAAGGCATTTGAAGAGAGGATTAAATATGAGATACCATATATAGAAGAGGTAAAGCATATTAAACTAAACTATATATCATTGGACTATAGAAGTATAGATTTTTACAAACATGTTCTATGGACAGAGGATGCTCTAAAACATATTGTTCTCTGTTATGACCAATCTATCACCAATATCAATGTCTCTACCAAACTAAAGAGAGTTACCTATAATGGTGTGATCGACAACACTATTCGCAAGATTCATATCGCTACTTATGATCATATAGAGATCTCCCGAGAGATCAAAAAGTACAGCAAAGAGAACGATGATATGTTTATCTTTGCTGCTGCAAATCTAGTCTGTGCTACAGATAACCTAATCGATACTGATATGGAGCAACTAGCCAAGATGATAGAGTATAGCTACAACTCAACACTCTATGATAGATCCTCTTTGCTTAAATCAAAAAAGAGATGGGAGGGAGTTTGGGAGCAGGGGGTGACGATCAATGACAAACGATCCAGCATCGCCCAAGCCAAACATATCAATATGAAGCTCAAATTTTTGGGACTAAAAAGGATCAAATCAGACAAATCTATTGAGGAGTTAGTCCGTCAAAATAGAGAAAAGTTTGATACTGTATTGCAAAAAGATAGAGAGTATATGGGTTTGGGAGAAGATCAGATTCGTCTACTCTCCGAAGAGTTGGAGAGGATGTATAAAGGTGTATCTTATACCACTCCATACTTCCCAAAAGAGTACAACACTATGTTTGAAAAGATATTGAGAGCCGAACACAACCGATGGATAGCGATGCTAGTAATGATGGACAATCAGTACAGCAAACTAGCAAAAGGTATGGATAAAAAAGATAGAAAGATCAAAAAGATCCACCATCTAATGAAAACATTTGAGGAGTTCACCGAGGATGAAAAACCACTAATCCTCTATGACATCTACTCTCTGCTTTATATTCCTGAATATTTAGCTTGTTTGGGTGAGGAGATTGTGGAGTTAAAATATCAACAATAAAAAATATCTTTGGTGGTTAATCTCTTACATTATATAGAGTTTTATTATATATTTAAAATAATGAATCCTATATGATTATTTATGAGCAAAATTATCAATTAAATATATTATAATAATA
>Ga0256827_10000192_pt1 | contig 35432 bp, 34 predicted proteins | sample CV84metaG_FD_185977 | JGI IMG/M metagenome (GOLD analysis project Ga0256827, IMG submission 185977) | Hydrothermal vent microbial communities from East Pacific Rise, Pacific Ocean - CV84 | ecosystem: Environmental > Aquatic > Marine > Hydrothermal vents | place: Pacific Ocean: East Pacific Rise...
TTCTAGTTTAAATATTAATTTCTACATAATTTTAAACATTAGTTTTTATAATGCAAAAAAAGTAGAGTGTTTTTTATTTTTACTCTACTTTTTAGGGGGGCAGTTCATAATTTTTAGTTTTTTTATTGCTTTTGAAATATAATTTATTATTACATTAAAGTTACTTTAAAAGTACAATTTTATATTTATAATTTAAAAAAGTTATGTTGAATATGTTATTTTCTGCTGAAGGTAGAATAAATAGAGCTCAATTTTGGGGATATGGTTGGGGTTCACTTTTTGCATATATGTTAATTATGTGAGGTTTAATATCAGCTTGAAATGAAATATTAATTAATATTTCATTTGCAGTATATATCCCTTTTTTATGGACTTATTTTGTGTTATATATAAAAAGATTACATGATTTAGATAAATCAGGTTGGATGTCTTTATTATTATTAGTTCCAATTGCATTTTTCTATCCAATGATTGTTTGACATTTTTTCAAAGGAACTACAGGTAAAAATCAATTTGGTGAAGATCCATTAGGTTGAACAACTATAAATAATACTGAAAAAGTTGTTGAATTATAAAAAATATTAAAAAACTAAATTAATTTTTAGTTTTTTTATTATAAAAGAAAAATAAGTGTTTTAATTTTTGCAAAAAAATCAAAATGTGCTAAACTGTTACTGTTTAATTATTCACTATATAACTATAAAAAAATGACTACAAAAACAAAAATGAGAGAAGAGGAAGGAATTGAAACAAATAAACTAATTCTTGAAAAACAAGAAGTAGAAACTACTCAAATTTCAGCATCTGATTCTGCTGAAATTGAAGCAGCTTTTAGGGAGGCTGATGATTTTAGGAGTATCGGTGAAAAAATCACAGCTCCACTTGATAGTATTATTTCTAAAACTGCTAAAGTAATTGATGCAGATCCTATTATGAAAGTTTCAGATGAATTAAGAATTATGAATTGAGAAGTTCAAGAAGTTTATTCTGACATTATTGATAATGACGGAAATGTAATGAAATTTTTTAAATCAATTCCATTGTTAGGTAGTTTAGTAAAAACACTTGATTCAAAATTTGATGAAGCAAGTTTTAATATGAAAGGTATTGAAGGAAAAATTAATGTTATTTTTTCTGGATTTGATACAGCATACACTTCTGTAAATACTTCAATTGATATGCAAAAAGAATTCTTAGATTGAATTGATGCTAATCTTTGAAAAGTAATTGCTTATAAAGATTTTGTTACTAATAAAGTAGAAGAATTTAGTAAAAAATTAGAAGTTATAACTGATGAAAAAGAAAAAGAAAAATTATCAATGTTTTTAAGAAATGTAGAATTTTTTCAAGGTAATTTAGTAGTTTTGATTGGTAATTTAGAAATGGCTAGAAAAAGATTATTAATGAGATTAGATTCAGCTAATAAATTGTCTTTGGCTATGAATTCTTCTAGACCAATTTTTAAAGTATTATTATCAACAGCTATTATTGAAACTTCTAGTCAAAAAGCAATTGATGCTTCTATGGCTGTAATGGAAGTAATGGGTGCAACTATTGATAAAATGTCTAGTGAATTAACAGATAAAGCTATTTCTTCTAGTAAAAAAGCTGAAGAAATGTCTTCTAAACCAGTTCTTTCTTCAACAGTTTTTATTGAAAATGTTACTAAATTAAAAAATCATTTTGATTCTATAGAAGCTTTTAGAGAACAAATTAAATTAGAAGCAGATGCTGAAAGAAAATCTTTTGAAGAAGCTAAAGTAAAACTTGAAAATATGAAAATATTAACTGCTAAAGAAACAGATGAATTGAATAAAGAGTTAAGTAAATAAAAAACTTAAAAAAAACATTTGCATTTATAAAAAAAAAATATAAAATCCATCTGTAAAAATATTAATTACTAATTACATATATTATGGCTTTTGGTCCAAAGAAAAAACATTCTAAATCAAGAAGTAAAACAAGAACAACTAACTGGATGAAATTAACTGCTCTTAAATTAAAAAATAGAGTTATGTTAAATGCAGAAGGAAATGGTTTAGCTCATTTTGCTGATGAAAATGGTATGTATAAAGGTAGACAAGTTGTTGCTAAAAAAGTTAAACAAAAAGCTACTACTAGAATATAAAAATTCTAAAATAAAAAAGACCTTTCAGCAAAAGGTCTTTACTTGTAGAGATGTTTCGCTGAAACATCTTTTTTTTTGTAAAAATTATAATTGTTCTTTAAAAAAAATAATATGTCTGAAGATAAAACAGTTGTATCTGGAAATAAAACAGTTATGACTACTAATAGAAAAAAAACTAGAAAATTTCTTTATCAGAAAATATATGCTACAACTTTTAATAAAGTTGATAGTGATTTTGATAAAACTTTTTATAATGAAGTTTTTGATTTTGATTTAGATGATAATTATTTAAATGAAATGTATTCTTTAGTTTTAGAAAAAGAATCATATTTATTGAAAATTATTTCTATATTAGCTCCAAAATTTAAGATTGAATCAATGTGAAATCATTACATTATTCCAATTTTTATATGAGCAACAGAAATGCTTTATTTGCAAGAGGAAATTCCTGCAAAAGTATCTATGAATGAGGCTATTGAAATGTCTAAAGTTTACTGAGATGAATCAAGTAAAAGGATTGTTAATTGAATTATGAATAAACTTTATAAAGACTTAGATAGTATTAAAACTGAACTTGAAAAATTTGATTGAAATTTTGGTATAAGTATTTTAAAAAAGTAGTAAAATTTTACTACTTTTTTTGTTTACAAAAAAGAAAAAAATTATATTATATTTAGGTAAAATAATTTATAAAAAAAATTAAATGGTAGTTACAAGACAAGCAACAAAAAATCCAAATTATGTGGAAAAATATTCTCAGTTTATAACTAATGATTTAAAAATAGAATTTAAAAATATAGAATTATATATTTTAGCTTTTATTCATAGGTCAGTAGTTAATGAAAGGCCAGACTTTGCACCAGAACACAATGAAAGACTTGAATTTTTAGGTGATGCGGTTTTGGAATTAGTGGCTACAGATAGATTGTATAAAGACTATCCTGAAAAAACTGAATGAGAATTAACAGATATTAGATCTGCTTTAGTTAGATGAAGAAATTTAGCTATTATTTCAAGAAAACTTTGATTTAATGAATATTTAATCTTGGGTAATTGAGAAAGAAAAACAGGTTGAGCTGATAATGATTATATATTAGCTAATACAGTAGAATCAGTTATTTGAGCTATTTATCTTGATTTAGGTTTTAAAATAGCACAAGAATTTATTATTGATAATCTTTATAAAACAAGTATTGATAATATTTTAGAAAAAAAGTTATTTAAAGATGCAAAATCTGCAATACAAGAATTTGTTCAAGCAAAATTTGATATAACTCCAAAATATAATGTATTATCTGAAAGTGGTCCAGATCATAATAAAAACTTTGAAGTAGGGGTTTATATGTGAGAAAAACAGATTTGAATTTGAAAAGGCTCAAGTAAAAAGAAGGCAGAAGAACAAGCTGCTATTAATGCTTGTAATTTAATAATAAAATAACACTATGGAACAACTTATATTAATTATTATTATTTTTTTTAAAATAATACAAGTTTTTACTTTTATAGATGTTATTGTATGACGGTTTTGAATAGAAATTAAAATATTAAGAGATACTTTTCAGCCTTGGTATGATTATATATGAAAATTAATACCATCAAATTTATGACCATTTAACTTTTCACCATTTATTATAATGATGATTTGTGAAATTTTAATTAATATTATTCTTTGATATTTTCCATCATTACAATATCAATTAAATAATTTTTTATTTTAAATATATGATTAAAAAGAAAAATACAAATATTGATTATCCACTTTTTTTTGCAGTGGTATTTTTGATTTTATTTTGAATGATGATGATAAGTTCAGTTTCAATTTTTAAATCTCATGAGATTACTTTGAAATTAGTAAATAAAGGATTGATACAGGAACCATATAATTATTTTTATGTAATTAAAAATATATTTCATGTTATTGCAGGTTTTATAGTTTTAATTTTAACAGTTAAAATACCATATAAATTTTTTGAAAAATATTCACCATATTTACTTCTATTTACAACATTTTTACTTAGTTATGTTTTGGTTTTTGCAAAAGTTGTAAAATGAGCTAAGTTATGGATTGATATTCCAGGACTGCCTTTTAATATTCAGCCAACAGAATTATTAAAATTTACACTTATTCTATTTTTAGCTTATTTTTTTAAAAGAAATATTAAGAAAATAAAAAGTTTTAAGTATTGATTTTTACCTTTTCTATGAATAATTGTTTTCTTTTTAATTATATTGGCATTGTTGCCAGACTTTTGAACTGTAATGGTGTTAGTGCCAGTTGCTTTTATTATGTTTTTTTTATCATGAGCAAATGTTAGATATTTGACCATTTTAACTTTAATTTGAATTATATTGTCATTTTGAATTTATTCTTCTTGAAAATATAATAGAAATTTATGAGAAGAAAGACCTAAGTTAGCATATATAACTGAAAGAATTGATTATTTTTTAGAAGATTCAAAACATTTATTTGATAGAAAACAAATAAATAGAGGAAAAACTTACCAAACAAAACAGGCACTTATAACTATTTGAAGTTGAGGATTTTCTGGATTATGATTATGAAATTCTATTCAGAAACGTTGATATCTACCAGAAGTTCAATGAGATTTTATATTTTCTGTTATAGTAGAAGAATTAGGTTTTCTCTGATCTTTTATATTATTATCTCTATATTTATTCATTGCTTATAGATGATTCTATATTTATTCACAAGTAAATGATATATTTGCAAAATTAGTTGCAGCATGAATATCAACTTGGTTTATAACACAGGCATTTATTAATATTTGAGTTAATTTAAATATTATGCCACTTACATGAATTACATTACCTTTTGTTAGTTATTGAGGGTCTTCACTTTTGACTCTAATGATTGCTCTTTGAGTATTATTAAATATTTCTAGAGAATTACATGGAAAAACACAGTTTACAAGAACAAAAAGAAGAAAAATGATTTAATCAAAATTAATATGATAAATAAAGAAAATTTAACACCTTGAATGGTTCAATTTTATGAAATAAAAGAGCAATATCAGGATTGTATCTTGTTTTTTAGAATGTGAGATTTTTATGAAATGTTTGATGAAGATGCAAATATTGCTCATAGAGTTTTATGAATTGCTGTAACTTCAAGAAATAAAAATGCCATTAATCCAATTCCACTAGCTGGAATTCCATATCATGCAAAGGAAAAATATTTACCTCAATTAGTAAAAGCTGGTTATAAAGTTGCAATTGCTGAGCAAATTTCAGATCCAAAAGCTAAGTGAATTGTGAAAAGAGAAGTGCAAAGGGTTGTTTCTCCTGCAACTTTATCTTTAGAGTGAGAAAATTATGAAGATGTATGAGTAATTCAAAATTTAATTTTAGCTATTTCAGAAGAAAAAGAAAAATTTGGTATAAGTTTTTTAGATTTAGCCACAAATAAATGGACAACTTGAGAATTTAATGATTTTGAAAAATTAAAGTGAGAATTATATAAATTATCACCTAAAGAAGTAATTTTAGATAAAAGTCTTTTTAATAATGCAGAAATAAAAGATGTTTTAACTAAAAAATATTCTTTAAATATTTTCTTTTTTGAAGCAAGTAAAAAATCAAAAAATGTTTTATTAAATCATTTTTGAGTAGTAAATTTGGAATGATTTGATTTAGAAAATAGGGAATTAGCAATAAAATCATCAGCACTTTTACTTGAATATTTAAAAGAAAATCAAAAATCTGAATTTGAGTTTTTAAATAAAATAAGTTTTGATAGTTTTTCTTGATATATGGATATTGATGAATCAACAATTAAAAATCTTGATTTAATTTATAATTTTTCAACTAAATCTTCAACTGTTTGAACATTATTTTGAGTTTTAAATAAAACAAAAACAGCAAGTTGAACTAGATTTTTAAGAGAGCAAATTATTAAACCCCTGCAAGATATTAAAGAAATAGAAAAAAGACAAAATATGATTGAAGAATTTTTAGAAAATCCAATATTGCTTGATAAGGTCCAATGACACCTAAAATATGTTTCAGATGTTGATACTATTTTAAATAGACTAGCTCTAAATAGAGCTTTGCCCAGAGATCTATTAAACCTAAAAAGATCACTACAATCTATAGTTTCAGTTTTAGAAATTATTAAAGAAATTGGAAGTGAAAAATTAAATAAAATATTAGAATTAAAATAATTATGAAAAAATTTACTATGATAAATGAGTGATTTTCTTGTGAAAATTGTTGAGAAGAAATTACTAAACATCCTACAGGTTCAGCAAGAAACCATTGTCTAAATTGCTTATATTCAAAACATTTGGATAAAGATTTTCCTTGAGATAGAGAATCAGAATGTTTTTGACTTATGAAGCCGATTTGAATTGACTATAAAAAAAATAAAGGGAATATGATAAAACATAAATGCCTAAAATGTGGAAAAGAAATTTTAAATCAGGTTGCTCCAGATGATAACTTTCTTGATTTTGTGAAGAAAATAAATATGCAATAAAAAAGACCTTTCAGAGAAAGATCTCTACATTTGTATATGTAATATTGTAGAGATGTTTGGAAAAAACATCTTTTTATTTAATTTCTTTTTCAACTAAATCTTGAATCAAAGCTTTTTTAGTTTTTGGTCAAAATATACCTGCTCAATAAATATTTCTATTTTGTATTAATTTTTTATCAAGTTGATATTTAATTAATGATTCTTTTGTTTTTGTTCAAAATATTGCGGTATCTTTATAATTAAAATATCAAACTTCTTTTAATACTTTTTGAAAATCTCTAACTTGATGAGATATATCTCAAACTTTAATTTTTCAAATATTTTTAATTCTTTTTTCAACTTTAATTTTTAGTTGTTTTTTTATTTTTTTATTTTTCAGAAATAAATTATATTTTTTTCTAAATTCTTTTCTTGTTTTTGGTCAAAAATTACCAGCTCAGATATTAGTTTTTTTATTAATTACATTATTATCTAATTGAAATTTTAAAATAATTTCTTTAATACTAGAGTATTCTCAATTTATTTTTTTAGAATATAAGTTCATTTCAGTTAACTTTTCTTGTAGAATTTTTACTTGATTTGAGTTTTTAATTGGTCAATTAAAAATATTGTTTTCATCCTCTTTATGAAAGGGGATTATAGTAGAATTTATTTTAGTTTTCTTTTTTCAGCTTAAGTATATTTGATTTTTAATAATTCATTTTCTTACAAAATCTGGATTTTTAATTGCATGATATATTGTCCATTTTGGAGAAGGAATTTTGTTTATGTTTAAAGTTGTTTTAGAAGTTGTAGGTACAATTTCTCATTCAATTATTCTATTACCCCAAAACATAGCTCTTTGTAAGCCTTCTTCTCAATAACCACACCAAATATCAATTCTATCATATTTAAAATTTCTTTTTCCAGCTTTTACTATTGCTCATCATCTATCTGACACTTCTCAAATTCATAATCATTTTAATTTTATTTTTGTTCAAAATTTATAATTTGATGGAGCTGCTAACATTCATGAAAATACTTTTTTACCAGATGCTCATTTTATTCAATGTCAGTTCATTCTAATCTCTTTTATATAATTTCATTTTATATAATGAGTTTGATTAGGTAGTGGTGAATAGTAAGCAGTAATTCTAAAAAAAGTATTTTTTTTAGTAGCAAAACTATTATTTATATTAGAAGTTAGAATTATTATAAGTAATAAAATTCAAGTAATTATTTTTCTATGCATTTTGTTTTATTATTTATATATTAGTTTATATAATAATAATAATATATTTAAAAAATAATGACTAAAAAAAGTCTATTAATTATAAACTTTTTTTTTGACTTCCTATAAAATATCTTTTAAATATAGTAATTTATTTTTTAAATTTTGTTTTTTTGTTTTTTTAATAAGAAATTCTAATTTTCATTTAATCTTATTTATAGATATATCTTTTTCAATCTTATTAGATGAAAGTTTTTTATCTAATAAAATTTTAAATTTTTCAATTTCATTTTTAGATTTAGTAGTTATATTATATTTAGTAATTATACTATATTTATCTAAATTTAAATTTTTTACATAAACTGTTTTATTTACATCTTTTTTTCTAACTATTAGGATAAACACTTTTGGATATATTTCTTCTAATTTTTTGATAGTTTTAGGTCATATATAACCAGCAGAATAAGCATTTTTATTTTTAATAATTTTATGTTTGATTTGAAAATTAATTATTTCATTTTCAATACTATTGTAATTACCATCAATTTTTCATGTATAAAGTTTTGCATTAGTAAAAAGTTTTTGTATTTTCAAGATGTCTTCTTTATTTGACTCTGGTTTTATTTTTATTGCTAAATATTTTTTATATTCAGTATTAAATTGAATTGTTATTTCAGTTTCTTTTTCTAAAAGTTTTCATTTTACTTTCTTTTTTCACCATTTTAAAGCTCTATTTAATCATTCATCTCAATATCCCATCCAAATATCTAATCTATCTGAATCATGTCATCTAACTCATTTTCTTACAATCGCTCATCATCTATCTTCAACAACTCAAATTCATAATCCATCAAGTTGAATTTTTGTTCAAAAAGGATAGCTAGATGGTGCTGCTATAAATCATGGGTGAACACCTACTCCTGAAGCTCAATGAGTTCAATTTCAATTTAATCTAATATCTCAAGAATATGTTCATGTAGAATATCTTTTTTGTTTAGGTAATGGTGAATAGTATGCAGAAACAATAAAATATTTTTCTTGATTAATAAGAGGATCTTTTATTTTAAAGTATTTATTATATACTTTAACAAATTTTTCTCAATATTTACTATTAAAATATTTATATGTTTTAGGTCAAACATAACCTGCTCATTCTTCTTTTTTATTTGTAATTATTTCATTTTCTACTTGAAATGTAATAATATAAGGTTTAATGCTTGAATATTTTCAATTAATTTCACCAGGATAAATTTTTAATGCCTTAAAAAACTCTTGAAATTTTTTAACATCATAAGAGGAAGAAAGAGGATGTAATGATATATATTGAGATTTTTGAGTAGAAGCTCAAAAAGTATTTATATTAGTTCAATATATGAACAATAATAAAAATAAAGTAAGGATGATTTTTTTAGAAATATTTATCATAAAATATTTTAGAATATAAATTTTTCCAATCTATATAAAATAGAGAAAAACAATGTAATCTTTTTTAAAATGTATATAAATATTAATAATATTTTTTTTATTTGCAAATATTTATAAATACAGATTATCATATATTTTAACTAATTGCAAATAAAATCCTATTTTAATGCTACTAATCTATTTTATGGAGATTTTGCGAATAAATAAATATATTTGTTTTATAAATATATTTATGCTAATATTTATTTATGAAAATAATAAAATTTACTACATTAGCAGAATGAAAAAATAAACAACCTGTTTTAAATTGATTAAAACCACCTACAAATATTATTATTTGAGAGGTTATTTTTGATGTGGAAAAAAATTTAGAGAATGAAATGACTTTAGAAGATTTAAATAGTTTTTTAGATGAAAATAATATTTCTAAAAATATTATTAATTTTTTATATAATAAATGATTTTGAATTAATTTTAACAGACATTGTACATTGAAGAGCAACAAATAGGACTTGAAAATTTAGTGATATTTTTATAGAAAGCGTAGAATGAAAATGAAATATAAATTTATCTAAAACACATAATTTATGATTAAATTATAATTTTTGAAAAGATTTAGATATTATTTGGAAAAAAAAATTAACTAATCCCTTTGACAAATAAAAAAAATAGATAAAATGCTCATATATTAATTACTAAATAAAAAAAATATGTCTTTATTAACAGAAGAACAAAGGAAAGAATTACAAGAGGCAGGGGTTAAAACTCCTCATGTAAATGAAACTTGTATTGGTTGTTCAGCTTGTGTAGCTATTTCTCCAGAAGTTTTTGAATTAGATGATGAGTGAATGAGTGTAGTTATTAAATGTGATAATTATGATGGAAAAGGAGTTGATGATTCAATAGGAGCTTGTCCAGTAGATGCAATTACTTGGAAATAAAAATAGTATAATTGACAAAAGTAAAACTTGTTTTTAAATAAGTTTTGCTTTTTTATTTTTATTACTTATACTTGGGCAGTATTTTTATAATTAAACAAAAAACAAAAATATATGACAAATACAGAAATAAGCTTCAAAGATTTAGGTTTAAGCCCTGAATTATTGGAAGCAATTGCGCAAAAAGGTTATGAAACACCTTCTCCTATCCAAGCAGGAGTTATCCCATTATTATTAAATGGGGATAAAGATATTGTTGGACAAGCAGCTACTGGTACAGGTAAAACAGCTGCATTTGGGTTACCTTTACTTGATAGACTTGATCCAAGCCTTCAACAAACTCAATCGATTATTATGACTCCAACTAGAGAGTTGGCTATACAAATTGCTGATGAACTAAAATCATTTGCATTAAGAAAGAAATTTTCAATGAGTTTATTATATGGTGGTCAATCATATAATACTGAAATAGCAGCTTTGAGAAGAAAACCTCAAATTGTTATTGGTACACCTTGAAGAATTAAAGATCATTTATCTAAAAAAAGATTAGATATTTCAAAAATTGATTATTTTGTTTTAGATGAAGCTGATGAAATGTTAAATGTTGGTTTTAAAGAAGAAATTGATATTATTTTACAAACTACTCCTGAAAAAAAGAAATTTTTACTTTTTTCTGCTACTATGCCAAAAGAAATTTTGAATATTGCAAAAAAATATATGGGAGATTATGATTTAGTTTCTGTAAAATCTAAAGAATTAACAAATACTAATATTACTCAAAAATATTATTCTGTTGATAATCATCATAAATTTGAAGCTCTTTGTAGAGTTATTGAAATTGAAAAACCAGAAAACTTTTATGCTATTATTTTCTGTCAAAGAAAATTAGATGTTGATGAAGTAAATTCTAATTTAATTGCTAAAGGTTATAAATCAGTTGCAATCCATGGTGATGTTGATCAAAAACAAAGAGAAAGAACTCTTAATAAATTTAAAAAAGGTGATGTTAAAATTTTAGTTGCTACTGATGTAGCTGCTAGATGAATTGATGTTCCTGCATTATCCCATGTTGTAAATTACTCACTTCCAGATAATCCTGAAACTTATACTCATAGAATTGGTAGAACTTGAAGAGCAGGGAAAGATGGTATTGCTATCTCATTTGTGTCAAGAGCTGACAAAAGAAAACTTTTCTATATTGAGAATATTATCAAAAAAAGAATTGATAAACATGAATTACCAAAAGTTGATGAATTAATTGAAATAAAAAAACAAAGAGCTTTAGAAAAAACTAGAAATTATATTGAATTAGGTGAATTAGAAGATTATCATGATATGGCTAAAGAACTTTTAACTTTAGGTTCTGCTGAAGATGTAGTTTCTGCTGTACTTAAAAAACTTTATAAAAATGAATTTAATAAAGATAATTACAGAGATTTAACTTCAACAGGTGGTAGAGGTGTTGCTGCTAATGGTGAAGTAAGACTTTTCATTGCTAGAGGTAAATTAGATAATTTAAACACTCCTGCTGATTTAAAAGATTTCTTAGAAACTCAAACAGGTGTTAAATTAAATAAACATTCAAATGAAAAAGTTTTAGATAAATTTTCATATATGAATGTTCCTGAAAAAGAAGCAGCTCTTATTATGAAACATTTCAAAGATGCTAATTCTGCTAGACCATTAGTTGTTCAAGCTAAAGAAAATAGAAGTTCTGGAGGTTGAAGAAGTGGAGGTGGTTATGGTTGAGGTAGATCAGGTGGAGGTTGATATAGAGGTTCAAATTCTGGAGGAGGTTACAGATGAGGAAACTCAGGTGGTTGATACAGAGGTTGAAATTCTGGAGGTTGAAGAAGTGGAAGTGGAGGATGATATAGAGGAAATTCAGACAGAAGAAGTTCTGGTGGAAGTTCAAGTGGAGGATGATACAGAGGAAACAGAAGTTCTGGTTCTAGTTCATCTTCTTCAAGAAGTTCAGGAGGAAGTAGATATTAAGAAAACAAAAAAAATACAGAAAGCTAAAGCATTCTGTTGATAAAAAAGCAATAATTTTAAATTATTGCTTTTTTATTTAAAAATAATATAATATTTTTATATTTAAAATTTAATTTTTTGAAATTATGAGTTTAGTTACAAATAATAAAATTGAAACAATAGAAATTCCAGCAGATTATAAAAATCTTTTTTTAAAAATAGTTGATAATTTTTCTGTTTGAGAAGCTGAAAAAAGATTTTATGTAAATGAAGAGGATTATGTATTTTTTTTCAGGGGAACAAGAAAAAGAACTTGTTTGATTAAATAGTTATAAAAATTTAAAAAATGTTCTATTGAAAAAATAGTAAAATTTGTAAGAAAAGAAAAAGTAAAAATTTATTTAAGAAGGCCTTTTCAAAAAATAAAAATTAATTTTTGTAATAAAACTATAAGATTATTAGTTTTAAATGATGAGGAAAATTTAATAATTATTCCAATTTTTATAACAGATAAAAATGATAAGAAATATTGATATAATATGACTTGGAATATTTTAAAAGAAAAAATAGATAAATTAATGGTTAAAATTAATCTAGATTTAAAAGGTGATAAATTTGAGGAATATTAAAAGCAATAATTCAAAATTATTGCTTTTTCATCGTTTTAATTTTTATCTAAAGAATCTTGTTTTTCTTTTATTAATGCTTGATTTAAATAATGCTCAAAATTTATAATAAAATTATCTATTTCTTTACTTACTCATTCATTATATTGAGTTTTTCATTCTATACTATATGAAATATTTGTATCAGGAAAAGATAAGATTTGATAACTTCTATATCTTTCTTGATCATTATGTTTACGAGAAATAGTTAATTCTATTCATCATTTACCAAATTCTTCTGATATTTTTTTTCATTCTAATTTTCTATTACCAATAGTAAAAGATTTTTCATCCATTTTTTCTACTAAAACATTCATTTTTTGATGATTTGTTTTTTCATTTTTTTCTTTACCTTCATGTGTATTTTCATTTATAGGCATAGTTTCAACCATAGTTTCTTTATTTATTAATAAAATAGTTTGACAAATTTTCATTTGTTGAAACAATCATATCATATCAGAAAGGTCAAAATTTTGTGGTGAAAAAGTTTTGGATTGAGTTCAGAACTAATTAATTGATAAAAGTATGTATGTGAATTTTATTAAAACTTTGCTTTTTCTTTAAATAATAATATAATATTTTTATACTTATAATTTAATATTAAAATATTATGACTAATATTGAAATTACATATGATGAGAAAACTGGTTTTTATGATGCATTAATTTTGGAAAAAGGAATTACTACTCAAGAAAAAAGTTTAGATGCTTTGATTAAAAATTTAACAGAGGCTTTTTGATTATCAAGAGAAAAACAATTTTTATTAAAAAAGTTTAATTTTTCATTTCAAGAAAATTATGTGAATATTTAATACAGTAAAATTTAGAATAATTGAAAAATTTATATTAAACTTTTGATATATTAAAATTAAACAAGAAGGTTTACATATTAAATATAAAAATAATTCAAAAACTTTAATTATTCCAAAACATAAAGAAATTTCAAGATGAACAATTAATAATATTTTTAAGATTATATCTTTTCATAATTGATTAGAAAAAGAAAATATTGAGCAAAGTTTTTTAGAATATTACAAAAAGCAATAATTTAAAATTATTGCTTTTTTAGTGCTTAAATATTAAAATATTATGTTAACCATTTTTAAATAGTTTTTAACAATTATGTTAAAAACTATTTAAATTGATTTATGTCTAAAATATTGTATTATTTAATGTTAAAAATACTATTTATCTATAATAAAAGATAAATATTAATTTTTTAACATTTTGTATATATTTTATTAACGCCTTGTTCTAAATATTGTAGCAAAAAAAATAAAAATAGATATAATAAAATTTATATTATTTATTAGTAATATTTTTTTTTAGAATTTAACTTAAATATTTAGAATATGGTTATAAAATATATAAAAACTAGGACAGGTGATTTAGTTCCTTTTGATAGAACTAGAATTGAAAATGTTATTGAAAAAGCTGGAACTTCTGTTGGTAGAATTGATTTATCTTTTGTAGATGATGTAACAGATAAAATTCTAAATAGATTAGAAAATAAATTAATAAAAAAAGATAAAACAGATTTCTTAGAAATTGAGGAAATTCAAGATGAAGTTGAGAGAGTTTTGATGCAAGAAGATTTTTATGATGTAGTTAAACATTTTATTATTTATAGATCAGAAAAACAAAAAGAAAGAGAAAAAGATAGAGAAAAATTAGAAAAAAAGTTAGAAAAAAATACTTTAAAAATTATTAAAACAACTTGAGAAAAACAAGATTTTGATATTAAAAAAATAAAAGAAACTTATAAAAGAGTTAGTTATAAATTAGCTAGAAAATGTAGATTTGAAATTTTGGAAGAAAGTTTAAAAAAATATATTGTTGAAGGAATGAAAACTTCAGATATTACTAAAATGATGATTAAATCTGCTATTGATTTGATATCAGTTGAAAATATAGATTGGCAGTTTATTGCAGGTAGATTGGCATTAATTGATTTATATAAAGAGGCTTCAAAAAATAGAAATATGGATATTAAAAAAATCTATGAAGCTAAACATTATTTAACTCTTTTCAAAGATTATATAAAAAAAGGTCATTATTATGAAAAATTCTTAGATTATTATTCTGAAGAAGATATTTTAGAAGCAGGGAATTATTTGAATAAAGATTATGATTTTGACTATAACTATACAACAATGATGATGTATAGAAAAAGATATTTGTTAAATCCAAATAAAATAATTCATGAATTACCTCAAGAAATGTATATGTCAGTAGCTTTATTTTTAGCTATTCCTGAACCAAAAGAAACAAGATTAAATTTTGCAAAAAAAGTTTATGATGCTTGTGCTACTTGAAAAGTAAGTTTACCAACTCCAACTTTGCTTAATGCAAGAACAAATTTTCATCAACTTTCAAGTTGTTTTGTATTTAATGTTGATGATGATTTAAGAGCAATCTATCATAATATTGAAAATATGGCTCAAGTTTCTAAATTTGGAGGATGAATTTGAGTTTATCTTTGAAATATTAGATCTAAATGAGGAACAATTAGATGAGTAAAATGAGCAGCTGGTTGAGTAAATCCTTGGATTAAAGTTATAAATGATACAGCTGTTGCGGTTAATCAACTTTGAGCAAGAGCAGGTGCAATTTCTGTTACACTTGATGTTTTTCATAGAGATATTTATGATTTTTTAGAATTACAAACTGAAACAGGGGATATTAGAGCAAAAGCTTTTGATATTTTTCCAGCAGTAACTTTTCCAGATTTATTTATGGAAAGAGTTGCTGATAATAAAGAATGGACTTTATTTGATCCAAAAGAAATTGAAAAAGTTACAGGTAAAAGATTACAAGACCATTTTTGAGAAGAATTTGAAGAATTTTATGCAGAGTGTGAAAAAAATCCAAAACTTGAATTAAAAAGAACAACTAATGCAAAAGATTTATTTAAAACTTTTATGAAGGTTACTGTTGAAACAGGTATGCCTTATGCATTTTTCAGAGATACAGTAAATAGATTAAATCCAAATAAACATGCTGGTAATATTTATTCTACTCAACTTTGTGTAGAAATTTGTCAAAATACTAGTTCTTCAAAATTTATAGAAGAGGAAATTGAGGATGGAACAATTGTTTTAAAATATGAAACTTGAGATAATGTAGTTTGTAATTTAGCTTCAATAAACATTGCAAGAGTAAATAAAAAAGAAGACATCAAAAATATGATGCCTATTGTTGCAAGAATCCTAGATAATGTAATTACTCTAAATTTTTATCCAATAAAAGAAACAGAAGTTACAGCAAAAAAATATAGATCTGTTTGAATTTGATTTTTAGGTTTAGCAGAATATCTAGCTGTAAATAAATTATCTTATGATACTTTAGAAGCAAGAGAAGAAGTAAATAGATTATTTGAATTGTATGCATATTATACTTTCAAATCATCTAATATTTTAGCACAAGAAAGAGGAACTTATGATGCTTTTAAATGAAGTGAATGGTCAAAATGAATAATTTTAGGTCATAATGAAGAATGGTTTAAGAAAAATTCTGAAATGTGAGAAAAATGGGTAAAATTAATTTGAAAAATAAAAGAAACTGGAATGAGATTTGCTTATCATTTAGCTCCAGCACCAAATACTTCAACATCTTTAGTTATTTGAACAACTGCTTCAATATTACCAATTTACAAAAAGTATTTTGTAGAAACAAATGCAATAGCACCTTCAGTAAATGTTGCACCAAACTTAACTCAAGAAAATTTTTGGTATTACAAAGAATACACAAATCTTGATATGAAAGATGTAATTGATATGGTTGCAGTAGTTTACAAATGGATTGACCAAAGTATTTCATTTGAATGGATGATTAATCCTCAAAATGTTTCACCGAGAGAACTTTATGAATATTATCTTAGAGCTCACAAAAAGGGAATTAAGACAGTATATTATGTTAGAAGTATGAGTATGGAAATTAAAGAAAGTTGTGATAGTTGTAGTGGATAATTTAGAATTTTGGACAAAAAAAAAGGGTGAGGCTGTTTAGGCCTCTAAATAAGTATTATATATTAAATAATATAATAATACTTATTACTACAAACAACCAAAAATATTTATTCAGTTTCATAGTATCCTCCTTAAGTTAAATTTCAATCTACTCAAACATAACATAAGTTAAGTTGTCTTAATTGATAGAAATATTATATTATATTATATTATATTATATATGTCAAATATTTTGTTGATTATTTTGAGAAAAAATTGAAAATAAGGAAAAACAATAATATCTCTTTCTTGCCCTAAAGGATACACCCACAAGGGGATAATTTCTTACTCTTTTACAAAGAGCAAGAGGCTACACTGGACTAAAATTAAATAAGAATAAAATGATAATATATTTGGATGAGTCTAAGAGGATTTGAAAGGGGGAGATTGTTATTGGGGGATTTCTTTCTTTTCATAATACTCACTATATTGACACTTTTGTAAAAAATAAAAAGAAAGAATTTGGGATACCTGAAAAAATAGAATTAAAAAGTACTAATAAATTTTGAAAATTATTTCTTGATAAAATATCTTTTGATAAAGATTTTGAAAAGTTAAAAATTTCAACTTTTGGTTATCACTTTGAAAATTATTTTTTTGACTCAAGTGAAACTTATATGAATTTTTTAATCAAAATATTTATAAAAATTTTTGAAGAAATTGATTTTTGAGGAAATAAAATTATTATAGTACAAGATAATATAAATATTTCAGATAATAGAGTTTTTGAAAATAAAATAAATTGATTTATAAAAAAGAAATTTTGATTTAAATCAGAATTTAAAATTAGAAATTCTAAAAATATTTTAAGTTTACAATTTGCAGATTTGATTGTTTGAGAATATAAAAAATTATATTTCTTTGATGATGTAAATTTCCTAGAAGAATATATTTTAACTAAAAATTTATAGAATTAAAAAAAATCTAGCAGGCACTTGTTTCATTAGATATTCTATCTGACATATCCTCCACAAGTTTTACTAGATTCATAAATCAATTATATATTATATTTCAAAAAAATCAAAACTTTTTTATAATTTATGTCTGAAATGACATTAAACTAAACTTTTAAATAAATATTAATTTTAAAATAAAAAAATGCTAAATACAAAAGAATTTGAAGAACTTAAATTTTTTGCAAAAAAAGTTGCAGAAGTTCACGGACCAGAACATAGTGAATTTATTGAAATAAATACTGTTGTTGAAGAAATTCAAGAAGATAATTTAGAAAATATTAATTTTACTAAATTAAGAGAATTATCTAATAATTATGCAATTCCAGAAGGAGCTTGTAATGCTCAAACAACTTTATTAAATTTATTAAAAAGATTAGATAATAAATAAAAAAATGAGAATATATTTAGATGAATCTAAAAGATTATGAGAGTGAAAAATAGTGTTCGGCTGATTTATAACTAAACACTCTTATTCTTATATTCAAAAAGAATTAGAAAATAAAAAAATAGAATATAAAATAAAGTCTAAAGTTGAATTAAAATGAAAAGATAATTTATGAAAATATTTTTATAAAAGATTTTCTAATGATTGAAAATTTAATTTAATTAATAATTCTATAATTTGAATAAATATTTCAAATTACTATAAAGATAGTCTTAAATGATATAAAAAAATAATCTATATGTTGTTAAATCAAAATATTAATTATTTTATAAATTATAATAAAGATATAATAGTTATTGCTGATTATGTAAATTTTTGAAAAAAAACTAAAATTGAAAAAGAAATTGAAAAATATTTAAATGATAATTTTGAAATTAAATCAAGAATTAAATTTAATTTTTGATTGTCAGATAATGTATTATGAATACAATTGGCAGATATTATATCATATAAATTATGAAAAAGTTTTTTCTTTTGAGAAATACTAGATGATTATATAAATGAAAATTTATTTAATATTGATATTCAAAAAGTATTTAAAGCATAAAAAAAGAGCTTAATAGTTCTATGTTTCACAGAGTATGACCGAATTGTCCAATACTCTCCACATAGCTTTTTAAACTTCTTATGTAAAAATTATATAAGAAATTTCTTATATTGCAAGTATTATTTAATAAAAATACTTGACAATCAGTAAGACTATTTAATAAAAAACAAAAAAACATGAGTGAATTAAAAGCAAATCTTATTTTTAATCCAAAATGAGATGATGAAGTTTCTAGTAGAACAATTATAAAATGAAATACAACAGGGTTGTTTCAATTAAATGCCACAAAATATTCTTGGGCAAAATCTCTTTATCAAGTAATGGTTGGTAATTTTTGGGTACCTGAAAAAGTTTCAGGACTTTGAGAAGATGCTATTCAATTACATTCAGCTTTGAGTGATGATGAACAAAGAGCTTATAAATGAATTTTATCATTTTTAATATTTTTAGATTCAATTCAAACTGTAAATCTTCCAAATTTTAATGATTATATTACAGCCCCAGAAGTAAATTTGATTTTATCAATTCAAGCTTATCAAGAAGCAATTCATTCTCAATCTTATGCAACAATTTTAGAAACAGTTGTTGAACCAAAAGATAGAGATGAAATTTATTATTTTTGGAGAACAGATAAACATTTACTTGAAAGAAATGAATTTATAGGTTGAATTTATCAAGATTTCTTAGATAATCCAACAGATAAAAGTTTTTTCAAATGAGTAATTGGTAATTTCCTACTAGAAAGTATTTATTTCTACAATGGTTTTGCATTTTTTGACACTCTTGCTGACCAATGAAAAATGGTTGCAACTGATAGAATGATTTCTTATATCAGAAGAGATGAATTAACTCATGTAACAATTTTTGCAAATATTATCAAAGAAATTAGAGTAGAATTTCCAGATGTTTATGATGAAAAAATGTTAGTAGAAATGATGTGAGTAGCAGTTGACCAAGAAATAAAATGGTCAAAACATATTTTAGGTAAATCAATTATTTGAATGGGTCACGAAAATATAGAAAACTATACTAAATGGCTAGCAAATGAAAGACTAAATATGCTAAACATTGCACCACTTTACCCAGATGTAACAAAAAATCCATACAAACATTTGGACAGACTTCAAGACAACAACTGAGAAAGATGAAATTTCTTTGAATCAACAGTTGTAAACTATAGTCAAAGTTCTGCTATGAATGGTAGTTGGGAATTTTAAGAGGAAAATATAGGCATCACTTTTTTGTGGTGCTTTTTTAGGGAATTTATATATTAAAAATAAAATTATGTGAGTAGAAAATATAACTTGACTTGAAAAACCATTAATGAAATTAATTGAAACAATTAGTCAATGAATTTGAACTGTTTCAAATCATATTTGGGAATTTGATTCAAAAAAAATAAAAAGAATATGAGAGGCAGAAGCTTTTTCTAAAAAGGTAGAAATTATAAAATTAGCAGAATGAAAAAATGAGGAATCATTAATCCTAAATAGAGCTAAAAAAAGATTTGCATTAGAGCAATATGATAAACAAGTAAATTTAGAAAATATTTTTTCAGAAACAAAAGATAAATTAGAATGAGATCAAGTTTCTGAGAAACCTGTTGATAAAGATTGGATTTCAAAATTTATGAGTATTGCTCAAGATATAAGTAGAAAAGAAATACAAGATTTATTATCTAACATACTATCAGAAGAGATAAAAAAACCAGATACTGTTTCATATAGAACATTAGATTTAGTTAAGAATTTAACTCAAAAAGAGTTATTATTATTTAAAAGGTTATCACTAATAAGTTCTACAGATTGAGTTGTGTATATTGTAGATAATAATTTTGATTCTAATAAATGATTTTTTAATGACTTATTAAAATTAAATTTTGAAGATTATTTAGAGTTATCTGATTTGTGATTAATTCAAAGTAATTCAATAAGTTATGGTTGAATTGTTTCTAATTTTTCAGAAGATTTAGAAAAAAATGATCTGTTAACTTTAAAATTTTTAAATCATTCAGATATTAAATTTAAGTCAAAAAATAATAATTTAGAATTAAGAATAATTATTTTTACAAAAATTTGAAAAGAAATATCTTCTTTATTGAAAATAAATACAGATATAGATAAGGATATTATTAATAAATATTTTATAAAATTAAATGATTTTTTAATAAAAGATAAAAAAGTGGAAAAAATTTAGTTTACAAAAAAGCCTCCTTTAACTTAATAAAGGAGGCTTTTTAAAACACTTAAAATTGTATTTTAATAGCAAAAATAGGTTTTGCTGTACAATTATAATAGCTTGCCCAGGTGAGGTTGATTGTATGGACTTAAAATATTTAGCAAATTATTTATTTTGGAAATCACCATTTTTCAATTTTTAAATTTTTATGAGCATATTCCATAAACTTTTTTAATGTTGGTCATGAGGCAGTTAATCAATATGCATTTCATGTTAATGTTTTTCAAGATGTGTTTCAAGACCATACAATAGTTACAATTTGAGGAGTATATCATAAAGTCCATAAATTAACTGGTCTTAATATTCATTTTACTCTTTTTGTAGAAGTTCAAGTTTTTGCAGCCATTTGTTTCTTATTATCTAAAGCTAAAAACTGATTCCGAGTTTTTGGTCTTGTTTTAGTATTAGATAATATTGAATTAATTTTATAAGCAATAATTTTTGAAAGTATTTTTTCTCATTTATTATTAACTGTATAATCTTTTATTAATTTTCAACTTGAATCATATATTTTCAAAATTGGTTTAATTTCTTGTTTTATTCAAAAGTTTGCAAAAATTTGATATGCTCAAATTAATTCCATAGTAGTTAATTCAGTTGTTCATAATGCCATAGGAGCTAAATATTTATATTCTTTTTTATATTTTTCTTTATAGTATTCTTTGAATCTCTTAACACTTTTAATTCATAATTTATCTATAAAATCAATTATAGGTTTTTCTCATCATACCTCATAATACATTTTTATAGCAGGAATATTTCTTGAATAATTTAATGATTTATCAAGTGTTATTTTTCATAAGAAAGTTCAATCAGAATTTCTAGGAGTATATCATCATGGAAACACAGTAGGAACATCATATACAATTGATTTTGACCGAAATCTTTTTTTAATCATTGCTAAAGTATACAATAATGGTTTAAAAATACTTCATGGTTGTAATCTTGCTAATAATATATTATTGTATCCCTTGTTTTCTTTATCAAAATAATTAACTCATCAAACCATGGATAAAATTTCTCATGTTTTTGCATCAACACTTATTAATGCAGAGTTTCTTGCATTATATTTTTTAGTGTTAATTTTAACTTGTTCTCTTATTAATGCTTCTGCTTTTGTTTGTAATTTAGGATCAATAGTAGTATATATTCTTAATCATCATTTAGAAATAAAATCTTCTCAATATTCCTTTGCTAAAAATGTTTTTACATACATAACAAAATAAGGATATTTTATTTTATCTTTGTATTTTTTAAACTCAAATCAGAATGAAGAAAGAAAAGCTTTTTTATAATCTTTTTCATTAATATGTTCATCTTCAAGCATTCTGTATAGAATATAATCTTTTCTTCAAGTATTATATGAAAGTAACATTTTATCATCTTCAATATAAATTGAATTTAGGAAACTTAGTAATTTATTATATTTTATTAAATAACAACCTTTTTTATCTTTAGTAAAATTCAAAACTTGTAGTTCTTTATCAATATTACATAATTCTAATTTACCATTTATTTTTTTGAATTTTATTTTATTTATAGAAGAACTTAATTGTTTTAATTCTTTAGAATATTTTTTTATTGTACTTTTATCTAAAATCTTAGTAATAGTTTTAGTATTCTTTTCTTCTATAATAGGATATCATAATAAATTTCATTTGAAAGAATATGGTGATAATTCAGATGGAGCTTTAGGTAATGAAGCTAATATAGAAGATTGTAAAACATTTAAATCTTTGGCAGGTACTCAAAAAAAAGTTTTTGAAGCTTGCTCAATTCAGTAAGAATTTCATCAAAAAAATACTTTATTTAAATATAATTCTAAGATTTTTTCCTTAGTATATCTATTTGTCAATTTAATTGCCAGATAAAGTTCTTTTAATTTTCTATTTATGGTTCTTTCTTTAGATAAAAAAACTATTCTTGCTAATTGTTGTGTAATTCAAGATGTTCAAGAAAAACGAAAATTATTTCAAGCTCATTTTATAATAGCTCTTGTAATTCAAATTGAATCAAATCATGGATTCTTCCAAAATCTTTGATCTTCTCAAGCAACTATTGCATTAATCATATTTTTATTTATGTCTTTTAGATTTACATAAGTTCTATTTTCTTGATAAATCTTATATAATTCATTTCATTTTTTATCATAAATAATAGATGTTTCTTTAAATTTTAATTTTTCAAGTTTTTTTATTTCAGGAACAGTTATTACAACTTCTAAATAAATAAAATATGAAAATAAAGATAATAGAATAAATATATTTAAAAATAAAAATAATTTCTTTTTAATTGTTTTGTTCATAATTTGTTTTAATATTATTTTTTAAATGTTTTAAATTAAATTCTTCTAATATATTATTTCAATCTTTTTTATTATAAAATGATCATAATACTATAAATATAATTCATAAGAATGTAAAAACAAATATTTTAGAGTTCACATTTCAACTAATCCAAATATCATATAAAAATACTTTACTGATCATTATTGTAAGAAAATATAATCAAATTGTTCTATATTTAAGTTTTTTATAATATAATCAATAAACTATAAAAGAAATACCAACTATTCACCAATAAGCTGTTAATGTAAATTGTTTTAAAATCAACTCAAAAATTGATATTATATATAAATTACTTATGAAAAAGCTGTATAAAATTACTATTCATATCATTATATTATTAAATAAATTATTTTTATTTATTTTTTTCCAGATAAAGAAATTTGAAATAATTATTAAACTTATTATATATTGGATAAAAGTTCAGTATGTATTTATATTTATTAAAGTATGTTGAATTATATCAAAATTAAATATATGTAAAAAAGAAGTAACTATCATTAATAAAGTAAAAATACCTTTTAATAAATAAGAATTTATTTTTGCATAGAAAAATCATAAAAATGTTGAGAAAATACTAAGAAGTAATATTAAATATATATTAAATCATAATAATTTATAAATAAAATATATAATTAATGATATTCAAGTTAAATGTAATATATAATAAATATTATTTTGAGAATTATTTTTGAAATATTCCCAAATACTTAGAGGTTCTGTTTTCTGATTAGATTCTCAACTTTCTAATTTGCTAATAGTATTATTTGATTCTATATTATTATTTGATTCTATATTATTATTTGATGTTTTATTTAATAGAAAAGAAATATATATAATTACAAAAATATTTAATATAAAAACAAGAAGAGTGTAAACATTTAATGTATAAATATTTATTATCTGATTTAATTTAAATAGAGAAATTACAAAAGTTCATGTTGCAAGTAAAAAATAAATATTTTTATTTGTATTTCTATAAGAGTTATATAAAAATAAACTAATTAATATTAATAAAATTTCTTCTATAAGAATATTATTATGAAAAATATGAAAGATTGAAATAATTAATGAAATAATTCATATTGCAAAAATATAATAATAACTTGTATCTTCAATTTTATTTAATGTATTTTTGTATTTTATCTTTTTAGTAATATATGCTGATATAAAATATAAGATGGATATTATTAATATAATTATACCTTTTTCTTCTAATGAGAAAATTTCATAAGTTATTTTATAAAATATAAATACTCAGAATATTACAAAAATAGAAAATCAATTTTGGAAAAACCTCAGATTTTTATTTCTTAAGAAATCATAACTTAAGAAAATAGAAAAAATATTTAATACAAGAAATATAAGAATAGAACTAAGTATTAAAATAATACTAGTGTTATCAATAGTTTCTAAATTAATAGAAGCTTCATGTGGGACATATAATTCATTAATTAATATTGGTGAAAATATGAAAAATGAGAAAAATGTTCATATCCAAAAAAGTTTTCATAAATCTTTTAATGTAGAATAATAATAACTAGATCATAAATAAAGAATAAACAATCCTATAAATAGTATGTATGGAGTGTTGTTAAATATTTTATAATCAAGAAATGATAAAAATAATGATAAAATTATTCAAAAAATTACAAAAAATGATTGATAAAAAGTATTTGAAATATCTCATTTTAAATATCTTAAAGAAATCAAATATATTATAAATAAAACAATAAAAATTATTGGAAAATATATAATACTTGAGAATAAGAATAAAATACTAAATAAAATAATTGGAATATATAATAAATATTTTAATACAATAGTATTAATTATATTATTATATTTCTTTATAAGATAATTATTAAATATAAATACTATTAATATAGTGATTGCAAAAAATATAATTGTATTTAATGAATTTATTTCTAAATTTACACTAAATAAATGATAACTTATAAATGTATAAAATAATATAAAAATAAACAATATAATATTATATTTTTTTTCTACTTTCATATCATTATAATAATGCAATACAGAAAATGATGAAATATATAAGAATAATGATGATAGCATTCATATAATCCAAGATGCTGTGCTATTATAATCTGGTAATATAAATAAGAAATTTCATAAAACTAGTGTTATAAAGAATAATATGACATCTTTTCTTTTGTAAGAAAAATAAAAAGATATAATTGAAAGTATAATAGAATAAAAATATAATAAAAATTCTTTACTAAAAAATCATGAATAAACTCAACTTAAAAAAGGATTTATAAAAGATAAGGCAAAACTAAGTAAAAAAATAAATCTACTTTTATAAAAGAAAGCTATTATAAATGAAAAGAAAACATTTATACTTAGTATAACAAATATAATACTATTATTAGGTAAACCATATAAATTTTGATATATAGATAAATGATTAATTATTATTCATATACTAATTAATATTACTCATTTTTGCTTTACATCATTAACATAATTTGAAAATATTACAGGTAATATTGTAAAAAGAAATATTAAAGAAAATATTTTTAATATATAAAATTGATTAAAATTAATATTTTTAGAAAAAAGAAAAAGAAGAGAAAGTCATATTAAAAAATATCAAATATAGAAAAATACATTTTTCAATATTTCATTTTTTAACTTGTTAGATTGTTCTTTTAATTTAGAAATTATCATGAGATTTTTAATTATTATTACTATTTGGTTTAATTATATTATATATTTAAATTAAAAGCAAAAAAAAACTTTTTATTTTATCTTTTATTTTACTTTTTTTTAAATATAATAAAAATAAAATAAAATAATATTGTCAATATATCTATTAATTTAAGTAATAATATGAAAATCTTAGCTTTTGAAACTAGTTGTGATGATACTAGTATTGCCATTTTTGAGGATGATAAGTTGTTAGCTATGGATACTGCTAGTCAGATAAAAATTCATAATATTACTGGTGGAGTTGTGCCTGAAGTAGCTGCAAGGGAACATGCAAATGCTATTTTTTGAGTTTTGGAAAAAGTTTTAAAAGAGGCAAGCCCTCACCTAACCTCTCCCAAAGGGAGAGGGATAAAAGGATTATTTGAACATATTGATTATATTTGAGTAACTACTAATCCTTGATTATTACCTAGTTTACTTACTGGAACTACTGTTGCTTCAACTATTTCTACAGTTTTGCAAATTCCTATAATTCCTATAAACCATATTCAAGCTCATGTTTTTTCAAACTTTTTGGAGAGAAAAGAAAGTTTTGTTAAATTTCCACTTATTTGTCTAACTGTTTCTGGTGGACATAATGATATTTATTCAATGAAAAATATTTGGGATTTAGAAAAAGTAGGTTCAACAACTGATGATTCTTCAGGTGAAGCTTTTGATAAAGTTGCAAAAATGATGGGGTTGGAATATCCAGGTGGACCAATTATTAGTAAATTGGCAGAAGAATACAAGAGACCGGTCTCTATAGAGACCGGTCTCAAACCACTTTTTCCTAGAGTTTGGTTAGTAAAAAAAGAAGCAGATTTTTCTTTTTCTGGACTTAAAAGTGCAGTAAAAAGGGAAGTAGATAAAAGAGTTGAGAAAGCAGGCCTGCTTTCTCAAGAAGATAAAATAGAAATAAGTTATGAATTTCAAGAAGCAGTTATTGAGGTTTTGGCTTATAAATTAGTTCAAGTAGCTTTGCAAAAATGAGTAAAAACTGTGATGTTAGCTGGATGAGTAAGTGCAAATAATAGATTAAAAGAAGAAATTACAAGATTAGCAAAAAAACATAATTTGGAATTTATTTTTCCAATTAAAAATTTATATTGTATGGATAATGCAGCTATGGTTGGTATTTTGACTCACTATAAAATAAAATACTGAGAATTTGAAGAGAAAATTTGAGTTGTTAAATTGTAGCCCCTTGTTCTTTGTAAAATAGTAAGGAATTATGCTCCAAAAGGGAGGTATCCTGTGGGCAGGAAAGAGATATTATTGATTAAATTCAATTAATTATGAATAAAGAAAGAACATTTTTTGAAATAATAAAAAGATTTACTGATCCTTTATGGAAAAATACAATAATTACTTTACAATCTATACTTTTTTATAGTGTTTGGGCTCTTTGACCTCTTGTACATGTTTATTTTGCACAAGCTATTGTTTCAACTATTGAAAATAAAAATGAACAAGATTTTTTTAATTATATAATTTTTTATAGTATTTTTTTATTTTTTTTCTATGGAATTTGATTTTTAACAAGATTTTGGTGAGCAAATAATAATATTACTGCTTTTAGAATGACTGTTCATAATCTTTATTTAAAGAAATTTATAAAATTATCAAATACTCAAACTGAAAAAATAGGTACATCAAAATTAATATCTATAATTTGAACATGAATAGATACTTGGGCAATGCTTTTAAATAAAACAATTGAAAATTTTATGAAAGTTTTCTTTGCTGTAATTTTTACTGTTTATATGATAGCAATTGTAAATATTTGGGCTGCTTTAGTTTTTTTTATTTTATATTTTTTAATTCATTTTATTTGATGATATTTTAATAAAAACTCACTTGTTCATAGAAGAAAGAGACAAAATGTTTGGAATACTTATACTTGAAGTTTAGTTAAAATTATTATGTCAAAATTTGAAATTTTGCAAACTTGAAAAATTAATATAGAAATTAAAAAAATAAATAAAATTGAAGGTAAATTATTAATTTATACAATGAAAATGGCAACTCCTACTCATTGGTTTTATTATACTCCATCAATTTTTATTAATATTATAAAAATATTAATGTTTTTATTTTTATGATATCAAGTTATTTTATGAAATGCTACAATTTCATTATTTGTAGCAATGTTTTGAATATTAACTTTAATGAATCAAGTTATTATAAATTCAATGATATTTTTTTCAGAATTAACTAAAGATTTTACAAAAATAGAAAAATTATGGGATTTTTTTGATGAAACAGAAGATATAAAATGATATGATGATTGAAAAGATTTTGAATACAAAAATTGAAATATCAAATTAGAAAATATAAATTTTTGATATTCTGAAAAAAATCAGATTTTTAAAGATTTTAGTTTAAATATAAAAGGTTGAAAAATATCAGCTTTAGTAGGGAATAGTGGTAGTTGAAAATCAACTTTGGTAAAATTAATTTCTGGTTATATTAAACCAGATTCTTGAAATATAATAATTGATGACCAAAAATTAGATAAAATTAAATTAAAAAGTTTTTATAAAAATATTTGATATTTAACTCAAGAACCAAGTGTTTTTGATGGAAGTATTTTGGAAAATTTAATGTATGGAATTTCTGAAAATGTAGGGTCTGCAGGCCTGCAGACCCTACATAAAAATAGTAGAGATGTTTGGCAAAAACATCTTAATCAAGCCATTAAAAAGGCTAAATGTGAATTTATTTATGATTTAGAAGATTGAATAAATACAGAGATCTGAGAAAAATGAATTAGACTAAGTTGAGGACAAAGACAAAGATTAGCTATTGCTAAAATATTTTTGAAAGATCCAAAAATAATAATTCTTGATGAACCAACATCTGCTTTAGATTCTTTTTCAGAAGAACAAATTACAAAGTCTTTAAATAATTTATTTAAGTGAAGAACTGTTATAATTATTGCACATAGATTACAAACAGTAAAAAATGCAAATGAAATATTTGTCTTAGAAAATTGAAAAATTAAAGAAAAATGAAACCATAATGAATTAGTTGAAAAAAACTGAATTTATAAAAAAATGCTTGATTTACAAAGTGGATTTTAGAAATTATCCTTGACATTTTATAATAATATTGTAAACTGTTTTAAAATTAAATATTTTAATAATAAACATTAATAAAAAATGACAGAATTTATATGTAGTATTTTGATATTTTTAAATATATGAAACTCTTGTGAAATTGATAAAAAAGCTAGCTTAGAAAAAAATGCAATGGAACAAAAAGTTGCTTTAGAAAAAGAACAAAAAAAGTTAGAACTAGAAAAGTTTGCAAAAGAGAAACAACTTGCAGATTTAGAAAAAAAGAGATTAGCAAAAATTGAAGAAGATAAAAAAATAGCTGAGTTAAAAAGAATTGAAGAAGAAAAAAAGAATCTTCATATAAAAACTCCTGATTATGTTAAAAGTCTTTATTTTACAGCTTATGCAATTTGAAATAAAGCTAGATATAATAATTTATTAAATATTGCCAAAAATACTTGAGTGAATTCTGTAACTATTGATATAAAAACAGTTACAGGTTATACTAGTTTTGATTTTGATCATTCAAAATTTTGAAAAATAAAACCAACTTCAGATTGAAGGATTACAAAAATTAAAGAAAAAATTAAAGAATTGCATAAAAAATGAATTTATGTAGTTTGAAGAATAGTAGTTTTTAAAGATAATTTATTAACTAGAAAAAGAACAGATTTAGCATATAAATGGACTTATAATAAAAATTTAGTCTGGAATGATTATTCAGGAAATAAATATTTAGATGCTAGTTCTAAAGAAGTTTGGGATTATAATGCAGAGTTAGCAAGTCAAGCTTATGAAATGTGATTTGACGAAATTAATTTTGATTATGTTAGATTTCCAAGTGATTGAAAAATTTCTAAAATTTATGCTCCTTTTTCAAAAGATATTCTAGCTAAAAACTGAAGATTATGAAAAATTAAAGTTTTAGATAATTTTTCTACATACTTTACAAAAAAACTAAGAGATAAACATCCAGATATAATTTTATCAGCTGATGTTTTTGGTTTAGTTACAAGATGAGATATGAATTGAATAGGTCAAAATTTAGAATCATTTTTATTAAATTTTGATTTTGTATGACCAATGACTTATCCTTCTCACTATTGAGCTGGAACTTTAGGTTTTAGAAATCCAGATAATCATCCTTATGAAATAATAAAAATGTCTATAAAAGAATCAAATATTCAAATAAATAGATTAAATAAAGAAATTGAATTAGCTAAAAAAGAAAACAGAAAAATTAAATTAAATAATGGTTTACAAGTAAGTATTGATACAAAAAATGTTAAAGTGATTTCTAATAAAAAAATAAGATTATGGTTACAAGGTTTCACTTGTACTCGGTGTAAATGAGCTACTGCATATAATTCTTATAAATTTAAATGACAGACTAAAGCAATTTCAGATATGTGATTAAAATCATATTGGGTGTGGAATTCTGGTTCAAGATATTACCAAAGTCGGTATAAATAAAAAGAGTCTTATTCAATAATGAATAAGAACTCTTTTTTTATTTTTCTTCACAACTTGTGAAAACTTTTTCTTGATAATTTGGTAAACATTGCATATTTGATCTACAATTTGTTTCATCTAAATTAATACATTGATCAACTTTTTTACAATCTAAATCAAATAAATCAGTATCTTTTATTTCTTCCATTGCATTATCTCAAAAAATAATTGTTTTATTATTTTGACATTGAAATAAATCTAAGAATTTATTATTTATTAAAAAATTAATTTGTTTTATTCAATCTGAATAATATCAAGTTCTAAAATCTAGATTTTTAAAATTGTATTGACTATAATAATCTGATTTAGTTATAGTTTTTAAATAATTTTTAGAAATAACTTCTTTTATTCAATTATCTTTATCAATTTCTAATCATTTTAATCACATAAAATATGGCTTTCAAATTCTTTCAACTAAATATGCTGGTAAAATTAATCTTTTATTTTTTGAATCCCAGACAAAACTTCTTGGATTATCAAATATTGGAGTATAGCTTCATCCATTTCTAGCCTCAGTTTCTTTTCATAGAATATAGCTAAATTTTTGAATTACTTTTATTTGTTCTTCAGTTTTCTCATTATAATCTATTTCATATAAATCAATTTTTACATTTTTTGGTAAAGACCGATATTCACTTATTTCTTCAGCTTCTTGTCATATTCAAATTAAATATTGTTTTCAATCTTTTTCTGATCAATATGGGTGTAAATATAAACTGTATCAAGGTATTTTTAATTCTCAAACAACTTTTGGATTTTTTATATCTTCTAAATCAATTACAAATAATGGGTCTGTTGCTTTAAAAGTTACTAAATATGCTTTATTTCAAATAAATCTTGAAGATTTAAATTGTTCAGTTGGTTCAATATCTTCTAATTTTCAAACCAATTTTAAATTTTTATCAAAATTATATAGAGAAACATCTTTGTTGTCATATTTTTGTGCTAAAAATATTCTAAAATTTCAAGCAGAATCTTCATCCATTGCATATTGATTTATTGGTGTTCAAGGAACAATTGTTGAATTATTATATTTAAAATTTCAATTATCAATATCTAATTTGTGAACTAAAGTTAATTTTCAACTTTCAAATATTGGCATTGCACAAAGCATTAATTCAGGACAAGCATAGTTTGAAGATTTAGAATAATTATTAACTAAATACAAACTTTCTGTTGTCATATGTATTTGTCATTTATCCAAATTTCACCAAACAATAGTTTGTTTTGGTTTAATATTCATTGAATCAATATCAATAGTTGAAATTATATTTAATTTAGAACTACTAATAGATACATTTTTAAAATCATTTGGAATATAAAAAACATTTTCTAATTTAGTAGAATTATATTCAATATCATAAGGATAAGTTTTTCAGTTTTTTGATAAAGCTGAATTTTTATTATATGATAAGTCAATATATTTTTCAAAAGTTTGCTTTTTGATTTTTCCAATAATAAAATCTTTTTTAAAAATTAAATCAGATTTTTGCTTTTTTTTCATTTCTGAAAATTTTTCATCAGAAATATATTTTAGAGAATTTAGATTAATATATTCTTTAGCTTTTTCTTTTAAAGGTTGTTTGTAATATGTATTACAAATTTCATTTTTTAAATTTGATAAACTGTAATTTGAAATTGTATAAAGTTTAGAATTTATAACTCTTGCATCAAAATAAGTTCATTTTGTTTCAAAAAATTTTAATAATTTAACATTTGGTAAGTCACTTATATCAAAAACTAAAACATTAGTTCTTTCAGAAATATTTCAATAATTAGAATTTCTAGTTCAAATAACAGTTAACCTTGTATCATTTGCAAAAAGTTTTATATCATTTCTAATCATTTTTGGAACATTGATTGTTTTTACTAATTTTGCAGTTTCTAGATTTAATTTATTATTAGAAATAGGAGTTTTTGTAATATAAATTTTACTATTATTTTTTGAATAATAAAAAATATATCATTTTGTATTTTTAACTATTTCTGGTTCATCAACTAATTTTTTTTGTAAATTAGTTGTTGAAAATTCTATTTCCTTTGATTCAGAAGTATTTTGAATAGTATTAACATCCTCATCCAAAGAGTCTTCAGTATCACCTAATAAATCTCAAAAACTAACATCATCTTCATAGTCTTTATAAATGTTATATTTATATTTAATAGGTTCTTGGTATGGATTTGAGTAATAACAAGAATTTATTATTTTATCAAAAAATTTATTTTTAATAAAATCACCAAAGTCTCATTCAGATTCAAATTTTGTTAAATTAAAGCTATCATTTATTTTTTTAACTTTAACTTCTTCTTCAACTTTTTCTTGTGTTTTTATAGTTTCTTCCCAACTATTATCTTCATCTCAAAATGAGATATTAATTCATAATAAGAATATTATAAATCATATAATTATTTTTTTCATAATTTATTTTTATTTATTTATTAAAATACATCATCTAAGATATTATCTATAATATCATTAATTTCTCAACTTTGAATACTATTTGCCTTTTTATTAAACTCAATTACATTTTCAGTTTCTAATATAATATAAGCAATATTAAAAATCCATCATCTTGTAGCTTTTGTATTGTAATCAGAAAACTGTTCAGTTAATCAGATATAAGAAGCTGAATTTACATATCATTGTTTCCAATCAGAATTTTTTTCTCTTTCTAAACCTGTTGGTTTAAATAACATTTTTAATACTTCAATTTTACTAACTTTATCATCTGGATTAAAATTAGTATTATTTGTAATAAAATCATATTTTAGAGCTAGTTCAGCATATTTACATCACCAATCTTTTTCATTTAAATCTGAAAATCTTCATTCACAACTATCTCATATTTCAATATCAGAAAGTTTCATCATAATTTTTAGCATTTCTCTTCTACTAATTGTTTTATCTAAATTGTATTTTTTAGGAGAAGTATAATTATCATTTATAATTCATCTTTCAGCAAGATTATTAGCAGATATTAATTCATTTTTATTAATTGTTCAAAATGAAATATTTATTCCAAATGCTATTAATAAAATAATTCATAATATTTTTTTCATATATTTAAAGAGTTAAATAAGTAAAATAATTAATTCACAATATTATATTATATTTTAAAATCATAATTTCAAATCTTTAAACTGTTTTTTATGTGTGTTTCTAGTGATAGACTTGCGAAGTTATTTATTTTTTAAAAATTAAAAAACTAAAAGTTAAATTTTAATTTTTTGATTTTTAAAGTATACTTAATTTGATAAATACTTTTTAAAATAATGATAATGGACAAACAATTAAAAACATACAATAAATTTGTAGAATATTATGATGATATAATAAGATGAAATTGATATGATTTGGAATCTGAAACTTTTTTTCTTAATGAATTAATTGAAAATCATTTAAATAAGAAAGAAAAAATTGAAATTTTAGAATTTGCTTGTGGAACTTGAACTATAGCTAGAGAATTAGATAAAAAATGATATAGTGTTTTTTGAGTTGATTTAAGTGAAGAAATGATAAAAAAAACTAAAAATAAAAATTTTATAGTTTGAGATATGACTTCTATTAATTTAGAAAAAAAGTTTGATGTAGTTTTGTGTAATTATAATTCTGTATGTCACTTAAATTCTTGGGAAGATTGGCAAAAGTTTTTTAAAAATGCATATTTACATTTAAAAGAAGATGGGATTTTAATTTTTGATATTTTAACAATTTTTGAATTTGAAAATATAACTTCTGACTTTAGATGATTTTTTAATATTTGAAAAGATACAGTTTGTTTAGAAATGTTTAAAGAAGAAAGTAGAGATGTTTTAGCAAAACATCTTTACAAGTGGCTTATTAAAATGTTTGTAAATTCTTGAGAAAATAACTATGAATTAATAGAAGAGGAAATTAAAGAAATTTCTATTCCAGTTGAAAATATAAAAAATGAATTAGAAAAAATATGATTTAATATTAAGCATTTAGAAGATTTTCATTTTTGAGAAGTAACAGATGAAAGTGAAAGAATTTATTTTGTAGCCCAAAAATAATATGTTAAATAATAAAATAACAGATTTAGAATTAGTAGAAAAATATAAAATATGAGATATTAGTGTTTCTTCAAAAATTTTTGATAAATATTTTGATGAAATATATAAATATATTTTTGTAAGAGTATGAAAAAAAGAAATTGCAGAAAATTTAATTACAGAAACTTTTTCACAACTTTTATCTATTTTAGAAAAAATAGATAATGATTGAAGTGAGTTTATTAAAAATGATATTTTTGAAATTTCTGATATTTTAATTGAACAATATTTTAAAAGTTTAGATACTTCTGTTGTGATTGATAATCAAGACTTTTCAAAAATTTTAAAAAATAAATTGGAAGTAGTAACTTATACAAAAATAAAAAATACAAAAAATAAAAAAATAAATATAGCTAAAAAAACCTTTTTTACCTTCAAAAAAGATTGAAAAAATATATTTGAATGACCTAAATTAAATTATTTTAAAATATTATATATATTATTTTTTTTAATATTAATTGGTATTTCTTCTATATTTTATAATAGTTTATATTCTCTTTTTTTAAATATTTATTTATGAGCACAATAATATGATTTTTCATATATTTTTATTTTTTTCAATATAATTATATTCCAGAAATTGGCAAGTCCCCATATACTAGGACACGTAGTTAAGTAAAATTATGATATATCAGACTAGTAGATATAATGTAAAAAATACTAAATTACTAAAAATAAAATTATGATTTGAATATCA
>Ga0256827_10000193_pt1 | contig 35426 bp, 31 predicted proteins | sample CV84metaG_FD_185977 | JGI IMG/M metagenome (GOLD analysis project Ga0256827, IMG submission 185977) | Hydrothermal vent microbial communities from East Pacific Rise, Pacific Ocean - CV84 | ecosystem: Environmental > Aquatic > Marine > Hydrothermal vents | place: Pacific Ocean: East Pacific Rise...
AGTCAATTTACAGATTTCAGTGAGCAAATATAGAAAATATGCTAGATTTTGTAAATACTTATCCAGATACTAAATTTATAGTTTTAAAAAATAATTATAGATCCGCTCAAAGTATTCTTGATTTATCTACTGATTTGATAGAAAATAATACTCAAAGATTAGTAAATAAATTACCTGATTTAAAAAAAGAATTAATAGCACAAAGAGATTATAAAGATTTAGATAATAATAAATATTTTATTCTTCAAGATGAAATATTAGAGAAATTATTTGTGTTGGAGGATATTAAAAAGAAAGCCCCCCCTAGCCCCCCTTTGGAGGGGGGAACCTTTTGAAAGTCTCAACTTCAAAGGGGAGATTTAGAGGGGGCCACTTTTGCAATAATTTGTAGAAGTAATAAAGAAGTTGAAAGTTGGACTAAATTTATGCAATTGCAAAATATAGAAGTTGAAAGTAAACTAAAAACAAATATTTTAAAAAATAAATTTGTTAGTTTTATTTTGGACTTTTTAAGACTGATTGAAAATCCAGAATTTTCTGATGAGAAATTACTTGATATTTTAAGAACTGATATTATTGATATTGAAAATATTGATGTAATTTCTATGTCTAAAGAATTATATAAAAAGAATTATTCTAGAAGCTGATTTATGCTTAGTTTATGGGAAGTTATAAAAAGAGAGACTTACCTAACCTCTCCTGAAGGAGAGGGACAAAAGGCTCCTTCTCCTTCAGGAGAAGGCTGGGATGAGGACTCAAAACAAGCTCTTTTTGAATTAAATCAAGAAGAAAAATATAGAAGTTTTGCTAAAATAATAGAATTTAGAGAATTAATTTTAGAACTAAATTCTGAACTTGGTTTATACTGAATTTCAAGATTATTTCAAAAAATATTGGATAAAATTGGATTAGTTGAATATATTGAAACAAACTGAACTTTTTCAGATTTGGAAGATATTTTCACTTTATTCAATAGAATTAAAGAAATTAATGAAAAGAAACCTGAATTAACTTTAAAAGAATTATTAAATAAATTTGAATTACATAATAAATATAATATCTGAATTTCAAGACAAATTCTTAAAAAAACAAACTCAAATATAGAAATCCTAACTGCTCATGCAAGTAAATGATTGGAGTATGATTTTGTTTATATTCCTTGAACTTTTGCTTGAAATTGGGAAAGTAAAAGAGTTATTGATAAATTAAAATTACCCCTTTGAATAGCTTGAAATTGATTACAATTTGCAGGACTTGATGAAAAAGAATTAAAAAATCTTGAAAAGGAAACTCAATTACAAGAAGATAGAAGATTGTTTTTTGTGGCAACTACAAGGGCAAAAAAAGAGCTTATTTTTACAAGACCAGCAGGGAAGGACAACAAGCCTTATATTGATAGTCCATTTATTTTGGAAGCAGGAATACAGCCCTCACCCCAACCCTCTCCTTTGGAGGAGAGGGAGCTAGATACAAATCTAGTTGAACTATTGAAAAAAGAATTATTATGAGAAGAAAATAATTTAGTTAAAACAAGCAGGGAAGAAATAAATTATATTTCAGAATTTTTAGAAACATATAAATTAAGTCCTACAGATTTGAATACATTCCTGGAAGACCCAAAGCAATTTTTAAGAAATGTAGTTTTCAAATACCCTTTCACTGGTAATGAATTTACTATTTTTGGTAATGTTTATCATAAAGTTTTAGAACTTGCTACAAATGCCAAAATTAGAGGTGAAGAAGTGAAGCTATGAGAGATAACAGAAAAGTTTTTAGAACTTTTGAAATATCAAATCTTAACAGCAGAAGAGAGAGAAAGATTAACAAAAAAATGATTAGAAGGTTTGACTTGATACTATGAAGTTTTTAAAGTAAATTCAAGAACTCCATTAGCAGTAGAATACAATTTCAGAAGCAGAGATGTAGTTTTTGGTGATGTTAGAATTACTGGGAAAGTTGATAAAGTGGAAAAGATAGGGGATTCACTGGTTAGCCCTTTTGCCCCCCCTAGCCCCCCTTTGGAGGGGGGAATATCAAATCAGTCTTCATTATTTATAGAAGATGTTGCTGTAGTTGATTACAAAACCTGAGGAATAAAAACAACTTGAAAAATAAAGTGAGTAGACAGATATTGAAACAAAAAAGATTCTTTTGAAGAATGAAAATATTACAGACAATTGCTTTTTTATAAACTTTTAGCAGAAAATGATAGTGAGTTTAATTCAAAATTCAATGTTACAGAACTAGCCCTAGATTTTGTAGAATGAAAAAACTGAGAATACAAATATGTTGCAATTATTCCAGAGCAGGATGATTATGAAGAGTTTAAAAAATTAGTGAAAGATAGTTGGGAGAAGATAAATAGTTTGGAGTTTTGGGAGGAGATTTTGGGGTAATAATTTTAGTAAAATAAAAAGTATTTCAGCTGGTCAACAGAGGGCTTTAGCTCTTTGAAAATCATATAAAATAAACTTGCAAAAAATATAAATATTTATATAATTAGAGTATATAAGTATTTTGTAACTAAAAAATTATGACAAATAAAGAATTATTAATATATCAAGGTAAAGATTGAGAAATTATCTTGAAGGAAGATAGTAAAAATGAAACTATCTGGGCAAGTCAAAAACAAATTTCTGATGTTTTTGGTATTGATAGAACTGTTGTTACTAAACATATTAGCAAAATTTTTAAAGATGAAGAAGTTGATGAAAAAAGCAATGTGCAAAAAATGCACATTGCTAATTCTGATAAGCCAGTAAAATTTTATAATTTAGATATTATCCTAGCAGTTGGTTATAGAACTAATTCTGCTAAAGCAATTGAGTTTAGAAAATGGGCAACTAAAACTTTGAAAGAACATATAACTCAAGGGTTTACTATAAATGAAAATAGATTGCAACAAAATTATGATAAATTTATGCAAGCTGTGGAAGATGTGAAAAAAATATTACCAGAAAATAGTGAGATAATTAAGAATAAAGATATTTTAGAATTGGTAAAAAGTTTTGCAAATACTTGGTTTAACTTAGAGACTTATGATGAAGATAAATTACCTACTGAAGGTTTTACTATAAAAGATTTAGAAATAAATAGTGAGGAATTATATGAAGATGTAGAAAAATTTAAACAAGATTTGATAGAAAAATGACAGGCAACTAAACTTTTTGCAGAAGAAAAAAACAAAGATTCTTTAAAATGAATTTTATGAAATGTATTTCAAACTTTTGATTGAAAATATGTATATCCAACTATTGAAGAAAAAGCAGCACATTTACTTTATTTTGTAGTAAAAAATCATCCTTTTACTGATTGAAATAAAAGAACTTGAGCATTTTCTTTTATATGGTTTTTACAAAAAGTAGGTTTTGAATTTAGAGAAAAAATTACACCAGAAGCTTTAACTGTTATGACACTTATGTTAGCAGAATCTAATCCAAAAGATAAAGAAAAAATTGTTGGTTTAATTATATTATTGTTAAAAAAATAGTGAAAGATAGTTGGAAAAAGATAAATAGTTTAGATTTTATGTATTCAACTAATTTATCAAAAAATAAATATGCTATTGATGATATTGTAGGATATATTAATTCAAATGAATTTAAAATAATTTTAAATAATATATGAGAAGATACTTCTAAAAAAATATCAGAATTAAAATTTTGACTATCAAATAAAAGGGCTATTTCTTTTTTTTCAAAATATTTATTCTATATAACAGATTTTAATTTTCCAATATATGATAGTTTAGTTATAAAATCATCAAAAACTATTTTTAATGGAAAAATTACACAAAATAATTTTTATTCAGAATTATATTCTTTAAAATCAAAATATTGAGTTACTTTTGAAGAGCTAGATTGATTTTTATGGCTTTTTTGAAAAATTAATAAATGAAGCTACACAACTTTTTTATCAAAAATAGAATTTATTAAATTTGAAAAAACTTTGAATGAAAAAAATCAAAATTTAGATATAAAAAAATTTGATGAAATATTAAATATTTTATTAGATTTAAAAACTTGTAATTAAAAATAATTAATGAAATTCAATCCAGATATACATCATAGAAAAACACATAGATTACAAAATTATGATTATTCTAGTGAATGATGAATAATTTAATAATTGATTACCATGAATAAAAAGTATTGAGGAAGCAATTAATATATATAATAAAATTTTATGATATTCACAATAAATAAATATAAATGAAGTAAAAATAGAAAAATAGATTTTTTTGATAAAAAAGATTTAGTTTTTGCTAATATTGAAAATAATGAAACTTATGGAATTGATTTATTATTAGAATGAAAAAAATTAAAAGAAAAAATTCTATTAATTTGAAAAAAAGTTATATCTGACGTATCTAATATTATTAAATTACCAAATTGAGAAGAGATTATTGAAACTACATTATCAGATTTTTTAAGTTTTGAAGAGATATATTTAACAAAAAATATGGAAATTTTAAAAACAAATAATTGAGAGGTTGTAACTAAAATATGAAAATTAAAAAATTGATTAATTGAAGCTGAAATTCAGATAAATTTTTGAAAAGTTTTAGATGTTATAGCTAAAGAAGTGATTATCTGAAAGTTAGATAATAATCTTAATTTTATTAAATATTAAAAAAAAATTATGAAAAATACTATATCTAAAAATAATAATAAAATAGAATATTTTAAAAATATTCTTGAAAATGAAAATATTGATTTAAAAAGATTATCGGATGATCTGATGATTTTATTTAAAGATAAAAATTTTAAAAGGCTATTAGATAAATATTGATTAGATAAACAAGAAATTATTGATAAAGTTACTTACTTAATATGAATAATAGATTTGAAATTAATTTGAAATAATAATTTTAAAGAGAATATAGATAAAGAAATTAAAATAAAAATTGATTTTATTCTAACATTGTTAAATAATGCCCCAAATAACCTTAAAATCCCAAAAAATTAATTTAATAAAAAAGTATTCCACTAGAGCTAAATCTATTAGAATTTATATAAAAAATAATGAATTAATTTTAACTATACCAAAACCTTGAATTTTTCAGACAAAAAAATCTGTAGAAAAAAAGGCTTTGGATTTTTTGGAGTCAAAATCTGATTGGATTTTAAAGCATCTTTCCCCCTTTTGAAGGGGGGAAAGGTGAGGAAATCCTGATTTAACAAATAATTCCAGAGAACATTATTTGAAATATAAAGAAGAGGCAAGAAAATTGTGTGAGGATAAATGTGAATTTTGGGCTAATAAAATGCAAGTAAAATATAATAGAATTTCTATAAAAACTTTAAAAACAAGATGGTGAAGTTGTAGTAGTAAAAAAAATCTGAATTTTAATTATAAGATTTTATTTTTGTCTGAAAAAGATAGAGATTATTTAATAGTTCATGAATTATCTCATTTGGTTCATATGAATCATAGCTCAAGATTTTGGGATTTGGTTTGTAAAACTTTGGGAAGTGAGGAATTTAGGAAATATAAAATGTTGGTGGATTAAAAAAAAGGATGAACACACAGGTTCACCCCTACAAAATAGGTGTAGGGGCAGACCTTTGTGTCTGCCATTTTTTTATTTTACTGTAATTACTTGAATACTTGGAACTTTTCCTCATACTCTTTCTATTCAATAAACTGTAACAATCTGATCTCAAATTGAAACTAGATTTTTTTCTTTTAAAATTCAAATAGCTGTTTCAATATTCTCATGATTAAGCTTATCTTCTATTGAAAATGTTTTTAATCAGAATAAAATTGTAAGTTTTTTAATTAAACTATTAGTAGGTGTGAAGGTAAAAACTGGTAAATTAGGTCTAAAAGCTGAAATAGTTTTTGCCATAAAACCTGATTTTGTAAAAATCATCATAGCTTTTGCATTTATATTTTCAGCAGTGTAGATTGCATTTTTTATAAGTTGTTTTTTATTTTCATGTTCAGCTAAGTCTCTAGTGAAATAATCATGTTTATATTTGATTTGAGTTTCAGAGTACTTCAAAACATTTTTCATTGTTTTTACTGCTTCTATTGGATATTTTCAAGCAGCAGTTTCTCCTGAAAGCATTGTACAATCAGCTTTTTGCATAACTGCATTGAATAAATCAGTAACCTCAGCTCTTGTTGGAATTGGATTATCAATCATTGATTCTAACATTTGAGTTGCTACAATGAAGTATTTTCAAGCAGCTTTACATTTATCAGCAATTTGTTTTTGAATTATAGGTAGAGTCTCATATGGAACTTCTGCTCATAAATCTCATCTTGCTATCATTATTCAGTCAGAATACTCTATTATTTCATCAATATTATCAAGTGATTCTTGGTTTTCTATTTTTGAGATTATTTGAATATTTTCTTCTGCATTTATATCAACTAAATATTCTCTTAATTCTAAAATATTTTCTTTATTTCTTACAAAAGATAATGCAATAAAATCAGTTCAAAGACCTACTGCAAATTTAATGTCTTCTTTATCAGATTCAGTAATTCAAGGTAATTTTATCTTTATTCCTGGTAGATTTAAATGTCTTTTACTTCAAATAGTATGTTTATTTTGAGCTCTACAAATAAGTGAATTTTCAGTTTTTTTAATAACTTCACACTTCATTAAACCTGTATCAATATCAACAATATGTCATATTGGTAAATCTTCTATAATTGGTTCATAATCACAAACTATTACTTTTTTATTATCAGGATTTTCTATTTTATTTTCATTAGAAGTAGTAGTTAAAATAAATTCTTCTTGATCTGCTATTTCTATTTTTTCTTCTATAGTTTTAGTCCTAATTTCTGGACCTTTTGTATCAGTTAAAAGTCATAGATTAGTTTTTCACTCAGTATTTAGCTCTTTTACATAATTTATTATTTTACCAAAATAGTCATAATTAGAATGAGAATAGTTCATTCTAATTATGTTTGCTCAGTTTAGATATAATTGTTCTATTATTTCTTTTGTATCAGAAGCAGGTCACACGGTAGTTATTATTTTTGTTTTTTTCAATTGATTCATATTTATTGTAATAATTAATTATTATAGATTATAATTTTATAAAAAAAATAAAAAAAAGCAATTTATATAAATTAAAAATTGCTTTTACTAGTATTTTATTACAATAAATTAATAAATATTTTAGAACTTAAAAAAATAAAAAAATATGTTTGAAATAATGTCTGATTTTTATAATAATTTTCCTTTTATAATTTTAATTATTGGTTTTGTTTTACTTATAAAATGAGCAGATTTACTTGTTGATTGAGCTAGTTCAATAGCAAAAAAATTCTGAATAAGTGGACTTGTAATTGGTTTAACAATTGTTGCTTTTGGTACATCTGCTCCTGAACTTGTTGTAAATGTAATGAGTGCATTTGAATGAAAAACTGCAATGGCAATCTGAAATATAGTTTGATCAAATATATCAAATATATTTTTAATACTATGAATTACTGCAATTATGTATCCAATTGCAATGCCAAAATCTACGGTAAAAATAGAAATACCTTTTATGATTTTTACTTCAGCTCTGTTATTATTTTTACTTATAGATTGAATTTTATCTAAAAATGATGCTGGAATTTTAGGTCTATTTTTTCTTATATTTTTATATTATACTTATATAGTTGCTACTAAAAATAAAAAAGAGAATAAAAGTATTGATAAACAAAAAAATGAGGATCTTAATATAGAGAGTATGTCTAATATTAAAGGAATTATTTTTATTATTATTGGTCTAGTTGGTCTTATATACGGATGAAATTTTATTGTAGATTCAGCTACAAGTATTGCAAAAAGTTTTGGTTGGTCAGATGCTTTTATTGGTTTAACTATAGTTGCAATATGAACAAGTCTTCCTGAATTAGCTGCAAGTGTTACAGCTGCACTAAAAAAAGAAACAGATATGGCTATATGATGAATTGTATGATCTAATATATTTAATATATTATGGATATTGCCAGCTACTGCTTTTGTACAGCCTCTAACTGGTTATGAATGAATGAATTTTGATTTAACTATTGAATTAATAGCAACAGCTCTAATTTTATTATTTGCTTTTACTTATAAAAAATATTTTTTATGAAAAATAGAGTGAATTATTTTATTATCATCTTATATTGCATTCTTATTATATCAAAGTTACAAAGTAGGAATGTTTAGTTAAAAAACTGATTTTATAATTTTATAAAATCAGTTTTTTCTTTTCATACAAAATTAGAATTATTTGTAAGATTTAGATAATTTAGTATATCAATTGCTTTAGAGTGATTGGAAGCAGTTGTTCTTGTCTCACAGGCCTCCTCTATAACAAAAGTATAGAATTCCAAATCAATTGAATCAAAGCAACTAGCCATAACACAATCATTTGTTTCATATCAAACAATATGAATTTCCTCTATTTTATTTTGCTTTAGAATATTTAAAATATCTGTATCTGCTTTAAATATACTTCTTGTTAATTTTTCTACTTTTATATGATTTTTGTTTTTTAAAATTTCAGATAACTCAGGAATTATATATTCTCTAACACCTTGCATTTCAGCCCATCAAATTTGTTTATCCCACTGAGTATTTTTTTTATTATAAGTTATAGAGCTGATAATTAAATCATAATCTATATTATTTATAATTTTTTCTATTTTAGGAATAATATATTTATTTCTATCAATAATAAAGGATTCTTGAATATCTACTATCAAAAGTGCTTTTTTTCTTCATGTATTTGGAATTTTCATAAAAAACTTTTTATTTACTAAAAATATTTATATAATAGCTTTATTAAAATATAAAAATATTATATGAAAATATTTATATCTTACAAGCAAACTGGTATAGAAAAACAAGAACTAAATTTGAAATTAAATTTTTTGAATACAAAAATTACACCATTTTGTAATAATTCATATTGTTTATGGATTGATGATAAACCTAATTTTTATAAAAAAGAACTTTTAATAGAAAAATTAAGGGAGAAAATAATAAACTCAGATATAGTTATATGACTAATTGATAATTCTGAAAAATCAGAATGACAATTACTTGAATTATGAATGGCTTATAGTTTATGAAAAAGAATTATACTTCTTGTAAGAAATAAAGTAAAAGATAATTATTATCTAACTTACTGAACAACAACTGAAATTCATTATTTCAATGAATTAGAAAATTTAAATTTTAAAAAAATATTATGATAAAAAGCATTGTACTTGTTTGAGCTTCAAACAATCCAGAAAAATTTGGAAATAAAATACTTAAAGATCTAGTAAAAAAATGATATACTGTATATCCAGTTAATCACAAAGAAGAGGAAATTGAATGAATTAAGTGTTACAAAAATCTTGAAAATTTTCTAGAATATAATCTGGATTATGATGTCATAAATTTTGTTATAAGACCAAATATTGTATTAAAAATGCTTGATAAAAATCTTGAACAAATTATAGACAAAAAAATATGGTGCCAACCCTGAGCATCAAATGATGAAGTTATATGATTTCTTCATGAAAACTGATTTGAGGATTATATAGTTGAAAGCTGCATAATGCTTAAAAAATTAAATAAGTAATTTTTTAGTTTTTATGGTAACATTATCTACAAATTAATATATAAAAAATATTTTATGAAAAAACAAGAAATTTTAGATATAGCAAAAGAGCTTATTTTAATATCTGGAAAATACAGTAAAATTGCAGATGAGTCAGAAAAAACAAAATTATTAAATATTTTTAATAAATATGAAAAACAGTTGTTAGAAGATAATACAAAATATAGTGAAGTTATTTTGTGATTTATTACAGACTTAAAGTCAGATTTAGAAAATAATAGAATTCTAAATATTGATAATTTAAATACAGATGAATATTTAGAAAATTACTTGTTGATCAAAAATGAATTAAAAATATATAATTGATTAATATTAGAATCTAGTTATAGGAAGATATTTAATGAACTAAATAAAAAAACAAAACAAGACAAAAAAATCATATCTTGAGAATTAGATAAAATAATTAAAAACTTCAATCTAAATATAAAAAAAATTAATACAAAAGTTATAGCACAAGGTTTACTTATTTTTACAAGTTTTGAAAGAAAAATACTTAAAAAATATTTATTAAATTTATATAATTTTTTGGAAAATACTAATGAAAAAAATAAAATTCTAGAATTAATCAAAATAGGGAATAAGCTCTTATTAGAAGTAAGAAATTTTTCTATAGAATACTATAAAAAATGAAATTTTAACTATAAATATATTTGATTTACAAATATAAACTGAAAATCTGTACTAAATGATGAAGTAATTAATTCTAGTAAGTATTGAAATAGAAGTTGATTTGAGAAAAAAGAATACTTAAAATTAATTAAATCATTATAAAAAACTAAATTCTACTCAGTTTCTTGCTTTATATCAGTATAATTATCAACTATAAATTCATCGGCATTAATCAAAGTAAAGTAATACTTAGATTTTTATTTAGTTTTTTACTCCAAAACCACATTAGTTTTTTCCAAAACATCACAATATGTTTTTTACTTACTATTTTAGGAAATTAAATTTGATTTTTTTAAAAATGTAAGTATAAATTTAATTGCTACATTTTGTAGACAAAATAAATAGGAGTTAATTATGCAAGCAACAAAAAGCTTACTTAATCAAAATTCAATTATAAGTAAAACTTATATATTGTTAGGATTGTCACTTATGGTGACTGGTATTGGGATTTATGTAGGAATGGAGAATATTGGACTCATTAAGCAATACTTTTTGCCTATTGTTATTGTTGAGTTTTTGATAATCATTTTTGGATTATCATTTTCAAGAGAAAAAGAAGGTTTAAATACCTTTATGTTATACTTTTATGCACTTTTATCTGGCTTGACCTTAAGTCTTGTATTTGATAAATTTATTGGTGCAGGAAATAGTTCTCTTTTGTATCAAGCAGGTATTATGACTTTGTTTTCATTTGCAGTATTATCATATGTTGCAATAAACACAAGTTATGACTTTAAATCTTTAGGTGGAATTTTACTTATTGGTTTACTAGTTTTAATTGTTGGGGGATTATTGAATATTTTCTTTTTTCATAACCCTTTACTTCAATTTTTACTTGCCTCAGCTGGTGTGATAGTGTTTTCATTTCTTATATTATATGATACACAGCATATAGTTGAAGGAAATTATTCACCTGTAGATGGTGCAATTTCAATGCACTTAAATCTTTTTAATCTGTTTTTAGATTTTTTACAGATTCTAAAATTCTTGGATGGAGAAGACTAACAAAATAAAAAGCTTAGCCTGAAAGGAGCTAAGCTTTTATGCTTTTTTATATACCCAAAAACTAAATTCTACTCAGTTTTCTTGTTTGGTATTCAATATAACTTTCAACTATAAATTCATTTGGAATTCAATCAAAAATTAAATTTAACAAAAAAAGTCAGATTTAATTTTGACAAAATAAAAGAAAAAGCTATAAATATATAGCTGTATAAATTTTAAGTACAAAGGAGTACTCAGTGGAAAAAACAAAAATAATAAAAGCTCTTATAAAAGAGCATATTAAAACACAAGAAGAGAAAAAAAGAAAAGAACTTTCTCCATTTATAAAGAAAATGGAAAAAAAGAAAATCTTTTTAAAAAATAAAGAGATAGATTTAATATTATATCTTAAAACTATGAAAACCATAATGGGCAAAGATTTCTTTTTTTTAGTAAAAGATTTAGAAAAATTATTCTATGAAATTAAGAAGAAAGAACAAAAAAAGGGGAAAAATGATAAAATCTAAAAGGCTTTACTTATGTAAAGCCTTTTTTCTTTAATTATTTTAAAACAATATCATGCTTACCTCTGTTTACATCAAAATCATAGTTTGAATGTTCTACAAATAATTTAATTTTGTGTGTTTTTTCAATATATCTTCAAATTTCTTGAGCAATAAGTCTAAGGGTTGGATGAACAAATTGTGTACTTCTAAGTTCTAACATATAAATCATTGCAGGAAGAGTTCAGCTGATTTGGTTTGAAATATTATATCACATAGGAATATAATATTGTCTTTCTTCTTTTGTTAGGTTAAGTTTATTAGTTAAAACTTTTATCTCTTCTAAATGTTTTTCTGTTTTTTCTGAAATACCTTCTGGTAATTGTGAAAAATACCAATTATTAAATCATAATTCATCTGTTAATAAAGGCATTCTTTGGTTAATTGCTCTATGTCTTTGTAAATCTCTAAATGATCAAAAATCAAGTAAAAATTCACATTTAATAATTCAATCATTATTTAACCATACAGGTAATTCAGTTTTTGAATTTGGTCTAGAATTATAGATATCTATGTTTTTAGCTAATTCATCTTTATCTATATTATCTGTAATAATTTTAAGTTTTGAAATATTTTTATCATGAAAATAATATTTATCTGAAATATTTTTTACATAATTTTCAGTATCTTCATATTTTTTATGAGAAAATGAATTTGGATATTTTTCAATTAAAGCTTTTTGTAAAGTTTCAGCAATATCTTTAACTTCTTGTAAGGGGTGATTTCTAAGATATAGAACTCTATCTGTTATTTGTCTTAAATTGCTATGCCAAGCAAGATTTGTAGATGTTCAAGCTGGTAAAAACCCTCTAGCAATATCAAATGCTTTTGCTTTTATAGCTTTATTATATATTCATTGATTTTCTTCTTCTTTCTTTGGAAATAAATTTTTTAAATTTTCTTCAATTGGTTCTAATATATCTAAATAAAAACTTCTTTGTTTTTCTAGTATTTCATTTCAATCTTTATTTCAAGTAATATTAATCATTTCTTGTTCAGAAAAATCTATATATCTTGTTGATGCTTCTTGACCATTATATAATTTTGAATCTTGAATAGCTTTTGCAGCCAGCATAGAAATTCATTCTATAAAAATAGTCATAGAACCACAATCTCATATTGATTTGTGACCATATCAAACATAGAAACTAGACATAAATTTATCTGATCATCTTTCTTCTAAAACTTTTAAATGTTCTTTTATTCATCAAATAGATCTAGAATGTAGAGCTTGAAGCATTGCCTCATTTTCACTGTCTATTATTTCTCATTTGTTTAAAATAAATATAGTAGCTCAAGTTTTTGTACTTAATTCAATATGTTTAAGCTCAGATAAATTCATAATTATTATATTTATATTTTAAATGCTTTTATTATATGAATTTTATAACAAAAAAGCAAAATTATTTTTGATTTTTGAGCTTTTTAATATATATTAACTATAGATATATTTAATAAATAAAAAAAATGAAAAAAATAATAATAACATTACTAGTATTTTTAAGTTTCACACAAACTTATGCTTATGAAAATTTTAGAGTATGAGATACTTCTTGCTCTAATATAAATAATTTAACAAGATATAAATATATTCCTTTAGAATATGAAACAAAAATTGAAAATAAATTAAAATTAGTTATTGCTAAATTTGCAAATAAAACAGATGAAGAAAAAATTGAAAAATATAAGTTTTATATTTCACAATTAAATAAAATGTTGGAAAATAAGGCTCAAATTGAACAATGAGAAATATTTGAAAAACATAGAGATTTTATATTAAAAATATGAGATTTTTTTGTATGTGAAAAAGAAAAACTTTGAGATACAAGTTTAACACCTGCTTTAGTAACTAGTCAAAATACTGAAGAAGCTAAAATTGTTGCAGAAATAAATAAAGTAAAACAAGCAGTTGCTAATTCAAAACAAAAATTAGATATAGATAATCTTGAAGCAATATGAGCATATTGAAAAGCATATTATGTTGCAACTAATTGAAATGATGATAATGAAGGAACATTAGCTAGCCCATTTAAAACTATTTATAAAGTTAGAGATGTAATAGCAAAATTAAAAGAAGATTCTGGATTGCCTAATAATGGAGTTGTAGTTTTTATTAGATGATGAAATTATTATTTTGAAGAAGATGGTTTTAGATTAACTACTGAACATTCTTGAGAAGAATGAAAAAAAATAATATATAGAAAATATCAAAATGAAAAGGTAAGATTTATTTGATGAAAAAAATTGGATAATAATATTTTCACAAAAGTAAATTCTTCAGACAATTTATGGTCTAAATTAGACACAACTGCAAGAAATAATATTTATGTAGCAGATTTATGAGCTATTTGAATAACAGATGATAATATTTGAAATATGACTTGAAAATGACCAATGGATTATTATATTTCTCCAATGGAATTATTTCAAAATGATGAACCAATGATTTTGGCTCGTTGGCCAGATAAAGATGCTATAAATTATACTGAACCAGATATAAATGATAATTATATATATGTTACTTGAGAAATGACTCCAGATGTAACTGGAAAATATATCAAACAATCAGGACAATTACTTTATCAAGAGAAATATATAAGAGAAGATTGAGAATATTATATAAAAAGAAGTGCAAATTGATGGAAAACATATAGTGAAGCAAAATGGGATATTATAGGGACTGCTTCAGAACGTACTCATTTCACAAGTAGAACTTATTGAAATAGATTACCTAGAGCTTTTGAACCTCATTCACAAGAAACTTGAAAAGCATTTCTTTGATGAAATACAACTACTATAGATCATTGAGTAACATTTACAAAAGACCAAGTTTATAATACTCATTCAGGAGATCAAACTAAGCCAAATATTTTTATTTATGAATGAAATAGAGCAGATAGATGGAATTTAACAAATGATAAAAATAAAATATATGTAAATGGTGCATTTTTTAAATCACGGTCAACTTCAATAATAGAAATTAGTAATATAGATAAATCTAATAAAAAAATAAGTTTAATTAAAAGGCCTCAGTATGGATTAGAAACAGGAATGGAAAAACTTTATTTTATGTTAAATATACCAAATGAATTAACAACTCCTTGAGAATATTATATTGATAGAGAAACTAAAAAACTATATTTTTATCCAAAGTATAATATCAGCAATTCAGAAATAATAGTTTCAATATCACAAGCACAAAGAAAACCTCATAATGATATGAAATCATTAGAATCTTTTATTAAATTAGAAAAAGCTTCATATATAGAATTTCACTGAATTACATTTGAAATAGCAAAAAATAATTTATTTCTTATTAATGATAGTTCACATATTAGAATATATAAATGTATTTTAAAAAATGGTTGAAAAGATTGATTTAAAATAGAGTGAGACTTATCAGATTGAAATCATCATAATTGAATAGAATATTCAGAAATATATAATATGGCAGAAACTTGACTTAGTATAAGATGAGGAGATAGACCATCATTACAGCCTTGATATGTTTATGCTAGAAATAATATAATTCATGATAATTGAAGAATAAATTGGACAACTTGAGCATCAATTGGTATTTGATGAGTTTGAACAGAATTTACTCATAATGAAGTATATAATGCAAGATATTTATGAATGAGATATGGGTGAAATGAATTAATAATAGAATATAATAATTTTCATGATATTATGCAATTTTGATGAGATGGTTGAGTTATATATTCTTGATTTGATTGGACATATAGATGAAACAAAATTAGATATAATTATATTCATGATATAAAAAATAATTTAAGACATTGAGAATGAATAGTTTGAACTTATTGAGATGATTGTAAAAGTTGAGATTATTATGAATGAAATATTGTTGAAAATTTAGAAGGGACTGCTTTTTTCTTAAATTGAGGTAGGGATAGTGTTTTTAAAAATAATATTGCATATAATGTATCAGAAGTTTTTTGAAATAATAATAATTGTACACATCCTAATTATATAAGTGAAGAACCAGGACATTTTAATAATCTATTAGATACAATGACAGATGCTTGAATTAATAATCAAACAGAACCTTGGAAAAGTAAATATCCAGTATTTTCAAAAATGCCACAAACTTGGGCAGAATTAAAATCAGGAGAACAATTGTGGCTAATGCCAGTAAATAATGTTTTTAAAAATAATGCAGCAGTTAAATATAATAGATGGTTAGGGGCATCAGCAGGGGCAGTAAGTAAATCAACTTATACACCTAGACAAAATTTAAAATATTTTAAAGCAGTTGATTATAAACCAGTTTCTATAGATGATTATGAATTTGAAAAAACAGATTATAGTAAAATATGAATTCAACAACAATAATAATTAATAATATAATAATGTATAATAAAATAAAATTTTTAAATATAAAAAAAATAATAAGATTAATATTGTGAATATTATTAGTTTGATATTTAATTATGAATAATGTTTTTGCAATTTATAATGAAGAAACAGAACCTGGTTATAATGAATATCAACATTATAACTGAATACAATGTTCCATTGAATGAACTGTAGAAAAAATATGAGATGCTGTTACATTAACTTGTAATGTAGAAACAAAAGCAAATGTGAAAGTAAAATGAATGAGATGTTGATATGAAAATAATCATAAAGTTACCTGTACATGATTTGCAGGTCAAAATGGTTTGAATGAATGAAATAATATTGTATCTATAATGGATATTATTAATTCTCAAGAAAATCAATTTGAAGGTCAACATGATTCTTATTTTGAAGCATTTATTGATTTAAATGGGGAAAACATTATAGTTGAATCTAATAAAACAGATGATACTACTTGAAAAGTTTCTATAAATTGAAGTATTTTAAATAGTGATGTTAGAACTTATAAAAAATCTTTGAAAGAAGTTTGAGTTGATGATAATATGATATATTTTAAAGTCATAGACACACAATTTTGAAACTTTTTCCAAACATATTTAACATTTAATTTGGAAATATGAGAAGATATTATAATTGATACAATATCTCCAGTTATAACATTAATTTGAGAAAATCCTCAAACTATAATAAAGTGAAATAATTATATTGAATTATGAGCTACTGCTATAGATAATATTGACTGAAGTATAAATGTTACAAATAATTCTTCTACAGTAGTGAATACTTTGGTAGTTTGAGATTATATAGTTGAATATACTGCTACTGATAATGCATGAAATATTTGAAATATAACTAGAACAGTTAAAATAAAAGATATAGTTATTGATAAAGTGAAACCAGTAGTAAAAACTAAAAAAAGGAGATCTAGCTGATGAAAAGTAGTATGGATGGATAGATGTCCAGGATGAGATAAATCATGAGATAATTATGATAATGATTGTTGAATAGATGAAAAAAAATTAGAAGAAGATAGATTGGAGCAAGAAAAATTAAAAAAAGAAAGAAAAAAATTGGAAGAAAAAGAAAAAAGATTAAAAGAAGAAGAATCTAAAAGAAAGCAATTAGAACAAGAAAAATTAAAAAAAATTAAATCAAAAATTTACTTATTAAGACAATTAATACTTTCAAAAAAGAATTTAAAATATTCTTTAAAATGGGAAAAAGTAATAAGATTATTTGATCTAAATATTTCTAATATTTCTAATAAAAAATTAATAGAAATTTATTTTAAAATTGAAAAATTATGAGTTGCTCAATTTAAATATAGAAAATATAAAGATATCTTAAATTATATTCAAGCTAAAGTTGGTTTAGAAATTTATAATAGATGATTAATTAAATAGTTGAAATTTTATTGAGAAGTAGAGTCTAAATGAACTGCCCTCTGAAAAGTAGAGTAAAAATAAAAAATACTCTACTTTTTAGGGGGCAGTTCATTTTTTTATTTTTGCTTAATTTTTTTGAATTAATATAATTAATTTTATTTAATAATAATATCATTTAATATGCTAATAATATGATTTATTTTTACAATAATATCACTTAATCTAATTTCTAGAAGTAAAAAAATACTTTTGTTATTTTTATTATTTTTATTTTTGTTTTTTCTTATTACAGATATATATATAATCTCAAATTATTTTACTTGAAATTGAATAGATGAAGCTTTTATTTATCATTTGAGTTATTGAATAGATTGAGCAGGCCTTAAATCAGATATTTATATAATAATAATTTGATTATTACTTCTATTGGTAACTTTTATTATTCCTGTAATAATTTATAAATATTTAATACTAAAAAATAAAAAAACTAATATTAGAAATACTATATTGGCTTTTTTGCTATTATTTATTTCTTTTAGTATTCATCCATTTACAAAAAATATTTTAGAATTAAATTGATATTTTATTTTTGATAGTATTAAAAATACAACTTTAGAAAAGACTTTTGAAGAAATGTATATTATTCCAGATAAGCAAAAAGTATGAATAGATAATAAAAATGTAATATTTATTTATTTAGAAAGTTTTGAAAATTTATATCTTGATGGGGACCTTTTCCCTTGATTATCTAATTGATTAAATGAAATAAAGAATAATTCTACTTATTTTAATAATATTAAGCAAGTTTACTGAACTTCTCGGACTATAGCATGAATGGTATGAAGTCAGTGTTGAATTCCATTAATTAATTCATGAGGAGGATGAAATTCAATGCATTGAATAAGTTCTTTTTTACCTGGAGCATTTTGTATTTGAGATTTTCTAAAAAATGCATGATATGATTTAAGTTATATTTGATGATCTAAACTTAGTTTTGCAGGGAAAGGTAATTTCTATAATACACATTGATTTGATAATATAGAATGAAAGGATGAATTAATTTTAAATATTAAAAATAAAAAATATCAATATGATTGGGGATTATATGATGATACTGTTTTTGATTTAGCATATAAAAAATATGAAAAATTATCAAAAAAAGAAAAAAAATTCTGATTATTTATGTTAAATTTGGATACTCATGGTTCTGAATGAGTAGTATCAAAAGAATGTAATAATTTAAAATACAATAAAGATAAAAATAGTATTCTAAACTCATATTACTGTACAGATTATTTGTTAACAAATTTTATAAATAAAATAAAAAACAATAATAAATTTAAAGATACTATTATTGTTCTAGCTTCAGATCATTATGCTATGGCACATAATAATTCATCAGATATACTAAATAAAAAACAAGAAGATAGACGTATCTTATTTGTTATAATTGACCCATCTAAAACAAATAAAATTATAGAAAAGAAAGGAACTACTTTAGATATATGAGCAACTGTATTATGATCTATGTGATTTAATGTTAATAATTTATGATTAGGTGTTAATTTATTAAATATAGAATTAAAAACTATTGAGGAAAAATATGAAAACTTTATTTTTTCTAAGTGAAAAAGATTTTATGAATCTTTTTGGGAGTACCCATCTATAAAAAAATGATTTACTATAAATACTGATGATTTAATATTATATTTAGATAAAAAAGATATTGAATTTCCTGCTTTAATATATTTAGATTCTGATATTGAAATAGAAAAAATATTATGGAGAGATAAATATAATCCAGTAACTCTTTTTGAAAAAATTCCTAAAAAGTCTAATTCTATATATATAGACTTTTGTGATAAGATTAATACAGAAAAAAAATGAATGTGTATATTGTATACTAATTCTAAAGGAAAAAGAAAAGATTATTCAATTAAAGATAATGAAGATATATCTATTAATAAAATTAAAGAAAATTTAAGATAAAAAAAGTAGAGTGTTTTTTATTTTCACTCTACTTTTTAGGGGACAGTTCATTATTTATAGTCTACTTTTTTTGTTTAATTCAGTTCTAGCTTACTTTTTCTTTCCATTTTTCGTATACTGACATATCAATCATTTTTACTGAACTTGTAGTGTCTTTAATTGCCTGTTTTAATAATTCCATATTTAAAACATGTTTATCTAAATTTTCATTTAATTTTGCAAAATCTACTTCTTTTCAAGCACTATCCTCAAGTAAATTTACAATTTCTAAAATTCATTGACTGGCATCTCTGGATGCTTCTTTTACAATATTCTCAATATCAGCTGCAACATATCATTTTGTTAATTCTGATAATTTATTGTAATCTAGTTTTGAATGTGGTCTATCAAATTTTTCAATAAATACTTTAAATAAAGCTTTTCTTGTTTCAAAATCAGCTACTCATAAGTAGATTTTTTTATCTAATCTACCTGATCTAAGTAGAGCAGAATCAAGATGATCCGGCCTATTTGTTGCTGCAATAACAATTAAATTTGGTGCTTCTTCAGCTAATTTATTAAATTCTTGTAAAAATTGACTAACTTCTTCTGCTTTATTTGCATCAACTCTATCAGTTCTTGAAGAAACTAAAGAATCAATTTCATCTAAAAATAATATAATTGGACCTTTTTTTGAGGCTTTTTTAGCAGTATCAAAAAGTGCTTTTATGTTTTGAGTTGTTTGATGCATATATGAACTTCATAAATCTCACATTGATTTGTTTATAAAACCTGCTCATAATTCTTGTGCTAATTTTTTTGCCAAAAAAGTTTTACCAGTCCCAGGAGGACCATACATTAATAGACCAGTTGGAATTGAAACTTTTAATTTTTCATAAGCAGAATGAAGTTTTAAATATAAAGTATTTTTATCTAAAACTCCCTCTCCTCCCAAAGGAGAGGGTTGGGGTGAGGTCTCTAATTTTTCAACTAAAAATTTAAATTTTAAAGGATTAATAAAACTTTCTTTTAATTCTTGTTTTAAATCTTCAAGTCATGCAATTCATAAAAATCAATATGTTTTTGGATTTTTATTTTCAAAGTATTTAACATCAACTTTTAAATCTGATTTTTCATCAGAAGTTTTTTGTTCAGTTTTACTAATATTATTTCATACTCTTCTAGTTTCTGGTGTATCAAAAATTTCAGAAAAGTTTCACATAATATCTCATGCTTTTTTAATAGTTTTATCCATTTTAGTTAGTTGTTTTTCAACTTGTTTTGAATCAAATTCTCAAATCATAGCTTTAAATTCTGGAGAATTGGATATTGAATTGAAAAATGTATCAAATCAAGTATTTTTATTAGTAGTCATTATTTAGATTTAAATAAATATATTTTCTATAGTGTAGTATATTTTTATTTAAAATAAAATTTTTTTTATAAAAAATAGTAATGATATTAAGTTTTACTAATATTTATAGTAAAAAATAAAGAATATTATTATTGCAAAAAACTGTTTTTTTGTTAATATCTTTTTATATATTATAATAAGTATAATTAAATATAATAATGAAAAAATACTTTATACAAACATTTTGATGTTCAATGAATCAAGCTGATTCAGAAAAAATAAATATGATTCTATTACAATCATGATTTTTTAAAGTAGCCAATTGGAGACAAGCTGATTTAGTTATTTTAAATACTTGTAGTGTAAGGCAAAAAGGGGAGGATAGAGTTTTTTGATTTGCGGAAGAAATAAAAAAATATAATACTGAAAATAATAAAAATATCCTTTTAGGAATAACTGGATGCATGACTAGAAAATCAGGATTAAATAATAAATATTTAGAAGACTACAAAAGAGATAAAAATAAAGCAAAACAAATAGTTACAGCTAAATCTGAAAATGAAATATTAAATAATGATGATAAATTATTTCCAAGATTTTGAGAAAAACTTGATTTTACACTTAGAATTGAAGATATAAAATATTTACCACTTCAATTAACTCATATTTTTGGGGAAGCTATTGGTCAAGACTATAAATTTGATGATTATTTAAAACAAAAACAACATAGAGAAAATCCCAGCCAAGCAATTATAATTATTCAATCTGGTTGTGATAATATGTGTAGTTATTGTATAGTTCCTCAAACTAGATGAAGAGAAAATTCAAGAACTATAGAAGATATAGTTTCTGAAGCTAATAGAGTAGTTTCGGAGTGAGCAAAAGAAATAACTTTAGTTGGTCAAAATGTAAATTCATATTGAAAAGAATTTATAGATAAAAAATTCTGGAATAAAGAAAAAGCAAAATGGTCCTCACCTCAATCCTCTCCTAAAGGAGAGGAGGCAATATCATTCAAAACACCTTTTAGAAAATTATTAGAAGAATTAGATAAAATAGAGTGACTTGATAGAATTAGATTTACATCAAGCAATCCTCATGATATGACTCAAGATATCTTAGATGCACATTTTGACCTTAAAAAAACATGTAATTATCTCCATTTTGCACTTCAATCATGAAATGATAAAATGCTAAAACAAATGAACAGAAGACATAGTTATGAGGATTTCAAAAAAATGGTAAACTATTTAAGATCTAGGGATCCAAATTTTTCTATTTCAACTGACATTATAGTTGGTTATTCAAATGAAACTGAAGATATGTTTAATGATACTATAAAAGCATATGCAGACTGTAATTTTGATTTTGTATTCAATGCAAGATATTCAGTAAGAAAGGGGACTATAGCAGAAAAAATCTATCCTGACAATATTTCAGAAGAAACAAAAGCATCAAGGTGGCACAAACTTAATGATTTATTACTAGAATCATTAACTAAAAGAAATAATATGATGGTATGAAAAATTGAAGAAGTTTTAATTTCTTGAGAAAAAGATTGAAAATTCTTTGGTAGAACTAGAAATTTCAAAGAAGTTTATTTTAGTCCTCACCTAACCTCTCCTAAAGGAGAGGAATCTAAAGAAATCAAAATTTGAGATATAGTAAAAGTTAAAATATTATGATTAGATAAATATATTTTGAATTGAGAAATAGTTTAAATCTATAATTTCTAAAAAAATGAAAAGTAAAACACTTTATGCTATAATTTTTTTACCTATAATTGTAGTTATTATCTATATTATTTTTGTAAGATAACAAAATATACTGTTTAAAAAATATATTATTTTGTTAAATATTTAAATTATTAAACATCTAAATTTTAATTAAAAGGAATTTAGATGTTTTTTTAGTTTAAAATATATAAGATTATTTGTAAAAATATATTTTATATGTTAAGATATCAATATATAATTTTAAAAATAACTTTTAAAAAAAATATGTCTACAACTAGAAATATGGCTAATAATATTGAATATAATAATAAAGAGAAAATTTGATGTAAAACAAACTATGCATTATACCAAAGAATTACTTCATTATATTGAATATCTGATGAAAAGGCTATAAAAATATTAAAGTCATTTGAATGACATTATGCAGATATATCACAAAGAGTATCAAGCTTATTTACTAAGAAAGCTGAAACAATTAGTAGAAATTTTGATAATAATAAATCTGAATCAAGGAATAGAAGTATTTTATCAGAATTAATAGATCAAACTTTTTTAACTGTAATTTTTGATGAAATAAAAAATGATTTAGGTTTAAGAAATATTGAAATCCAAAATACTTATGATTATATTGATTACACAAGATGAATTGATTATAGAATTATTTTTACAACTGAGCAAAATAAAAAAATTGTTTTTTGATTGGATTTAAAAAATGAACTTACTGATAATGTTGAAGAAAATAGTTTATGATATATGTGAGAATATGATTCATTATTATATACAAAAAATTGAAATCTTGTTACTGATGATAAAACTATAGCAGAAAACATAAATTTAAAAAGGGCAAAACAATCAGTTAAATTTAATAAATATGAGTTTAATATTAATTGAAATACACAAGAAGAAATAACTAGAATAATATTAGAAAATTTTGATGATAGAGAAACTACAGATGAAAAATTAAAAAAGAGCAGAATTATACAAAAAGAATATATCAAGCTCAAAAAACATTTTAGTGAAATAATAAAAGTAGAAATTAACTGAAATATAGAAGAATATATTGAAGAAAGTAAATTAAAAGTTTTAGATATTATTGAACCAAATAATAAAAAGAAAAAGAAAAAATACAATAAAGATAATGCTATAAGAGAACATATTAATGAACAATTTAGAGTAGAAGTAGAAATAAGAAAGAAAGCTAATAAAGTAAAATCTAAAATAAAAACTAAGAATACTTCAAAAAAAGAAATATTTAATTTAATTAAACTTATTCCTTTGCTTATAAATAAAGAATTAAAAATCAATGATTTTATTGAAAGAATAAAAGAATGAACTAAGGCTCAAAGGGCTAGTAAAGGAAAAAAGATAAATGAAATGATTGAATCTTTAGATTGAAATCAAATAAAATTTAAACATTGAAGAAGTTCTACTATAAGACTTTTAAAAGATAATGAACTAATAATTATTAGAAATTTTATAAAAGAATATAAAAAATAAAATTTTTTATCAAAAAAGTACCGGTTCCTAGAATTAATTATTTAATTCTAGGAACCGGTACTAAGTTTATATTTTTTATTTAATTTTTAATTTAAAAACTTCTCTTCATACAAGTTGTTTTTGTCTTTTATATAAAAGACTACCTGATTTAGTTTCTGAAAAATCAAATTCAGAAGGGAATAGTGGAAGTATTTCACAATAATCATTTAAAATTTCATATATTTCTTCAAAAAATACATATTTTCATTTTACATCCCAAAACGGAAAAGAAATAACAATATTTCATTTAAATCAAACTTGTTTTAAACCAGAAAAGAACTTCTGATATAATTTTGATAAATTATTTTTTTGAATATTAATCCTATCTTGATTTATATTTTTTTGAGTCATTACTTCTCATAAAAATCATTCAGTAACTATAGAAGTCCTCACCCCTAGTCTCTCTCCTGAAAGGAGAGGGGAATCTTTTATATCTCTTGCATCAGCTTCAATTATATCTATATTTAGTCAAGAAAATTTAGATTTAAGATTTCAAAGATTTGATTTTGATTCTTGAACCATTTTTGGATTAAAATCACTACCAAATAAATTTTTAATTCACATGAAAGCTCATTCTATAAGAATAGTTCAAAGTCCTACAAATGGATCATATATTGTAGTTACTTCTCTCTCCGTAGGAGAGACTGAGTGAGGTCTACTTATATTTATCATCATTTGTGATAATTTTGGTGGAAGCATTCAAATATCCATATCTCTTGATTTACCATAATCTCTAGCAGAATAAGCATCAATATCTTGAACCCACAGAGTTTTACCAAAATAATATATTCCTCAAATATCAATTATATTTAGATCAGCTCATTTTTTTAATAAGCTATTTCAAAGAATTTGAGCAGAACTAAGATTTACATCATTTTTATTTACAAATCTACTTGGAATATTTTCAGACTTTAAATGTCTTTTTACATTCATTAGCATTTTTCCTAATTTTATTTGCTCTTCTCCAAAAATATTCAATCAATAATTAAATTTAGAATCAAAACCTGAAGCTATATTAGAAATATTTGATAAAATACTATCCATATCAGTAGAAATTTTCACTTCAAATACTTTAATAGTTCATCATAACATAGAAACTTTTTTTAATAGTTCTGTTTGATTTAAATTATCTACAAGCATTATGCTTTTTGCACTATAAATAACTTCCATATTTGGAAATACTGCAAATAATTCAGCAATACTTAATTTAAATTCTCTACCAAGTTGAAATCAATATAACATATATTTTATTTTTAATATTTAATTTAAATTTAATTTATCTATTAGTTCTTTTGTTACACTTTCTATACAGTTATCTGCATCAATTTTAATAAGTTTTCATTCTGTTTCATATTCTTCAATTGCAGGAATAGTTTTTTCATAAAATTCATCTATCCTTTGCTTAATAGAATCTTGATTATCATCTTTTCTAACTTCTAATTTATCACCAGTTTTTGGATCATAATTAAAACTTGATATAAATGTTTCTCAAGTTTTAGAATTATATTTTCTTCATAATAATCTTTTTTCAGCAATATTTCTAGATAATTCAAATAAAACAACTTTATAATTTCAAAGAGAGTTATCGGCTGTTAATTTATTTCAAGAGTTTCTAACTAATCAATCAAATATTATATTATTACTAGTAGATTTCTTTAGAAAATCATTTAAAATATCTTCGATGATTTGTGGAGTAACTTGTTTTCAAACTTCAATTATATCCTTTATTTTTTTTCAAAGTTTACTATCTTCTTTTGCTAATGTCCTTAAGGCTCCACCAGTTTCAAATATATTGAAGCCAAATTTTTCTTCTAAAATTTTTCATTGTGTTCATTTTCCAGAACCTTGAATTCAAACAAATACTAATTTCATTTTTAATAAAGGGGGTTATATTTTTGTAAGTAGCAAGAGTAATAAGCCGGATTTTGTACCTAGGTATCAATCTATCTAGACTATAGGTCACCCTATAGTTCAAGCCGAGTATATTTTTTAGAAACAATAGAGAAATAATTTCAAAAAAATACCATTCCCGTTGCATCATACACAGTTTACCAAATCTTATATTGCTATAAGTTTTCATTTGTAGCAAATATCAATCTTAATAAAATAAATTTATCAGTAATTAATATTTACACCAAATAACTTTTCATCTTTCACAAGCCTAAGCTAGTTAGTATAGTTTCTGTGGCACTAGTGGTAATTTGGCTTTATTAATTATACCAAACCCGAAGTTGTTATCTTCTGTAATTTTCTCGTGATGTCCAGACTTTCCTCTCCAAAAAATTAATTTTGCAGTAGATACCTGCTCTTGCTAAAATTATTATATAGTTTTTTTATTTTTTGCAATAAAAAAACATATTTTTTAAAAATATGTTTTAATGAATCAAACTTTCATAATCTTCCTGAGAACTAAATAAATAAAATACTTTTACTATTTTATTTATTTCATCAACTTTATAAAAAATTCTATATTTATTTCTAATAGTCATAACTCTCAAATCTCATACAAAAACTGGATACATATTTGGAAAGATTTTTAATCAAATAATTTTAGATATTATCTCATCATAAATTTTATTTGTAGTTTCAATACTAAATGAAAATCTAAAAATATAATCTAAAATATTATTAAGATCTTGATTAGCTCTATCATCAATTTTGACATTATACATTTTTCCCTAAATTAGAAATATATTTTTTTCATATTACGTAAGCCTCTTCAATAGTATATTCTTTTGAAGGACTATTTTCTCTTTCTTTCACAATATTTAAAATCTCTTCTTTTGAAATAATTTTGTCTTTTATTAACATAATTTTTATGAGTTAATTATTAATGAATATATTTTATATTTTTTTAATTTTTTTGCAATAAAAAACTTCCAAGAATAGGGAAGTTTAGTTTTTTATACTCTGATTTTAGTTATTTTTTCCATATGTTTCATACAACCAGTAGTTATACATTTACCAGTTATTCAAGCAAGTAAAGGGAATATTGCCATAAACCAAATAAGTACATCAACATCAAGAGCATCTTCATCAAATGGTATAATTTGATTAGCTATATAGAAAAGTAATATGGCAAATATAATTTGAATTATTTTTACATATTTTCTTTTTAATAAACATATGTTAGTAATTCACATAATTAGTGGTACTAATCAAACTGCAAGAAAAAAGTATGTAATATATGTTACAATATTTGAGTCTAAATCAACCCAAAAGAAGTTATTATCAATAGTATCTAATGCATCCTTATTATAAAATAAATTATAATATAGAGATCCAATTAGTAATAGACCAAATATAATTCTTCCAAGTCTAATAGTTAAATCACTTGGCCTTTTTTGTAATAATTTTATAAACCACATATTTTAAGTTTTTAAGTAATAATATATAGAAGTATTATATAGTTTTTTTGTTTTAAGCAAGAAAAAAATAGTATAAAAATACTATTTTAAATCAAATATAACCTCCAATGCTTTTTTTGTTTTTTCTTTCCCAATAGGAGAGAATCAAGGTGTAGCATTACATTCCAAAATAATTCAATTTGTATCAGATAAACTTTTTGTAAAATCTGAAGTTAAAACATCAACTCCACAAATCTCCATTCAAAGCACTTCTGTTGCTTTTATAGCAACTCTTCTAATATCATCAGATATTAATTCAGTAACATCAACTGGTATTCATCAAGTTCACAAATTACTATTTCATCTAAGTTGAATTTTTTCTCATTTATGAGCCACATAATCCAAATTTAAATTATTTTTTGAAATATATCATAATAATTCAGTATCTATTTTTATATAAGTAAGAGAATTATCATATCACTCTCATCTTAATGGGTTTGTATTATTTTCTATATCAATTAATTGAGAGATATTACTAATTCAATCTCAAATCACAAAAGCTGGAACTCTATGTATAGCTGCTATCATTTCTCATTTAATAACTAAAACTCTTATTTCATCTCATTTAGCTTGTTCTTGAATAATCATATCATCATATACTTTAAAAGACTCTTCTAAAGATTTCTTTAGTTCTTTAAAGTCACTTATTCACATCAAAACTCAATTTCAATGTCATTCATCAATTGGTTTTATAACTAATGGAAATCTTAATTTTGAAACATATTCTTTACTAAAGTCAAAAAAATCATTTTTTGAAATATATTCACTTTTAGCAATTGGTAAATTATATCTATCTAAAACTTTATATGTTAATTCTTTATCATCACAAAGCTTGTATCATAATGCTGAGTTTCAACCAAAATCAGTTGATTTAAAAAGAATTTCTTTATTATTTCATTTCACATAAAAAAGATTCTTATCTTCTGAAATCATATCTATTTCAAATCACATTTTTTCTGCTTCCTCCACAATATATTTAGAAGAAATTGAAAAATTTTTCATAAGTGCAACCATATTTTTTTAATTATTTTTAATATATTAAATATATTTATTTTAGAAATTATAGCAAAATATTATTTTGTATAACTAATTATTTTAAGTAATTTTCTTTTTTGATGCTCAGTAAATATTTCAGTTTCATTAAATGAATCAAAATATTGTTCAAAATCAGAATACTTATCTTTTAATCTTTTTATAAAATCTAAATTAAAACTGTTTGTTTTTCGGTCATTTTTATAATTTTTTCTATTAAGAGAGTAAAAAATTATAAATTCCGACATAATTAAAGGATATAAAAATTTATTTCAAAAATCATCTGGAATGTATTCTCAACTATCAACTTTATCAAATCAAACTTTTCATGAATATAAATTTTGAAGTGGTTTTCAATTTTTTAGATATTCTAATATTTTATACATACCTATAGAATAAGATGCATCTTTATTAAAAGCTCATTTAGCATTTTTAGAAAATCATCTTTTTTTTCTATTATAGGAAGAATTTAAATCTAATTCAGGTTTATTTAATATTAAAAAGTTCCTAAAATCATTTCAATTTAATAATTGAGACATAATCACATCTGGAAAATTATCAAACATGTAATTCATATTGTCTAACTTTTTTCACATAATTAATTCACTTCACATCATTGCTAATCACTCTTCTTTCAGCATATCTCAAGGTAATTTTGGTAGTTTTTTATCTTTTGAAACTTTTGCATTTATATAGTGAGTAGGTTCATGAAATAATAAATCAATTAATTCTCACAAATGTTTTTCAATATAGTTATCATTATTAGGGATTCAGTAAACTTTGTCTCAATCATAAAAACTACTGTAATTTCATATCTCAGACCTTTGAGGAACATCCATTAATTCAAAGAATAAACCAAACATTTCTTTATAATCTTCTCTTTTTATATTTATTTTTTTTAACTTTTCAAATTCTTGTTGATATTCATTTAATTCTTTTTTATCTAATTTTAATTCATCTAAATTAATTTCTCATCATAAAATTTCTACTTTATCTTCTATAATTTTTAAAAATCATTTCATTTCTTTCTTTTCTTCTTCTGAATAATTATTTTCATTAATAAAAAATCTCTTATAAAGATGAAAATAACTATCTTTTAAATATTCTGTATTTTCTGAGATTTTTTTTCAAAATAGTTTTTCATCATTGATATTTTGTTCTTCAGTTAGATTTAATGTTTCATCCTCAGATAAATTAATTAATCAAGCTTTTTCTAGTTCAAAATCAATAGCAGTTTTAGTAAAATTTAAAGCATAAACAAAAACTTCAACTGCAGATAAAATATCACTTTTATTTTCAAAATTTCAAGCATTTATTTTAACTTTTAAACTTTCAATTTTATTTAAAAAATGATTAATTTTATTTTCTACTTTTTCTTTTAAATTAATTCAAAATCAAGATATATTATTTTTTTTGTTTAAATTAACAGAATCTTTAGTATTTTCTTCTCATAAAAAATCTGAAAAAAAAGTTTCATTAAAATACAATCAATCTCATAAATCAATATAAGTATATGTAGCTTCTCTAAGATTTGTTATTTCATTTCAAATATTTTCAATTTCAATTAAGATATCATCTAATTCATTATTTTCATTGTTTTCTGGTACTAATTGCATAATTATTTTTATTAATTAACATAACTAAATATTAACATATTTATTAAATAAAAGCAAAAAAAACTTAATTTAAAATTAAGTTTTTTACAATCATTCTATAACTCTATTTAATTTTTCTTTTATATCTTTAATTTTCTCAAAATCCACTTTTTGAGTTTTTTCATCCATATATAAGTATCTTCCAAATTCAACCTGTACAACTTGTCTATTACTATATCAAATTCAATATTTACTACTTACAAAACCTGCATCATACGGCCAATCAATTTTTGATTCAAATCAAAACTCTTTTTTGAATAAAATTTCTAATTTATCTGAAAAGTCTTTTGTACAAGATTTATATCAAGCTGTTCATAAATTAATTTCAGGGAAGTAATAATCTCTCTTTTTATCTTTAGAAAAATCTTCTCACAATAATTCATTTCAAGTATCATGAATATCTAAAATAATTATTTCTTTATTATTTTTTTCTAAAATTCTAATTTTTTCTTCTATTTGATTATGGTAAGATTTATAATATTTGTTAATTAAATATTTTTTTACTAAATTTGGTAATTTAATTTTCCATAATTCAAGTCATCCGAAATCAGTTGATCTGAATAAATCTAAAGCATTTAAATCTCTATTAGGATCTCAAAGAGCTCTAGAATAATTACAAATAACAGTATTATCAAAATCTTCTACTAAATATTTAGTAGCAAAATCTGAATAATTTTTAATTAGTCTATCATTATATTTTTTAAATTCATCTTTTAAGAAATATCTTAAAAATTTAGGAATATAATAGCTTCCATGTGTAGCTAGTATTAATATGTTTTTTTCAGATTTATTATTCATAATTATTTATTTTTATAAAAATATATTTATTTGTAGTAAAAATTAAAAAATTATTTTATAAAAATTAAATTTCATCTAAGAAAATTAATAATTTTTTAATTTCTTCAATTTTGTTTCAAATATTTTTATTTAATTGAAATCTTTCTATTCATTTAAAATTATATTTTTTTTCTAAAGTTTTTGTTAATTTTTTTATATCTAAATCTAATTTTTTTCATTTTTCTTTTTTTTCTAAATGTAACTTAATTATATCTCAAATAAAAATAGGAAATTTAACTTCATCTTTTTTCTCTAAATAAAGTATATCTAATTTGTCTAAATCTTTAAATCACACCTTTGATAAAAATAATAATGAAAAATCTCATCAATTTTTTAAATATTCAATTGTTTTCATCATTCACCTTCAATAACTTATATCTTTATGTTGTCATCACTTCATTGATAAACTATAATTTCTTTTTTGTCTTAAAAATTCCTGAGTTGGTTTCCTTCTTAATTTGTGCATTTTATTATAAATCTCTATGAATTTATAAAAATCTTCTCCTGAATATATTTCAGAATATAATATTTTTGCCATATATTCAGGTATATATTTCATATTATCAAGCTTTTTTCAAAATAACATATCTTCCATTATTTTAGCTAATCATTCTTCTTTTTCAAGGTTTCTTGCTCATCTGAAATTTCAAAGTAATACTTTATTATTGTATCAATTAATATAATGAGATTCTATTTCATGAACTATTAATTCAAGTACTCTTTTATAAGATAATTCTTTATGTGTATCTTTATTTGGTATTTCTAGGAATTTCTCTCAATCATATATACTTGAAGCATCTGTTATAATAGCTTTTTGATCTAGATTGTATATGTTTTTTAAAACATAATTAAATATTTTTATATATTTTACTCTTTCTATCTTTTCTTCTTCAAAAATAAATTTCTTTTTTTCTTTAATCTTTTTTTCTACATAAAAAAAAGATCATCATAATATATTATTTAATTTATTTAAAAATGATAGAAAAAAGTTTTGTTCTTTTATTTTTAATTTTGATTTTCTTTCATTAAAAAGAGAAAATAAAAAGTTATGTATTAATTCTATTTCTTGATGAGTATTTTTAATTTTTAATCAGAAATTATTTTCCTCAATTTTTTCCATTTTTTCTATTTTTTCCATTTTTTCTATTTTTTCTAATTCTTTTATTTTTTGTGAAATTTTTTCTTTTTTTAAAAGTTTTTTAGATTTTTCATCATCATTATTATTTATAATATCTTTTTTATTAGATTTTTTTATATTTTTAAAGAAAATATCAGATTTTTGTATTTTTTTTAATTCAAAAACTAGTCATAATAATGCAATATTTAAAATATTTTTATTATATTCTAATGATTGATATAAAATTTTTCATTTTATATCAAAAACTTCTTCTTTTAATTCTGTTATTAAAAAATCTATATTTCTTATATTTTTATTTAATTTTTCCTCTGTTATTTCTTTTAAATATGAAATATTTATATTTTTTTCATCATATTTTATTCAAGAAAAATCTTCAAATAATGTGATATTATAAAATCTTCACTCATCTATTTGTTTATATGAATAAGTCATTTCAATAATCTTTTCAAGATTATTATCTAAAATAATCTTATTTACTTTTTCAGAAATTATATCTATTTTATTCATATATTTTTTTTGAGTTTATTGTATTTATATTTAATTTATCTTTCTAGATTCTCTTCGATTCTATTTATTATTTGTTTGTTTATAGAATTATTATCATTATTAATCATATTTATTAAATCATCTAAGCTTAATATTATAACTGTAGTATTTTCTATTGTTTTTACTGTAGCTGTTCTATTCTCTTCATTTAATAGTGCTATTTCTCAAAAAATATTTCAAATTCCTAATTCTGTTATTTTTTTTCATTTTATAGATACTTCTACTTTTCATGATTTTATTATATATCATTTTCAATTTGAAGGGGTTTCTTCTATTAGTATAACTTCTCCAGATGTAAATTCTTTTTCTGGAGCAGAAGAGACTATTTCATTTACGGTCTCTATATTTATTCATTTAAATATCCCTAACTTTGAAAGATTACTCATTTTATATTTGTTATTAAAATAATTATTAAAAATATAATATCATATATAATAAAAAATAACAAATATAATACTAGTTTTTTTTTGATTTTATTAAAAAAAATAAAAATTAATAGATTAATTGAGCTTAAAAAATTTATATGTTAATATAAAGTTTTTAACAAAAAAATCTTCTTATTTAAAATGAAAAAATGTTAAAAACTAGATTTTGTTATCTATTATAAAAGAAAAGAGTAGGTTGTTCACAATTTATGAACACAAAAGACTGTCAAATCTTTTTATTGTTTTGACTTATAAAAAAAAATCTATAAATTATTTGTAGTAAAAAGAAAAAACAGAAATAATAATTTATTTAAAAAAGAAATTTAACAATGGAAAACCAGTATATATTAAAAAACATTCTATTAAATTTAATTGATAATATAAAAAAACAAGATTTTCTTGTTTATTTTAGAAAAATGTCTTTAATCTCTAATACGGATACTAAAATAACTTTTGGTGTTTTATCTGGATTTATGAAAGATAACTTAGAGGCTAAATTTTATGATAAAATATTAAAATCATCAAAAGAAGAAATACCAACATTAGAAAGAGTTGAATTTATTATTGATAAAAATATTGAAAATCCTTCTAATATTAATGCAGTTGATTGTACTTCATTTTTTAAAAATAGTTCTAAAAAATCAAAAACTTCTGTAAAAAGTTTAGATAGTGTTTGAAAATCATTTAAAGAAAAAAATAGTATAAATTCAAGATATTCACTATCTAATTTTATTGTTTGACCAGATAGTCAACTTTCATATTCTGCATGTGAAGCAGTTTCTAAAAACCCGGGACAATCATATAATCCTCTATATATTTATTGAGATGTTTGACTTTGAAAAACTCATTTATTACAAGCTACTTGAAATAAAATTTATTCAAGATTTAAAAATAAAAAGGTTGTTTATACTACGGCTGATAAATTTATTACAGAATACATATCAGCTGTAAAAAAAAGAAAAGTAGAAGCATTAAGAGGTAAATTTAAGGAAATAGATGTTTTAATTATAGATGATGTTCAATTTTTAGCAAAAAAAGAACAAACTCAAAATGAATTATATAATATTTTTAATCTACTTTATGATAATAATAAACAAATAATTATTTCATGAGATAGGCCACCAAAAGAACTTGAAAATCTTGAACCTAGGTTAAGAAGTAGATTTGAATGGGGAATAACTGTAGATATTTGAAAACCTGATTATGAAACAAGACTTGCTATTTTACAAGAAAAGGCTAGGGAAAAAGAATTTATGATTCCTCAGGATGTTGCTGAATTTATTGCAACAAATGTAACTGAAAATGTTAGAGAATTAGAATGAATATTAAATCAACTTATTGCTGAATATGAGTTAACAAATAAATTGCCAGAATTAACAAATATAGCAAAAAAATTAAAAAAATTAAGTTTTACAACAGATATTCTTTGAGCTAGTAAGAAACAAGAAACTGTAAAAATTCAAATAAAATCATATGAAGATATAATAAAGGCTGTATCAGATTATTTTTGAATTGAACAAGAGTGAATTCTTTGACCAAAAAGAAAAAAAGAATTTATGATACCAAGACAAGTAGCAATGTATCTACTTAAAACAAAAATGAATTATACCTTTGAAAGAATAGGTAATATATTTGATTGAAGGAATCATGCTGCTGTTTTGTATTCATGTAATAAACTTGAAAAAATGATAAAAAAAGATGATAATTTATTATATGAATTAAACACAATAAGAGACAATATAGGTCTTTAAAAATTAATATATTCTAAGGTTTATTTGTTTAAAATTTAGAATATTATTTTTATAAATAATATTTATTTAAATATGAAATTAAATGATATTCATCAAAATTTAAAAAAAGAACTTAATATTAAAAATATTAAGAAGGATTTTGCTATTTTAAATCAGATAAATATTAAAAGAAATATTAATGATGTTATTTGTAATTTAGAAGATATATATTTAAATAAAAATAAGAGAATTCAATTGTCTAATAAACAGAAAGAAGATTTAGATTGATTTAAGACTACAAAAAATAAAAGAATTAATTTGAAAGCTCTAATCTTTAAATCTAATTCTTTTAATTATAAAATTACATTATTTTATTTGAGAAATATTAAACCATTTTTTTTAAAGTTAGATAAAAATACTGTTCATTTAAAATTAGATAGCAAAAAAAGAAAAAAGATACATTTTTTGGC
>Ga0256827_10000194_pt1 | contig 35418 bp, 36 predicted proteins | sample CV84metaG_FD_185977 | JGI IMG/M metagenome (GOLD analysis project Ga0256827, IMG submission 185977) | Hydrothermal vent microbial communities from East Pacific Rise, Pacific Ocean - CV84 | ecosystem: Environmental > Aquatic > Marine > Hydrothermal vents | place: Pacific Ocean: East Pacific Rise...
TTTGACTCTTTTCCTCTTTCGTGCCACTTTTGATGAATCTCTAACCATTGATCAGAGGTTACTTTACCTTTACATAAGTACTCTCTTACCTCTTCATCAAAAATCTCTGCACCACCACCTGGCATGGAGTCTACTCCACTCTCAATCATAAGGTCAAGTACTTCGTCGTAACTTAGCCCATACTCACGGTGCAAAAAGTCTACCTCTGCAGCAGTCATGGACTTTATGTGTACTTTTGGAAACTTTTCACGAATCTTTCTAAATGCTCCCATGTACCACTCTACTCCATCGTTAGGATTGTGAGCAGAGACAATATGAAGCTCTTTCGCCCCTTTTGCAATGGAGTTTGTAGCAATCTCTAAAATCTGCTCATGACTCATGGTGTATTGGTCTGGGTTTTTTCTACTTGCACTGTAGGCACAAAACTTACAAATATCTGCACATACATTAGTGGGGTTAATATGACGGTTAATATTGAAGTAAGATTTTTTTCCAAATTTCTCTTTACGAATCTCATCTGCTAACTCACCTAGTGTAAACAAATCAAGTTCATAAAGGGCTTCACCCTCTTCTTGTGTCAATCGTACTCTATTTTTTACTTTTTCAATTAATGTCATGTTTTCGTCCAAAAATTTTTTTTGACATTATACAGAAATAGCGTTAATAGAGCCTATTTAAGGGAATATAACTCCTATTTAAATTTTTTACTATAAAAATAGCAAGAGTGAATATTTTCTACACAGTTATTTTAATTTGTTTTAATTTAATCAAAAAATAATCTTAAGTAAAGTTTTTAACTGTATAATTCTAGACTTTTTCAAAGGAAGGATTTTCATGTTTTTAAAAAAGAAAGTTTTATTTTTTTTAGCACTACTTTTAATGACTTTATCACTCAATGCAAAGGAGCCAACTTATAATATTAACTATATTATTAATGACGCTGAATCGTTTATTGAGACAACTGCAAAGTCAAAACTTGGTAAAAAATATGTTTGGGGTGGAAATGGACCTTTTGCATATGACTGTTCTGGTTTTACAAAAGAAGTTTTTGAACTTAATGGAATAGAGATTCCAAGAAACTCTTGGAGACAAGCAGAAGTTGGTAAGAAAGTTAGCAAAAAAAATCTAAAAAAAGGTGATTTAATTTTCTTTAACTCTAAACATCACAAGGGTGTAAACCATGTAGGTATTTACCTCGGACATGGAAAATTTATTCATGCTAGTAGATTTCATCATCGTATTGTTATCTCTCCTCTTAGAGAGTACAGACGTTTCTTTAAATGGGGTAGACGTTTAGTTTAACCTTCTATTTAGTATGTGGTCGGGAAACCGACCCTAAGCTTCCAAAAACTTCTCAACTAACTCATAAATTTCATCAGCAGCTTTAGTAGCTGGCATATATAACTTTTTAGAAAAATATTGATCATGGTTTTCATCTACATCTATGTTATTTAAAATAGAGTTTCCAACGAGTTGAGCCATGTATGCAGTGTCGATAACTTGTCCACTTGTACCAATGACCACTACCATCTCTGCTTCATTATAAAGCTTTTGTAAATACTCATAAGCAGGAGCTGCTTCTCCAAACATTACTACATTATGACGTACATTATAAGATTCACAATCAGGACAAATAGCTCCCTCTTGACTTCTGTAACCAATAGGAAAAATTCTCTCACACGCTTCACAACGTAAATCTGTTAATGTTCCATGCAAATGAATTACATTTTTACACCCTGCTCTCTCTAACATATCATCTACATTTTGTGTTAACATAACAATATTTTTAGGATAGGTATTTGCAAGTTCTGCCAATTTTTTATGTGCATAATTTGGCTCTTTTTGTTCAATATCTGCTCTTCTTGCATCATAAAAGTCTAAAACTTTTTGACGGTCACGCATGAAACCACCTACAGAACAGACCTCTTCAATACTATACTCTTCCCAAAGACCATCTGTGTCTCTAAAAGTTCTAATACCTGACTCAGCAGAGAGACCAGCTCCACTTACAATATATACTTTTTTACTGTTCATTTTTTGTCTCCTTTTTTCCTAACATCATAATGCTAAATGAGACCAATGTTCCAACAATCATCATGACTGCAAAATCTACTTTTATTTCAATAATATTTCCTATTATATAGGGCTGTAGAAAAAGTACAGTTAAAAAACCACCTATTAATGCAAAAAGAACGGTTGTTTCATTTCCTCTATTTGTAAAAATAGCTGCTCCATAGACTCCAAGTAAAGAGGCATAGGCAAATGCCATGACACCTAATGCAAAGTTAAGTAGTGGCAATTCAGAATACTGTTGCCAATAAAACGAAAGCATCGCCATAAATGAGAGTAACACAGCAAAAATAATGACCATAAAACGACTCGCTTTTAAGTAGTGTTTCTCCGTTTTTCTATTGTTTGAAATCCATGGACGATAAATATCTTCAATGGCAACAGAGGACATGGCTGAGAGAACTGAGTTTGTAGATGAGAGTGCTGCTGCAATGGCACCAACTGTCACTAAACCTCTGAGTCCCTCTGGCATCTCATTTAAGATGTAAAGCATAAAAATTTTTACACTCTGTCCATCTATATTTTGGTCAACACAAGCTGACGGCACAGAAGAGAGTTCTGGGTGTTGGTAAAAAAGGTACAAAAGTAAACCTATGACTAAAAAAAGAAATGCCACAGGAATGGTAAAAATAATTGAGTAAATTAATGAACGTGACCCCTCCTCTTTGTTTTTACATGTTAGTACTCTTTGAGTCATATCTTGGTCAAGTCCATAAGCTGCAACATTTAGTAAAAACCAACCTGTAATTAGTGTCCAAAAAGTAAACCCACCAGAGAAAGAGAAGTCAACAAGTTTTAGCTTATTATTGTCACTAAGTGTAGTCATAATGGTTGTAAAGTCTGTATTTAAAGAGTAGTATAAATACACAACAACAGCCACTCCAGCTCCAACATAGGTAACAGCTTGGATAATATCTGAAAAAATAACTGATTTCACTCCACCAAAATAGGTGTACCCCAATGCTCCTACCATTAAAATGGCTATAGAGATGGCCATGTGTGAGGGGAGTATGTCTGAGAAAAGAATCATGGAGATAGCTAAAGCACCAATGTAGAGTCTAGCTCCACTAGCAAACAGACGACCAACTAAAAACATAATTCCAGCATAACGTTTTGAAGTTTTACCGTAACGATGTTCTAAGTAAGCATAAACCGTTATAGCTTTTATGGCATAAAATTTGGGTACCAATACTTTTGCAACAAAATAGACAGCTAAAAAAGCTGAAAAGTAAAATCCTAAAAAAGTTAAATCTTTTTTATACGCATATTCTGGTCCACCCAAAAAAGTAGCTGCTGACTGAGAAGTTGCCAAAACAGAAATGGCAACAGCAAACATGGGCATAGCATTTCCACCTGTAAAATAATCTCTTGAGTTCTTCACTTTTGTCTGACTCAAAATCACAGTTGTTAAAATCAAAATAAAAAAGTAAGAAAAAAATATCATCCAATCTAATGTTGTAAAATTTGACTGCATTATCAACCTTTTTGAAAAGTAATCAATTATAACCAAAGAGAACTTTAACATTAACATCCCATTATGGGCTTTATAGCATGTTACAGGATTTAACAATGAATCAGCTTTTCTTTTACATCATAAGATATTTAGCAATAAATAGTTTTCTTATAGATATAATTTAATATAATCAAATATTAATAAAAATCTTTTAAGGTAGCTATGAAATACCAATTTATCTTTTCAATCCTTCTTATTAGTTTAGGTATTTTATCTGCTCAAGAAGAGATAGATAGCAACTCAAAAAGTGGATTAAAAAGTAATAAACCTAAAAAGAAGAAGCCCGTTATAAAACAAAGGCTTCAGTGTAATATGACTATAAAATATAAAAAACGTCCTAAAAAAGTAGACTCATTTGAAGAACTTTTTACTAAAGGTATTTTTTATGGGAGACTACGAAGTAATAACTTTTTATATGATACAGTTAGGGATAATAAAGACCATTATGTTATTGGTATAGGTGGTAGTCTTATTTATAAAAGTGCAAAATATAAGAATTTTTCATTTACAACAGGTCTATATGCATCTCAAACACTCAATAATATTTCAATCGATAAACTTGCTGATTATAAAGCAGGAAAAGATATATTCTCTCGTTATGTCATGGCAACAAAAGGAAGAAAAAATATATTTTCTTTTGCACAAAATTACCTATCTTATAAAAAAAATCGTACTGAGATAAAAATAGGTCGTTTTCTAATAGAGACACTACTACTCAAATCAAATGATTCTAAGATGATTCCTAATACTTTTGAAGGTATAAACTTACAAATCAGAACCATACCTAAAACCCAAATTCAACTTGCCTATATTAGAAAACAAAAATTAAGAAATCATGAGTCATTTCATAGAGTATTAGCTTATAACGATAATAATTTAGAAGCATATTCAAACTGGTCACAAAATGATGATGGAGCTATGCATAGAGGAATTAGCGTCTCTAAACTGGATGAAAAAGGTATCGATGATCATATTTTTCTTTTTGAAATTAAAAATCAAAGTCTAAAAAATACAACAGTAAAAGCTAACTATACCATAGTACCTCAACTACTCTCCTCTCTTGTATTAGAAAGTACCTATAGATTTAAAATTAAAAATAAACTTACTATTAAGCCATCTATCCATTACATGAAACAGTTTGATAATGGTGCAGGTAAAATTGCAGGTGCAAATTTAAGAACCGATTCAATAGGATATGATAATCCTAATAGTCTATCCAATACTTTACTTGCATCTCGAATTGACTTCATTTATGGCCCTGCTTCTCTACGTTTTGGATACTCTAAAGTCTATGAAGGTGGAGATATTATCTCTCCTTGGCGTGCACAACCTACATCAGGATATAGCAGAGCCATGTCCCAAATGAACTGGTATGCAAATACTGAAACTACCATGATTAGAGCTGATTTTGACTTTCAAAGAGCAAATCTTATTAATGGATTACATATTATGAGTAGATATGCCAGAGAAAACTTTGATGATACTAAACCAGGAGTAACTGCTGATTTGAATATTTTTACATTTGATATTATTAAACGCTTTAAAGAGTATCCAAATTTTATGATAAAATTACGAACAGGATTTATACATGAAGATCATAAAGTTGCTAATTTAGATGGAAGCATAAAAAAGAATCCAAGTTATAATGATATAAGAGTTGAGATGAATTATCTGTTTTAGATAATTTTAGAATAGAACAATGTAAGATTAGATGAGTAAAGTACTCATCTAAATAAAAGATTATGCAGGTATTACAGAAACTCTTTTTTTACCTCTTGAAACATTGCTGAATTCAACAACACCTTCAATAAGTGCAAAAATAGTATGATCTTTACCCATACCAACACCTGTACCTGGGTGAACTTTAGTTCCTCTTTGTCTAATAATAATATTACCAGGGATTACTGTTTCACTACCATATTTTTTAACGCCTAGTCTACGACCAGCTGAATCACGGTTATTCTGTGTAGAACCTTGACCTTTCTTGTGTGCCATATCTTGCTCCTTATGCTATAGATGTAATTCTAACTCTAGTAAAGTCTCTTCTGAAACCTCTTTTAAGTTTTGAATCTTTTCTTCTTCTTTTTTTATAGATGATAACTTTTTTGTCTCTACCTTCGTTAATCACCTCACCTTTAACTACTGCACCCTCTACAAAAGGAGTACCTACAGTTAATTCACCGTTGTCTAGTGCTAGAACTTCTTTAAATTCTACAGCTGCTTTTGGCTCAAGACTCATTTTGTCAAAACAGATGATATCACCCTCTTGAACTTTGAATTGTTGACCACTTGCTTTAATGATTGCGTACATTGCAAACCCTTCATTAATATTATTGAGAAGTGGTGTAAGCACCCCTTCTTTTAAAAGTTTGAGATTATACCCAAAACAGTTTTAATTTTGTTTTAAAGATGTCTATAAAAAAAATAGAATTAATCTTTATACAAAAATACTGGTAATACTTTGCCAAATACTCTTAAAAAAATTAGAAATTTTATTCCAAATACTTGGTTCAATTTCTTTATTTTTCTCTACTATTTTCTCTTCAACTTTTGCTTCTGTTACTTCTTGAACCTCTTCAATAATATCAGATTCATTAACATCCATAGATTCACTATCATTTGAACCCATAAGATCATCTAAAGTAGGTAGTTCTGAAAATGCAGGTGCAGAAGTTCCACCTAACATACTTTTATCAATAGTAAGATGACAATCTATACATTGTTGTAATCCTCTATGCTGTTCTACATTAGAAGCTGTAACTTTTTTAATATCATGACAATCCCAACAATCTTGTCCACACCCTGAACCCATATCAATCTTTTCCATCTCTTCTTGGGTATGACAGGTCTTACATGTAACAAGAATAGCATGATCTTTGTCTAGCTTTCCATTCTCTTTAACCAAATTTGGGTGACATACAACACAGTCACCTTCACAAGCTTGTGCATAGATATTAAAAATAAAAAATACAACTATCAACAATAATTTTTTCATCAAGGTTCCTTTAAAATAATTTATGAAATTATAACTTTTTTTAGATAAGAGAAGAAGTGGCAAGAAAAGTTCTTGCCATAAAAATAAGACTACGCGTGGTAGTTAGGAGACTCTTTAGTAATAGTAACATCATGAACATGAGACTCAGCAAGTCCTGCAGAGGTAATCTCTACAAACTCAGCCTTTTCCCAAAATGTTTTAATATCTTTAGAACCACAATACCCCATTGAAGCTCTAAGCCCACCAACCATTTGATGAACCACAGAAGCAATTTTACCACGGTATGGAACACGTCCTTCAATTCCCTCTGGAACAAGCTTATCTGCTGCTGTTCCCTCTTGGAAATAACGGTCTGTACTCCCTTTGGTCATTGCACCAATACTTCCCATTCCACGGTACTCTTTAAACTGTCTACCGTTAAATAAAATCATCTCACCTGGTGCTTCATAGGTACCAGCTAAAGCAGAACCTAACATAATAGAACTAGCACCTACAGCTAATGCTTTTGAAACATCACCTGAGAAACGAATTCCTCCATCGGCAATAACAGGAACACCCAGTGGATTTGCCACTTGTGCTACCTCATCAATGGCAGAAAGTTGAGGAACACCAACACCTGTTACAATTCTAGTAGTACAGATAGACCCAGGTCCAATTCCTACTTTTACTGCATCTGCACCAGCTTCGATTAAATCTTTAGCAGCTGCACCTGAAGCAATATTACCTGCAATAACATCTACATCAAACTGAGATTTAATATCTTTCAATGTATCCATAATTCCTTGAGAGTGTCCATGAGCAGAGTCAAGAACCACAACATCAACACCAGCTTCAACCAACGCTTTTACACGGTCAAGTTGTCCAACACCAATGGCTGCACCAACTCTAAGTCTTCCATGCTCATCTTTATTTGCATTTGGATACTGCTCTTTTTTCTCAATATCTTTAATGGTTACAAGCCCTTGAAGTTTATTTTCTTCATCCACAATAGGAAGCTTTTCAATTTTATGCTCTTGTAAAATCTTTGCTGCTTCTTCTAGCGTAATCCCTGCTTTAGCCGTTACCAAAGGTGCTTTTGTCATAACATCAGAAATTTTTTCAGACATATCCGTAATAAAACGCATATCACGGTTAGTAATAATTCCTAAAAGAACCATATTTTCATCTACAACAGGTACACCTGAAATTTTATATTCACCCATTAAAAAATCTGCATCTGCTACTGTTTTGTTAGGAGCAATATAGATAGGATCAATAATAATTCCACTCTCAGATTTTTTTACTTTAGAAACTTGTTTTGCTTGTGTCTCTATATCCATATTTTTATGAATAATCCCAATACCACCAAGATGAGCCATTGCAATAGCAGCTTTAAACTCAGTTACAGTGTCCATTGCAGCTGAAACAAGTGGTGTATTCAGAGTTACACGTTTTGTCAAATTGGTTTTAATGCATACTTCTTTGGGAAGAACGGTTGAGTGTTGGGGTACCAACAATAAATCTTCAAATGTAAATGCTTTTTTCTTTATGTTCATATGTAATCTTTTCCTTTACTTTATGTAGTTAACAGCTTTTTCGAGACTTAATGCCCCGTCAAACACAGCTTGTTCGTTAAATGCTTTTCCAATGAGTTGAAGACCAATAGGCATTCCTTCTGCATCTTTAGCAACTGGTAGTGAGATTGCAGGTAACCCAGCTAAATTAATAGCAATGGTGTACATATCTGACTTATACATCTCTAATGGATCATGATTAGAGCCAATTTTAGGTGCAACCGTTGGAGCAACTGGTGATAAAATTAAATCTGCCTCTTCAAAAATCTTATTGAACTCATCAGTAATGAGGTGTCTTACTTTTTGAGCTTTTACATAATAAGCATCATAGTAACCAGCTGAAAGAACAAAATTCCCAAGCATAATTCTTCTTTTTACTTCATCACCAAACTGAGCTCTTGTATTTCTAAATGTCTCTTCAAGGTTTGCTCCCTCAACTCGTTTACCATAACGAATACCGTCATAACGAGCCAAGTTTGTTGTAGCCTCAGCAGTAGCTACAATATAATAAGTTGCAATGTCATACTTAGTATTTGCCATAGTTCTATGAACAATAGTATGACCAGTCTCTTCTAACTTTTTAACCGTCTCGGCATACGCATCTTGAATCTCTTGACTTGCTTCAGAAATATAGTTATCAATCACTGCAATAGTCAATTTTCTTTCGCTATTCAAGTTTTCAGTAACAGCAGTTAGTTCTAACTCTGATGAAGTTGAATCTTTGGGGTCATGAGAAGCAATAGCATCATATAAAATTGCAGCATCTTCAACATTTTGAGTAATTGGTCCAATTTGATCAAGAGAAGAGGCATATGCTCCTAAACCAAAACGACTTACACGCCCATAAGTTGGTTTCATTCCTACACAACCACAGTAAGCTGCTGGTTGACGAATTGATCCACCAGTATCACTCCCTAAAGCTGCAATGGCAATACCACCTGCAACTGCTGCAGCTGAACCACCAGAGGAGCCACCCGGAACACGATCTATCCCATAAGGGTTTTTAGTTACACCATAGAAAGAACTCTCTGTTGTTGACCCCATAGCAAATTCATCCATGTTGGCTCTACCAAATGCAGAAAAACCTTTAGCTTGTAAATTTTCGATAACTGTTGCATTGTAAGGAGCAACATATCCTTGAAGAATTTCAGAACCAGCCGTTACAGACCAATCTTTTACTTGAATATTGTCTTTAATGAGAATGGGTATACCTTCCCCAGCAGAAGCAAAATCAATATAGGCATTCAAACCACTCTCTTTTGCTTTTACTTCCATCTCAACTTTTAATGCATCTAACTCATCTTTATTTTTTGTTAATGCTTCTTTTAATGTAATCACTGTGTTTCCTAATAGGTTCGTTTAAAAAATTCTGTGATTATAACTAAAAGTAGTTTTTGATATGGTTATTGTTTATATATAATACTATTTATAATAAAAAATATTATATATCTATTTTAATACCAAAAGTATAATTTTGACTATCTAATTCAGAAGCTTTTACTGAACCTATATTGTCAAATTTGTTACCATAATCAGTGTAACCTACAAAAAATGAAATTAACTCATTATAATTATAATTAACCTCTAAACCATAGGTGAAATTTGTAGAAGAGTCGGTAACATCGAGTAATGTATCTACGACCTCAAACTCTCCATTAGTTTTAGTTAAACCTGCTTTTGGTGTTACTGAAAATGATGATGTCAAAGGAAGTGTATAGGTTGCAAATAGACCATAACGACTAATATCTTCTTTTGAAAATTCTGGATGATCAGAAAGATTTTTGCTATACTCTAAACGTAAACCAATATTGCCCAAAACATTCATTCCTGCAAAAGCAGTTACGTTATCAGAACTGTTATCACCTCTTGAGTATCCTGCACCTACTTGTGCAAACCCACCTGCCATCGATAATGAACCTGCTAACATTAAACTTAGTACTATTTTTTTCATCGTTTTCTCCTATAATTATATTTTATTATACTCTTTAATTAATTAATTTAAAAGTGATTAGTGCTATACTTTATAGTTCAAAACTAATAAAAGGAAATAGGATGAAAAAAGGAAGTCAAATAAAACAATTCGTATTGTTAACAAGTTTTACTTTTCTTGCACTAAGTGCAAAAACAATGGCAGACAATTCTAATGATTTGGGAGAAATTAAGATTATAGATGAGTCTGCGAAATCAACTCTTTTTCAAAGAGAAAAAATTGTAGGATGTACTGATTATGGTACCAAAAAAGAACTATCTTGTGCAAAAGCACCTAAAGATGCTATTTTAAGTAAACTCCCTACAAGTCAACAATTAAGTAAAACTGATTTTGATGATGAAGAGGAAAAAGAGGGAATTAAAACTCAACTATCCAGTATTCTTAATGAGTTAAATGAACTTAGAAAAGAGCAAAAAGCTGATAGAGCAACGATTAAACAACTACGAAGTTTAATTTCTCTTCTATCAGATAAAAAACCTACAAGTAGTAGTAAAATCAAAAGTGGTATTCAAAAAATTGCTAAAAAGCAGAGTAAATCACGTACAGCAACTATTATTCGAAAGAAAATTAGAGAAATTTCAAGAACAGAGACAGAAGTAGTTGTTGAAGTTCAACAAAATGAATCACTCTCTACTTATGCACAAGCTTTTTATGATGATAATACTAAATATTACAAAATATATAAAGCGAATAGAGATAAAATCAACAAAAACATGCAAATTATTATTGGACAGCAATTAAGCATCCCTCTTAATTAAAATATTAACTCTAAAAGCTTTATGCCTTTAGAGTTTTTTCTTGTAATACCTTACTATTAATAATCCAACTCCTACAAGCCCAAATATAAAAATAATTGAACCTACAATAACCTCAGCAGGAATAGGTTGACTTAAATCATACACGACTTAAGCCTCTAAGCCACTAACAACTGTAGCACATCTTTCACAAGCAGACTCTTCGTTTATACTTACAAATCTCCAACATCTTGGACACTTAGCTGCTGTTGCTTTATGCACAGTAAATGTTTTCCCATCTACTTCAAAAGAGGCAACTTCTTCACCTTCACAAGAAGCTTTAAGTGCTGAAACCATGAACCAATCTTCTAAGTCTTTAGTCTCTGTAATTGGGAAAATGCTTACATCTCCAGCAATTTCAAGTTCAAGTGTCGCTTTAATAAGTTTCTCTTTTTTTAGTTTGTCAATTGCTTCTGAAAATTTTACTCTACCCTCTTTTAAAAGAGTATCATCAAATGCTACAGCTACTTTTGGAACTGGCTCATAAACAAGATCAAATACAGACTCCATGTCACCTTTAAAAATTGCAGGAGCATAATCTAAAATTTCATCACAAGTATAAGTAAGCACAGGAGCAACAAGTCCCATCATCGCTTTTGCAATAACAACCATAGCTGACTGAGTAGAACGTCTAATACTTCCATCTTTGTCATCACAGTAGAGTCTATCTTTAGTAATGTCCATGTAGACACCACTTAGGTCATTAGTAATAAAGTGATTAAGTGTTGCAAAACCTCTTAAGAAGTCATACTCATTAAAACTGTTAATTACTGAAGTGAAAACCTCATCAGCACGACCTAGAATCCAACGATCAATCTCTCCGTATTCACTTGGTTCTACAACTTTTTCTAAACCTTCAACGTTTGCTAGTAAAAACCTAAATGTATTTCTTAGTTTTCGATACTGTTCTGCTGTCTGTTGTAAAATTCCATCTGAAATTTTAAGGTCATGTTGGTAGTCTGAAAGTGCAACCCAAAGACGTAAAATCTCTGAGCCATACTGCTTAATAACTTTGTCAGGAGCAACAACATTACCCTTTGACTTAGACATTTTTTCACCCTTAGCATCTACGGTAAATCCATGAGTAATCAACGTTTTGTACGGTGATTTTTGGTTAAGTGCAGCACTCAAAAGTAGTGAAGTTTGGAACCAACCTCTATGTTGGTCACTCCCTTCAAGATAGAGTGAACTTGGATACTCACCAGCATCGTAATTTCCAGACTCTAAAACAGCATTCCATGTAGAACCAGAATCAAACCATACATCTAAAATATGTTCAATCTTCTCTAAATCTTCTGCTTTATATTCACACTCTGGGTGAAGAAGCTCTGCAATCTCCATATCATACCAAACGTCTGTACCCTTCTCTTCAAAGATATTTGCTACAAAATCAAGTACTTTCTCATCAAAAATTACCTCTTTGGTTGCTTTTACTCTAAAGAAAGCAATCGGCACACCCCAAGAACGCTGACGAGAAATACACCAGTCAGGTCTTCCTTCTACCATTGGTTTTAGTCTATTTTCTGATGTTTTAGGAATAAAGTTAACATCATCAAGAGCATTTAACGCACTTACTCTTAATGAATCATCACAACCTGCTGGTTTGTCATCTACAGAGATAAACCATTGATTTGTTGCTCTATAAATAAGTGGTTTTTTCGTTCTCCAACAGTGTGGGTATGAGTGAGTAAACTTCCCTACTTTTAGAAGACTATCACCCAATAATTCTAAAATTGCTTCATTGGCTTTAAAGATATGCATTCCTACAAACTCTTCTGCATTTGGAAGTAAATTAAGTCCTACTACCGACTCATCATAACATCCACGCTCATCAACTGGCATAAGTACTTCAAGATTATTTGCAAGACCTACTTTGTAGTCATCTTCACCATGTCCTGGAGCTGTGTGAACACACCCAGTACCACCGTCCATTAAAACATGGTCACCAAGAACAATTTTTGAGCTTCTACCATTTAGTGGGTTAATTGCTAATAGGTCACCAAGTTCAGTAGCTGCAATCTTACGAGAAGCATGACCTGAGACAACACTCTCTTCTATCATGGCATCATAACGTGCCTCTGCAACAATGTGACCATCATCAGTTAGCACATACATCTCTTCAGGATTCAGTGAAATACCTGTATTTGCAGGAAGTGTCCAAGGTGTTGTAGTCCAAATGACCACACCAGCAGCACCGTTAATATCTAACTTCTCTTTTGCCATATCTGAAAGTTCAAAGTTAACATACATTGTATAGTCTTCTTTATCTTCGTACTCTACCTCTGCATCAGCAAGTGCTGTACGAGCTGCCCATGACCAAAAAATTGGTTTATGACGCTCAACAAGCAGACCTTTTTTTGCCACTTCACAAAGAGTACGGTAGATATTTGCTTCAAATTTAAAATCCATAGTAATGTAAGGATTTTCCCAATCAGCCATGATTCCAAGTTGTTTAAACCCAGCTTTTTGACCATCTACTGCTTTTTGAGCTGTAAGACGACAAATTTCTCGAAACTTAGCCACAGAGAGCGTCTCTTTTTTTGCTGTTCCCATTTTATCTTCAACTTTTTGCTCAATTGGAAGTCCATGACAATCCCAACCTGGAATCATACGTACCGATTTACCTTGGAAGTAGTTATATTTTAAAATAATATCTTTAAGTGTTTTGTTCAGAGCATGACCAATGTGAATGTCACCATTAGCATAAGGAGGACCATCATGAAGGGTGAACATCTCTGCACCTTCACGTTTTATTTTCATCTGCTCATACATTCCAGCATCATACCATGCTTTGTAACGTTTTGGTTCATTGTTAGGAAGGTTTCCACGCATAGGAAACTTTGTTTTTGGTAGTAAAAGTGTATCTTTAAATTCCATAGATATTTACCTTATATAATAATTGGTGGAATTATAGCTAAAAGTTGTTTTGTGTATAATAATAGTCATGAAAAATACAACTACAAAACAAAATACTATTGATATAATCAACAAATTAAAAGAGAAAAACCAAACAATAACCTTCGCAGAAAGCTGTACAGGAGGAAGAATTGCTTCTGAGTTTACTGCCATTTCAGGTGCTTCATCTGTACTTATGGGTTCAGCTGTAACCTATGCAAATGAAATAAAATCTGCATGGCTTGATGTAAAAAAAGAGACACTTATTAAATATGGTGCAGTAAGTAACCAATGTGTGGAAGAGATGCTCACAGGTATTTTAAAAATGGCATCAGCTAACTATGCTATTGCAGTTAGTGGCATAGCTGGACCAACTGGTGGGACAGAAGAAAAACCAGTAGGAACAGTCTATATAGGTATTAAAAACAATAATAAAACAATAGTTAAACATCACCTTTTTCTGGGTAATCGTGAAGAGATTCAACTAGAAGCAACTGCCACTGCAATTGCTCTTTTGAAAAATAATTTATAAATTGTTAAAAAACTCTTGACATATAATTTATCATAGGCTATAATTCCGTCCACTTATCGCAAAGGTAAGGGAAAAGCGTGACCTTTTAGCTCAGTTGGTAGAGCAACTCCCTTTTAAGGAGTGGGCCCATGGTTCGAATCCATGAAGGGTCACCACGTTATTTTATATAACATTTCATAGGTGCGGTGGTAGTTCAGTTGGTTAGAATACCTGCCTGTCACGCAGGGGGTCGCGAGTTCGAGTCTCGTCCACCGCGCCACATATATTTAGTGACCTTTTAGCTCAGTTGGTAGAGCAACTCCCTTTTAAGGAGTGGGCCCATGGTTCGAATCCATGAAGGGTCACCACTAAACATAAATTAGATGGTCGATTAGCTCAGTTGGTAGAGCGCTACCCTTACAAGGTAGATGTCACAAGTTCGAGTCTTGTATCGACCACCATTTTTTACATTTGTTGTTTATGGTCTGGATGACCCTTTCATCTAGTGGCCAAGGATATTGCGTTTTCATCGCAAAAACAAAGGTTCAAATCCTTTAGGGGTCGCCAAAGTTTTTCCTAAATAAAATAATAATTTAAGGTCGATTAGCTCAGTTGGTAGAGCGCTACCCTTACAAGGTAGATGTCACAAGTTCGAGTCTTGTATCGACCACCATAACAAAATAGGTGCGGTGGTAGTTCAGTTGGTTAGAATACCTGCCTGTCACGCAGGGGGTCGCGAGTTCGAGTCTCGTCCACCGCGCCACTTATTTTAAATACATACCTTCTTAGATTTTTCATTATACATATTTTAAATCAAATAATTTTATTATTTTATAATATCCCTACTATTTTTTTGATACACTTCTAACATGATAAAAAAAAAAGAATACTTTAATAGACAAATTCAACTATGGGGTGAAGAGACTCAATCTTCATTAGAAAATAAAAAAATTGCCATTATTGGTGCTGGTGGACTTGGATGTAGTCTTGCCATAGCTTTAGGAACATCAGGTATTGGTCAAATTAACATGGTAGATTTTGATACTGTTGGGCTACACAATATTCATAGACAAATTGCATTTACATTAAAAGATAAAAACCGTCTAAAAGCAGAAGTTGTTGTAGAACTTATGCAAGCAAAAAATCCTTTTATTAAAACAACTGCTCTCTGTATGAATTTTGAAGAGTTTACAAAACTAGAAAATAGTTATGACCTTATATTGGATGCAACTGATAACCTCCTTACGCGTGAAGCCATTGACAAATATGCAAAATCTATCAACACACCTTGGATTTATGCTTCTGTTGAAGAATTTAATGGACAAGTTTGTTTTTTTGAAGAGGCATCATTTCAAGTTTTTAATAGTTCCAATCATCAAGTAGGTGGGAATGTTGCTCCAATGGTTATGCATATAGCATCTCTTCAAGCAACTTTAGCACTTAGATATTTAGCAGGACTTTCAATCGTAAAAGATAAGCTCTATTATCTTTACTTTAATGAACTTGGTGAACTTATAACTCAAAAATTTGGTATGCCTAAATAAATTACTTCTTGGTAAAGATGTGTTAAAATAATTTTAAATTTTAAAGGATTATGTATGAAGTTAAAACTATTATTTATCTCTATTCTTTTTTTACTTATTACAGGGTGTACCCAAGAGACTCAAAATAAGTTAAGTCGTTCGATTCAAAACTGGACAGGAACTAATGGTACATTAGATATTTATGCCGGAGATAAACTGGTTAAACGTTTTATTAAAATTGATAAACTTTCAACTGCGACAGGTACAGATGATGGTGTGACACGTCCTTATCGTTTTGGATATGGATATGATGATAAAAATTTTAATAGTAAAAAAGATAATGGAGAGAAACGTGTCTATTTTGAATTCTCAGACTACTCAACCAGCTATATTTTTTACGAAAATAAATAATAAACTCAAAACAAAGGAAAAAACAGATGAAATTCATTTCAACAGACAAAGCACCAGCTGCTATTGGACCATACTCACAAGCTGTAGTGGTTAATGGACTTCTTTATACTTCAGGACAAATTGCAATGGATGAAAAAGGTACCATTGTAGCAGATGATGTAGTTAACCAAACTCACCAAGTAATGAAAAACCTTTTTTATGTATTGGAAGCAGCTGGAGTTCACTTTAATGATGTAATTAAAACGACTATTTACTTAACCAATATGGATGACTTTGCAAAAGTCAATGAAGTATATGCTCATTATTTTGGTCACCATAAACCAGTAAGAAGTACTGTTGCTGTAAAAACTTTACCAAAAAATGTATTAGTTGAAATTGACTGTATGGCACAAGCAAATACAGACTTTCATATATAGTGCTATCTAAACACTCTCATACACTTTCAAAAGTAGTTCTGGGGTGTTTAGCTCTTTATTTTCTATATCTCTTTACAGAAGTACTTACTATCGTTAATCGACGGCATATAGGAACAGATAATGGAACCTATATTAATAGTACCAGTGAAAATAAAGAACTTTATAATCTAGCAAATAGTTTAACCATAAATTGCCAAACAAAAGAGTGTCAAGTTCAATCTATCTTGAATTATGTTACAAACATCCCCTACAGAATCAATAACTTTAAAGCTCATTCTCCTCAAAGAACCATTCATGTTAACTTCGGTGATTGTGATGATAAGAGCAATCTACTTATCTCCTTATTACATGAATTAAATATTGAAAGTTATTTTGTTTTAGTTCCTGAACATATATTTGTCATTACTTCATTAGAAAATATTTCCAATAAAAAAGCTCTATATATCAAGAATAAACCCCATTATATATTAGAGAGTACTGCCAAAAACTCAACTATAGGCTTTCCTCTACACTACGAACTTCAAGAGATTGAAGCTATTATTGAACCTTTTGAAAATAGAAAGTTAAAAATAGATAAATTAGTCTATAAATAGAATACAAATAAATCTTTAGTTATAATCTTTTCAAATAATGATTTCTTTATGAAGTCAAAAGATGAAGGACTATTATGAATGAACAAACACTTGCTATTCATGCAGGATATGAAAAAGACTCTATGGGGACAATGGCTGTACCTATCTACCAAACAACAGCCTATGAGTTTAGAGATACGGAGCATGCAGCCAATCTTTTTGAACTTAAAGAGTTGGGAAACATCTACACTCGTCTAATGAATCCTACTACTGATGTTTTTGAAAAACGTTTTGCAGCACTTGAGCATGGTGTTGCTGCCATTGGTACAGCTTCTGGTATGTCTGCTATTTTTTATGCCATTGCAAATGTTGCAGAAGCTGGTGACAATATCATTGTAGCTAAACAAGTTTATGGAGGAACCACAACACTAACTGGACATACCATTAAACGTTTTGGAATTGAAACACGTTATTTTGATGTTAATAATCCTTCAGAAATTGAAAAACTTGTTAATGAAAAAACAAAAATTATTCTTTTTGAAAGCATTACTAACCCAAGTATTGATGTATCTGATTTTGATGCCATTGTAGCCATTGCAAAAAAATACAATATTATAACTTGTGTTGATAATACCGTGGCAACTCCAATTTTTTGTAAACCTCTTAATCTTGGTTGTGATATTGTTGTACATAGTGCAAGTAAATATACGACAGGACAAGGTTTAGCTCTTGGTGGTGTCGTAGTTGAAAGAGAAAACCTTGTAGAACTCATTAAAGACAACCCACGTTATGCACATTTTAATGAGCCTGATGCATCTTACCATGGATTAATCTACTCTGATTTACCTTTACCACTTTTTACGTTAAGAATCCGTCTATCGTTACTTCGTGACTTAGGAGCAGCCCCAAGTCCTTTTAACTCATGGCTCTACATTCAAGGATTAGAGACTTTGCCACTAAGAATGAGACAACATGCAGAATCTGCATTAAAAGTAGCACAATACTTAGAATCTCATCCAAAAGTAAAATCAGTAAATTATCCAGGATTGAAATCAAATAAAAACTATACTTTAGCTCAAAAATATTTTCCAAAAGGTCAATCAGGACTGCTCTCTTTTGAAGTAAGTGATAAACAAGAAGCTCAAGCCATTGCAGATAGTACAGAAATTTTTAAAGTAGTTGTAAATATTGGAGATAGTAAATCAATTATTACACATCCTGCTAGTACAACACATCAACAACTCTCAGAAACTGAGCTTATTGATGCTGGAATTCCTGCTGGACTTATTCGATTAAGTATTGGATTGGAAGATTCTGAAGATTTAATTGCTGACTTAGAGAAAGCACTTTCATAAAAAATAATTTATAATATGGGCATCCATAAAGGATTGCCCTTAATGTTATTTTTTAGATATATATTTTTTATACATAAATCGTGAAGGATCCCATTCTCCATCAAGAAAAATAGTTGGTGTTCCTGTAACCATTAAACGTTTTTTCATTGCCATATCAAATGCAAAAACATTATCAATCTCTTTTGTACTAATCTCTTCGAATGTAAACTTAACACCTGTTTTTACTTTAATTGCATCTAAAATAATAGAAGAGTTTCTTTCTCGTTCACTTATCATTAAATGATATAAGTCTGTCAGCTCTTTAACTTTACCTTGTTTTTGAAATATATGCATTGCTCTTGTTGCCACATATGATGCAGGGTGAATACGCAAAAGAGGTAGATGATAATAGTACAATGCAAAAGTTTTAGGATTATTTTTTACAGTCTCTATAAGCTCAGGAACAATCTCTTGACAAAATGGACAAAATGGATCAGACATTACTAAAATTTTATGTATAGCATTTTTATTACCAACTAAAAGATGTTCATTATTATAGGCATAATTAGGTACTCTTGGTTTTAAAATTTTTGAATACTCTTTTCCATCTTTATCTTTCAATGAAAATGCTATTTTTTTTCCTTTAGTAAAAACCACTTGATTAAGAGTTCTATTTTTATAAACTTTACCCATTTTAATTTTTACATTTAAACTAAGAAAATAGACCTTCCATCCATTAGTACCTGGAACCAAATAACTTGAAAGTGTTTCTATCTTTTGAACTGGTGAATGCATTTTTGTTTCTATATGCTTTTTCACATAAAACTCAACACTTTTTTGACTAATTGCAGAAAGTTGTAAAGTTGCTAAAATCATAAACAATAATATTTTAAATCTCATATATACTCCTTTATATAACTTTTATTCTAGCATAGAAGCATTAAATATAACTATAATCAATACAATTTACTTATTAAAAAATGTTAAAAAATCTAAAAGAGACTATTTAGTAAATAATTATCATGATTATAAAGTACAAATTAGATAAAATTCTCTTAATGAAATTAGAAACAAAAGTTGCCCATTTTACAACACCCCTATATTTGGAAAGTGGAAGAATCCTAGAACCATATAAAATTGCCTATGAAACTTATGGTGAGCTAAATAAAGATGCTTCAAATGTCATATTAATATGTCATGCCCTAAGTGGATCTGCTCATGCTGCTGGATTACATGAAGGTGAACGAAAAGCTGGATGGTGGGACAGTCTTATTGGTGATGGTAAAGCAGTTGATACAGAAAAATTTTTTGTAATCTCAACCAATGTCATTGGTTCATGTTTTGGGAGTACAAGTCCAATGGATGACAACTACCCTAAACTAACACCATTCCGTCTAAATTTTCCCGTACTTACAATAAAAGATATGATTAAAGCTCAAAAACAACTACTATCTCAACTTGGGATTCATCATCTAAAAGCAATTATCGGTGGATCTATGGGAGGTATGCAAGCATTACAGTTTGCAGTAGACTATCCAAACTTTTCTGATAAAATCATCTCACTAGCTGCAACATATGCCACTCAACCTTGGGCAATTGCATTTAATAAAGTTGCAATGGAAGCCATAAGACGTGACCCAAGATTTGAAAATGGGAACTACCATAAAGATGCGTTTAAAGAGAATGGAATTGATGGATTAGCGATAGGTCGTATCGCAGGGCATATCTCATACCTATCTCCTGACTCTATGAATAACAAATTTGGACGTAACTATGTCAATAATGATGGACTTTTTGAGCTTTTTGGTCGTTATGAGGTAGAACGCTATATGGAGTACAATACCGATAACTTTTCAAAAATTTTTGACCCCCTATCTTACTTATATATAGTGAAAGCCATTAATACTTTTAATTTAAGTCGAGGCTATGACTCTTTACATGAAGCAATTCTACGTATTAAAGCACAAACAACCCTTATCTCCTTTAAAAGCGATTATCTTTTTTTCCCAAAGGAGATGGAACATATCTCTAAAATGATGAAAAGAAATAGACAAAACTCAACTTATCATGAAATTGATAGTAATTATGGACATGATGCTTTTCTTGTAGAGATAGAAAAATTTGATACAATTATAAAAGAATCACTCGAAAACTAAATATAAAGGCTATATATGCAAGCAGATACATTTGAAAATAAGTTAGAAGCATCTAAAGAAATCTTAAATAAACTTATGGATCCAGAAATTACATTAGAAGAGAGTTTAAAACTATATGAAAATGGTTTAGTACAAATTAAAGATGCTCAAAAAATGATTGAAGAGGCTAAAGTTAAAATAGAAACCATAGAAAAAAACTCTTCTAAGAATTAATAATGTCTAATTCCAAAACATTAACTATTGCTGCTCTTCAACTCCCAACACTTGGTATGCAAGCGACTAAACTTGAATTTTATTTAAGAAATGCCCATAGTAGAAATGTAAAAGTTGTTTTATTAGGAGAGTATGTTCTTAACCATTTTTTCAAAGAACTTCAAAATATTCCTATAAAAATGATAAAAAAACAGAGTGATAAGCATATTGAATTACTTAAAAAATTTGCTTTAAAATATCAAATGACTTTTGTAGCACCTATTGTTCTTATTAAAAAAAATAAATACATAAAAACTATTGTTAAAATTACAGAAAAATCTACTATTTATTATGAACAACAAATCTTAATTCCATATAAACATTGGAATGAAAAAAAAATGTTTTCAAATGAGATTAAAGAGTTAGTCTCTCCTTTAACTTTTAAAATAGAAGGTTTTCGTCTTATGGTAATGGGAGGATTTGAGATACATTTTGATCCTTTTTGGGAATATGTAACCCAAAAAAAGATAGATTTAGTTTTATTACCAACAGCTTCTACTTTTGGATCACATAATCGTTGGAGAGAAATCATTAAAACAAAAGCCTTCTTACATGGTTGTTACATTTTACGTGCTAACCGTTTAGGAGAATTTAAAGATGGTGAGATTAAATGGAAATTTTATGGAGACAGTATGTTGGTTGAACCTACAGGTGAGATTTATATGATTTTAGAAGACAAAGAATCTATGCTTATAGAGACCATTTCAAAAGAGACCATAAAAGAACATAGAAAATCTTGGGCATTTGAAGAAGAATTAGCACTAAGACGTCCAAAATAGCATCACTTATGTTTATATTTGTAAATAATATAGAAATTATTTGCACTATAATCTGTTTTATTAAGTTTTAATCTAACTTAATAGTTAATATGTTACAATCTATTAAAAAAAAGGAAATAGGAAGAAAAAATGAATAATGACTTAATGAAAATTGTAGAAGAGACTAAAAAACTTAAAACATTAGTATTGGAAGATGAGCCAGAAACAAATGAATTAATGTGTACAACACTTAGAAACTTTTTCTCAGAAGTTCACTCTGCAACAGATGCAACTTCAGCAATGCAACTTTTTGAACAGCACAGCCCAGATATTATCTTTATTGATATTATTTTACCAGGAAAAAGTGGTTTAGAAGTTGCAAAAGAGATTAGAGCAATTAATCCAAAACAAATTATTGTAATAGTATCAGCAAGTAATGACATGGGGAACATCTCAGAAGCTGTTAAAATTGGGGTAAATAACTTTATTAGAAAACCAATTGATACTGATAAAATGATTGATGTTCTTAAAGACATTGTATCTGACATTAAAAAACAAAAGAAAAACAGAACAAAGATTTTCTCTATTACTCTTCCACTTGATCTTTATGAGCAAGTTGACCAAGATGCAAAAGGTGAAAGTATTTCAAAGAATGCTATGATTATTAGAGCATTAAAACACTTCTACAACCTGTAGAAGTTTTTAAGAGGGACTTTGTCCCTCAAATATACTTCTTCATTTAAATAGGTCAGCTAAAGCCAACCCCTACAAATTTTATTTTAATCTTATTCTTACAGACTCTTCATGGGCTGTTAATCCTTCTGTATTTGCGATTAATGCACACTCTTCACCAATCTCACTTAAACCTTGTTTTGTCATAGAGATAATAGATGATTTCTTTAAAAAGTGGTCTACACTCAGTGGAGAGTAGAACTTAGCAGTTCCTCCAGTTGGTAATGTATGATTTGGACCAGCGATATAATCACCAATAGGCTCTGGTGTATACTCCCCTAAGAAAATAGCACCTGCATGTTTAACCTTTCCAAGTAAATCCATTGGATTTGCTGTTAAAACTTCCAAGTGTTCAGGTGCAATTTGATTCATTAAATCAATCGCTTCATCCATTGTCTCTGTCACAATAATTGCTCCACGCTCTTCAATTGACTTTCTTGCAATCTCTTCACGAGAGAGTGTTCCAAGCAACTCTTCAACTTTAGAGGCTACTTTTGGAGCAAGAGATGCATCAGTAGTAATCAAAATTGAAGATGCCATCTCATCATGCTCTGCTTGAGAGAGTAAATCAATAGCCAAGTAATCTTCTCTAGCTGTACTGTCTGCTAAAATTCCAATTTCACTAGGACCTGCAATCATGTCAATATTTACTTCACCATAAACTAACTTTTTAGCTGTAGCTACAAAAATATTTCCAGGACCCGTTATGACATCTACCTTAGGAATGGTCTCTGTCCCATATGCCATTGCACCAATGGCAGAAGCACCACCTACTTTAAATACTTTAGTAACCTTACAAAGATGACAAGCAGCTAAAAGAAGTTCATTTAATTCATCATCAGGAGCTGGAGTACACACGACTATCTCCTCTACTCCTGCAACAATTGCAGGAATAGCATTCATAAGTAGAGATGATGGGTAAGCAGCTTTTCCACCAGGAATGTAAAGTCCAGCAGAGTCAACAGCTGTTACTTTTTGACCTAACATATTTCCATTTTGCTCATAATCAAACCACGATTTAGGCATAAGTTTTTGGTGATAATTTTCAATTCTATCATATGCCATATGTAGAGCATCTCTAAGTGTCTCATCAATATTATGATAAGCCTTTTCCATAGATTCAACAGTAACAGTTAACGCTTCATCATTTTTAGGTTCCCAACGGTCAAATTTTGCAATATGACTTTTTAAAGCAGAGTTTCCATCTGTTTTAATCTCATCAAGAAGACCTTTTACAATAGAGGTCACCCCATCAATGTCCATTGCACCACGTTTTAATAACTCATCAAATTCACTTTGAAAGTTTTCATCTTTTGTACTAAATATTTTCACTATATTTCCTTTGATACCTCATCAACATACTCTCATTTCCAATCAAGCCTCCTTGATGAATGTAGAGTGTTGGTAGAGAAAAAATTTCTGGATTTTCTAACAAGGTTAGCCATCCGTGAGGGTCATAGAGTAAATCAAACTCTATACCCATTTTATCTTGTAATTCTAGCCAAATATTATAAGACTCTCTATACAACTTACCAAAGTGACGCTTTTTAGAAGGTTCTATAATTTTTGGATGAAAATCAACATTATTTTCTAACATTAAAAACTGCTTTTTTAGATACTCTACCCCACCCACACAAGGTACTGTATAGACCATATCTTTAGAGTTTTTTTGTAAAAAGAGTGCTGTTGTCCCTGTTCCAGAAGGTAAAAAAATATTTAACTTCTCTATCCCCTGCTCTTTTTTCCATACTTCTATCTCTTGAGCCAATACATTTAAACCAAACTCAGCATAAAAGTCTCTTCCACCCTCCTCTATAAACAGAATCTCTTCATCTCTTATGTTAGGGAGCATTTGATTTATATGTAGATTCATTCCATTCTCTAAAGCATACTTATAGTTTCCATGAGGGTTCTCTTCTAAATAACTTGGTATATGGTCAACATAGTAGTCAAACTTCCACCCTTTCATTTTTGCTAAAACAGAGAGAGAATACATAGCATTTGACTGATTTGAGCCATATGAGACTACTTTTTCTAGTTGAGGAGATTCATTTTCTAAAAAATAGTGAAACTTACGAGCTTTATTCCCAGAAAACTCTTTAGAGATTAAATCATCTCTCTTAATATAAATAGTATGGTTTTTAAAATTCTTTTTTTCAATAATTGAGTTCATATTCATGGGCTAATTATACATTAAATTGACATGTATCAACCTCTTTTTAAATATCATACTCTATACTTACGAAAAATTATAATTTTAACAAATAAAGAAGGATTAACAAATGATTATTTCTAACTATATGAAAAGTGAACACCGTGAATGTGATGAGGCGTTTGCAGCAGCAGAAAAATCTGTAATTGATGGAGATTTTGAAGCAGCAGAGAAACAATTTTTACTTTTTGCGAATGAAACAATGCAACACTTTAAAAAAGAAGAAGAGTCTCTTTTTCCAACTTTTGAAGAGATTTCAGGAAGTAGCGAAGGTCCTACAAAAATAATGCGTTATGAACATGAACAAGTACGTGGTCTTATTGGTAAAATGGCTGAAACCATTGAAAATAAAGACAGCGATGCTTACCTCTCAATTGCTGAATCTATGATGATTTTACTACAACAACATAATATGAAAGAGGAACAGATGCTCTATGCAATGTGTGACAGAATGATTCCTCAAGACGTTAAAGAGAGTACACTTGAGACTATGAAAAGTATTGAACTTTAAGTCAAACTATGAATAAAATTCTTCTTGATGCAAGGGAGATGGAGCATCCTCTTCCTTTACAAAAATCAATGGAACATCTAGTAGAAATGCAAGTCAATGATTATTTATATATGCTAAATAATAAAAAACCTATACCCCTTCTTGAAATTGCACAAGGAAAAGGTTTTTTTCATTTTACCTATTTAGATACTCAAGAGACATGGCATATAATAATCTCTAAAAACTCAGATATTAACTTAAAGGATCTACTCCATGTTTAGTCAAGGTGGACTCTCTTTAGAACAAGCACCTCCCCTATCTATTGTTCTAAAATTTTTTATTACAGCTACACTATTTGGTCTTCTTTTAGGTCTATTTCTCTTACTCACAAATAGTAATATTCTTACGTTTCTTACCCATACAAAAGAGCTTATTGTTATTCATACCTTAGCACTTGGAGTAATGGCATCTTTTATGCTTGGAGCATTGTTTCAAATGCTTCCTGTTATTGCTGGAGTAACAATTAAACTTCCAATCAAAAAAGCAACTGTAGTCCATTTACTTTTAGTCGTTGGTCTTTTGGTTCAACTCTCTGCTTTCATCACTCAAAATAGCCCACTTCTTTATTTTTTAGCAGGAGCCTACTTAGGTATTGGTCTACTCTATGCCACTATTTCTATGTTAAAAGAACTAATAAAAATCAAAGATCACTCCAGTTCATCCAAAGGGATGATTTACGCACTGTTTAGTTTCACTTTAGCCATTCTGTTTGGTCTCTATCTTCTATTATCTTATGGTGGATATATCAATGGTATACATTTTAGTGAAATAAAAGAACTACACTACTCCTTTGCACTATTTGGTTGGGTCTCATTACTTATTATCTCTGTATCATTTCAAGTTGTTGAGATGTTTTATGTAACACCTAAATATCCAACTTTAATGAGTAAGTATCTAACAACTATACTCTTTACACTTCTTGTAGTAAAAAGTATTTTACTTTTTTTAGGAATTGAAGCACAAGCAGTAACAATACTTTTTACTCTACTATTGATACTCTATGCAATAACAACATTAAAAAGACTCTCTAGTAAAAAACGACCTACATCTGATGCAACAGTATGGTTTTGGAATATCGGTATGTTACTATTTATAGTCAGTATGACCATTACTTTCTTAGATAGCACACTTGGTACTGATAACCATTTGAAAGAGATCTCTTATATAAGTTTTATAGGTTTTACACTTAGCATTGTCTTTGCAATGATATATAAAATTGTTCCTTTTTTGGTCTGGTTCCATCTTTCAAATCAAGGCTATATGGAAGCCCCAATGATGCATGATGTCATACATCCTAAAAAAGCAAAAATACATTTTAGAATTCATCTGGCTACAGTTGGCTCTTTTCTATTCTCTCTAGAAATTATTTCTGCCCTACTACTAAGCCTCTCTTTTGGATGGTTACTTTATCAATTATTATTTGCTATGAAAAAATATAATTATATACAAAAACATACAGAGAGAATCCAGTGGTAACAAAATAGCTCATAGTTAAGTATAAACAATTATTTTTATAATCAATACTTAACATATGAGCATCACTTTGATATACTCCATCAAAACTTATTATAAAGGTTATTGATGTTTTTCTATTTGACTCTATTTTTGACATTTTTCTACTTTAAACTAGCACGAGTACATAAAAAGGAGGAGAGACTAACAAATCTAATAGTAACACAACACATAGTTGTTGCTATATCAACATTTTTTCTCTATAGTTATGGATTTGAGCATCTTGCACTTTGGGCAATACTAGTTTTCTCTTTTCTATTTTTCATTATCGCAGCACTTATGATAACAGCTGTTCAAGTAGGAATATTTGTAGAGGGAAAGCCACTTTTTGGAGTAGGAGATTTATTTAAATTAATGCCTATTTTAACAGGATTAATTGTTACTTTAGTATTAATAATTATATTATAATGCTAAACTATTTGTGGGTCGAATAACCCACAAATAAAATTTCTAATTTCTATCTAAACAATTTAAATCTGAAAATGCTTGTTCTAAACGAAGAGCAATAGATTTTTCACCTTCACGTAACCACTTTCTTGGATCATAATACTTTTTATTTGGCTTATCTTCACCCTCTGGATTTCCAATTTGACCTTGTAAGTAAGCATGGTATTGTGCTACATATCCACGTACACCATCCCAATATGCCCATTGTGTATCTGTATCAATATTCATTTTAATTACACCATAAGTGATGGCTTCACGAATTTCTGAAAGTTTTGAACCTGAACCACCATGAAAAACAAAGTCAACTGGTTTTTCAGCAGTTTTAAACTTCTCTTGAATATATTTTTGAGAATTATCTAAAATAGTTGGAGTAAGCACAACATTTCCAGGTTTATAAACACCATGAACATTTCCAAATGATGCAGCAATGGTAAACATTGGAGAGACTTTTAAAAGTTCTTCATACGCATAAGCTACCTCTTCTGGCTGAGTATATAAAAGTGCATTATCAATTTCTGTATTGTCTACACCATCTTCTTCTCCACCTGTAACACCTAACTCAATCTCTAGTGTAATACCAATTTTACTCATACGTGCTAAATACTCTTTACAAGTAGCAATATTCTCTTCAATAGGCTCCTCTGAAAGATCTATCATATGTGAAGAGAAGAGAGGTTTTCCAAATGCTTCAAAATGTTTCTCACTCGCATCTAAAAGTGCATCAATCCAAGGAAGTAGTTTACGTGCAGCATGATCCGTATGTAAAATTACAGGAACACCATATGCTTCGGCAACAGTATGAACATGTTGTGCCCCTGCAATAGTTCCTAAGATTGCTCTTTTTTCACTTGGCATTCCTTTGCCAGCATAAAACTCTCCACCACCATTAGAGAACTGAATAATAATCGGTGAATTAACTTTTGAAGCAGCTTCTAATACTGCATTTATAGATGATGTTCCAACTACATTCACTGCTGGAATAGCAAAACCTTCTTCTTTTGCTATTGCAAAAAGTTCTTGAACTTGATTTCCACTTAACACACCACATGGTAAACTATCTAATACTTTCTTACCCATTATATTTAACCTTCAAAGATTTTTTTCGCTATTTTACAATAATATCTGCTGTTTTTTTCAATTTTTTACTTAAGTTTTTTAATTTTGTTTTAAATCTTAATAGACGCAATGACTTTACTATATCTGACTTAACTGTTTCATAAGGAACATACCCTTTTTCTCTCTTATCTTCCAAATAGATTATGTGATAGCCAAACTGCGTCTTTACAGCTTGTTTTGTAATTGTTCCTTTTCTTAATGAAAAAGCTGCTTCTGAAAACTCTGGAACCATTTGCTCATGAACAAACCAATCTAACTCACCACCATTAACAGCACTTGGACCTGTTGATTTACTTTTTGCTAAAGTAATAAACTTCTCTTTTAAATTACTGCTCAATTCTAATTCAGCAATTAAAGCAATCGCCTCCTCTTCTGTTGACAATAAAATATGACGTACTTTAACCGATGCTGGTTTAATAAACTTTTGTTTATTAATCTGATAATATGCTCTTGCCTCATTATCTGCAACAACAATCTCTTCAACTTTCTCTTTCATCCAGTAATCTAACATAAGATTTTCTTGCATTTTTTTTAATGACTCTTGATATTCAACATTATTCTCTATATGAATTTTTTTCGCATCTTCTAAAAAAAGCTTTCTTTCAACCATTTGATTAAGAACTGACTTTTTCTGACTTTTATTAAGTACTGAATAACTGGCACCTGGAATACTTTTAATTACAAACTCATTCACATCATCTTGAGTAATCTCTTTACCGTTAACAGTGGCTAAAATTTCTGATGAAGCTAAAGAAAAAACGGTTAATGATGAAAAAACTAGAAATGATCTAAAAATTATTTTCATTTTTTGCCTTATAAAGATATTAATAAAAAATTATAACATAAAATGGTAAATGATTCGTAAATCAAATTACTCAGCTTTTTACTCTAAAATATATACTATTATTATAAAAAAGATTATACCTTATGGCAACTAAAAAAATAAAACCTGCAACAAAACAAGAGATAATAGAGATAAAAAAAGTTTTTTTAGAACACTATCCCAATTCACTTACTGAACTTAATTATAATAATATTTATGAATTATTAATTGCAGTTATGCTCTCTGCACAATGTACTGATAAACGGGTAAATATTATTAGCCCTGCTCTTTTTAAAGCTTATCCCTCAGCTATTAAACTTGCAAATGCCGACTTAGACGAAGTAAAATCATTCATTAATACCTGTTCTTTTTTCAATAATAAAGCAAAAAATCTTATTAAAATGGCACAGTCTGTTATTGAAAACTATAATGGGGAAATTCCTCAAGATCAAAAGGAGTTAGTAAAACTAGCTGGTGTAGGACAAAAAACAGCTAATGTTGTAATGATAGAATATACAGGAGCAAATTTAATGGCTGTAGATACTCATGTTTTTAGGGTAGCACATCGTCTTGGACTAAGTGATGATAAAACAGCACTTAAAACAGAAGAGACCCTCAGTAAAAAATTTAAAACTGACTTACATCTACTTCATCAAGCTATGGTACTCTTTGGAAGATATAAATGTAAAGCTGTAAAACCAGAGTGTGAAGAATGTTTTATGAAGAAGCATTGTAGAACTTCTGAGACATTTAGAGTATAATTGTCTCAGAAAAAAGAGATGAATTATTCGTTAATCATCTCACCAATCATAAATGAAAGCTCTAAAGCTTGATTAGCATTAAGTCTTGGATCACACTGTGTATGATAACGAGAACTTAAATCTTCTGCTGTAATAGCACAAGAAGCAGAACCTGTACACTCAGTTACATCATTCCCTGTCATCTCTAAATGAATTCCACCTGCAATAGTTCCCATCTTTTTATGAATGGCGAAAAACTGCTCTACTTCTGATAAAATATTAGCAAAATCTCTAGTTTTATATCCAGTTGAACTCTTCTCAACATTTCCATGCATTGGATCACAAGACCATACTACATGTTTACCTTCATCTTTAACTCTCTTAAGTAATTTTGGAAAGAATTCTTGAATTTTACTCTCCCCCATACGAACAATAAGATTTAGTCTTCCCTCTTCATTTTCTGGGTTTAGTGCATCAATAAGCTCAATAAGCTCATCTTCACCCATAGTCGGTCCAACTTTACAACCAATAGGGTTTGAAATTCCTCTAAAGTATTCAATATGGGCATCAGTTAAATCACGTGTTCTATCACCAATCCAAAGCATATGTGCTGAGCAATCATAGAATTTTTTATCTACCTCTGAATCCTCTTTAGTTAATGCTTCTTCATAATTTAATAAAAGTGCTTCATGTGAAGTAAAAATTGTTGTTTGATGAAGTTGAGGAACAACATCACTTGAGAGACCACATGCTCCCATAAATTTTACAGCCGAATCAATTTTATGACTAAGTTCTTCATATTTTTTTCCAAGTTCATTACCTTTAATAAAGTCTAAATTCCACTGATGAACTTTATTTAAATCTGCTAGTCCACCTCTTGAAAATGCTCTCAGTAAATTTTGTGTTGCAGCTGCTTGATTATATGCTTTAATCATATTATGAGGATTAGGAATCCTAGCTTCTTCTGTAAACTCAACACCATTAATAATATCTCCACGATATGATGGAAGTTTTACGCCATTAAGCTCTTCAAAATCAGAAGATCTAGGTTTAGCAAACTGACCAGCAATACGTCCAACTTTAACAACTGGTTTTCCTGTTGAATACATCATAACCATATTCATCTGTAACATTAGTTTAAAGAAATTTTTAATGTTCAAGGTATTAAAATCAGAAAAACTTTCAGCACAATCTCCACCTTGAAGTAAAAAGGCCTCACCTCTACCTACTTTTGCCAACTCCTCTTTAAGTGTTCTAGCCTCTCCAGCAAAAATAAGTGGTGGATAAGAAGACAACTCTCTCTCTATATCTTTTAAAGCTTCTTCATTAGTATAAGTTGGTTGTTGTTTAATTGGAAAATCTCTCCAAGAACTTGGTGTCCAGTTCATCTTTTCTATCCTTCGAAAATTAATTCGATGATTATACCTTTAAAAAGCTAAAATAGTACATTTTTCATTTACTATATGTTTATTAAGAAAAGATATAATGTTTTTAACATAAAAAAAAGGAAAACAGATGAAAAAAAGTCTACTGCTCTCAACACTACTACTTGTTGTTCTAAACACTGGATGTGTTCCTAAAACATATCTACCGAATAATACAGCTTCAACTACTCAACCAACAATAACTACATCCTCCATCATACCTGTACCAGAGACAAGTAATATTTATCATCTTAAAACGATTCAAGGACCATTTGTAACTGTAGGAGAACGTAGCAATGGTTTTACTTTTCCTCAATATCAAGGGAAAATAATACTTCTACAAATTTTTGGTAAAGAGTGTCCTTACTGTTTTGAAGAGATGCCAACTATTCGTAATATTCACGCAAAATATGGTCAAGGATTAGATGTTATAGCTATTCAGGCACAAGATCCAATGAGTAAAAATACAGCATCCAGACTTATTAATCAATTTCAAATGAACTATCCTATTATTGAACGAGATAATGCTAGTGATTTACTACTTTTCATGAGACATACCTATGGATGGAATGGAATCTTACCCTATACTCTTCTCATAAAAAATGGGGTAACAGAGTACTCATTTAGTGGACAAGTTGACCAATTAGAGCTAGATGAAGCTGTTAATAGTTTAATTTAACGCTTAATAACTTCTATAGCAGGGCTTTAATATATTTAAATTAAAGCTTCTGCTAAAACTTCATCTATTACAGAGACCGGTATTATATTAATAGCATTTTTTACTTCATCTGGAATTTCATCTAAATCACGTTCAAAGTTTTTATCTGGAATAAGTGCTTTTGTTACTCCAGCTTTATAAGCAGCAATAAGTTTCTCTTTTAATCCACCAATTGGTAAAACTTTACCAGTAAGTGTTAACTCACCTGTCATCGCAACAGCATTATTGATTTTTTTCTCTGATAAAATAGATGCAATAGCTACAGCCATAGTAATACCAGCACTAGGTCCATCTTTTGGTGTTGCCCCCTCTGGAACATGAATATGTAACTCAAACCGTTTATAAACTTCACTCACATCTACACTTTTTATGCTCTCTTTCTCTTTTAAATTAAGAGGAATAAGTTTTTTATTAATCTCCAGCATTCCATTATCAATAAGAATTTTAACGACAGAAAAAGCAATATGTGCTGACTCTTTCATTACATCTCCAAGACTACCCGTTAATTTTACAGCACCTTTACCTTTAATTTTTATGGCTTCAATTTTAAGTACATCTCCACCAACAGAAGTCCATGCTAATCCATTGACAACACCAACAAGAGCTTGTTTGTCTATTGCTGAAATTTCAAATACTTTTTTATCTGCAAACTCTGGTAAATCTTTAATCTTGACTTTAATCTTATTTAAATTATCATCTAAAAGTAATTTTGTTGCAACTTTTCGCATGAGTCCAGCAACTTTCCGACGAAGTCCACGAACACCAGGTTCTCTTGTGTACTCATCAATAAGTAATTTTAGAGCTTTATCTGTAATTTCAAACTCTTCCTCTTTAAGAGCATGTTTTTTTAACTCTTGAGGAATCAAATACTGCTTTGCAATCTCTAGCTTTTCATTTGGTGTATAAGAACTTACCTCAATAAATTCCATTCTATCCCTTAATGGAGCCGGAATTTGCCCTACATCATTTGCCGTAGCAATAAAAATTGCTTTACTTAAGTCAATATCAAAGTTTAGATAATAATCACGATACTCTCTGTTTTGTTCAGGATCCAGAATTTCTAATAACACAGCTGTTGGATCACCTCTTTGACTTCGTCCTACTTTGTCAATTTCATCAAGAACAATTACAGGATCCATACTTTTTGCTGTTATAAGACCTTGAACCAAACGACCTGGCATGGCTCCAACATAAGTTCGTCTATGTCCTCTAAGCTCATTAACATCTTCTAAACCACCAAGTGCAATACGTACTAATGGACGACCTAAAGCTTTTGCAATGGAGTTTGCTAAAGAGGTTTTACCCACACCAGGAGGTCCAGAAAAGCAGAGAATAGTTCCAGCATTGCCCTCTAAAATAATCTTTCGTTTTTCAGCTAATTCTCTAACAGAGAAGAACTCAACAATTCTCTCTTTTGGTTTTTCTAAAGAGAAATGATCTCGATCAAGTGCTTCTTGAACATCTTTAACTTTTAACTCTTTTTGTGTTAACTTTCCAAAAGGAAGTTCAAAAACCCACTCTAAATAACTCTGAATTTGTGAAGCATCAGCTGAATCAGGATGCATTCTTGCAAAACGATCAAGTTGTTTGTTTATCTCTTTAAAGGTATCTTCTTCAACATGAGGTTTTAAAGCTTCTAATTTTTCTCTAAACTCCTCTATCTCCTCTTCACGTTGGGCATCAACCCCTAACTCTTTGTTAATCTCTTTAATTTGTTCTTTTAGGAAATACTCTTTATTTGTCTGCTCAATTTTTGTATGTACTTTTGAACGAATTTCACGCTCTACTCTTGCAGATTCCATCTCAGAGACAATAATATCAATCACTTTTAAAAGACGTTTCTCAATATCATCAGAAGCATAGAGTTCAAAAGCATCTGTTTTAGACAGTTTTAACAAAGAAGAGACTAAATCTACAATACGATAAGGATTGTCTGTTTCAGAAATTGTTTTAAGTAAATCAGCAGGAATGGAGTTGTTAACTTTTGAAAGTAACTTGATTTTTTCGTTTAAGACACCAATTAATGCTCCTGTTTTTAGTTCATCATATTTTTTATTTTCAAGATGATGAACAACAGCACTTTGGAAAGAGGTTTCATCAACTTCAACTGTCTCTAAATTACCTATAATTTCACCTCTTGCTAAACCTTGAAAAAGAATTTTTACACGACCATCTGGAATATTTACTTTACGCATAATGGAGCCTATAACTCCTATTTTATGAATATTATCTTCTTCTCTTGAACCTTCAAAACTCTCTTTTGTTGTGGTTAATAGAATTAAGGAGTTTTTCTCCATTGCAAAAGTTGCTGCATCTATATCCTCTTTTTTAGTTAAAAAAATAGGACTAATCATAAAAGGATAAAGAAAAAGTTCATCTTCTATAATAATAGGTACTTGTGTAGGAAATGGTTCATAATTACTTAACTGCATTTTACCTCTTAACTCTAATTAAAAATACTATCAATAAAACCAACTTTTGGGGCTTTAATGTCTGCCATATTTAAAGGAGATTTTGCATTTTTATCTCTATAAATAATTGCTGCTTTATCTTTTCCTAATCTACTATATAGACTTGAAATATTTTCATTTAACATATATTGTGTCATTTGTAGACGTACTTTAACTGTTGAGATAACAGGTAAATATATTGAATTTGGATATTTTCTAGTAAAACTATCTATTTCTCTTAATGTATCTAACATCAGTTTTTGATCTTTGTTAATATCTTTAATACCTAAAAATGCTGCTTTAATTTTTAAAAATTTTGCTTGTTCAACATTAGAACCAGCAGCATATTTTTTAAGATACTCATCTAAATAATAATCTGACATAATATATGCTTGATCTTCCATATGTGCAGAGGCCAATAACATTGTAGCAGTAGGAAGAAGTGGTGAGTGTAAATGCTCACTTCGTAAAGAAATATAATAGTTATCTGCTTTATCTAAATTTGATTTTGCAATCTCTTTTACAATATTTTGATACCAGTATAATGCTGATTTATCATACTCATTTACTACATCTTTACTACTACAACCTAAAAATACTATTGAGAGTAAAAGAATTGTAAAAATTTGTTGAATATTTTTTACTATTTTCATTATTGACCTTATGTCTAATTTTTAAAAAATATAATACCCCAATATCTATTATATTTTGCTATAATCACCAAAAATCAACCCATAAAGGAGTCTTATTTTGACTTTAACAATCATAGGACCAGGTTCAATGGCAATGGCTATTGCTCATGGATTAAAAGAGAAATATACTTTAGAGTTTGTAGCCAGAGACATTTCAAAACTTGAAAATATAAAAAATGAATTTTCTGCTAATGTTTATGATTTAAAAGACTTTGATATTACAGGAAAAAATATTTTACTAGCAGTAAAACCTTATGCA
>Ga0256827_10000195_pt1 | contig 35418 bp, 25 predicted proteins | sample CV84metaG_FD_185977 | JGI IMG/M metagenome (GOLD analysis project Ga0256827, IMG submission 185977) | Hydrothermal vent microbial communities from East Pacific Rise, Pacific Ocean - CV84 | ecosystem: Environmental > Aquatic > Marine > Hydrothermal vents | place: Pacific Ocean: East Pacific Rise...
GTGGAAGTTCTATTATTACAAAAGATCTTCAAACATTTTTAGAGCAAAAAAACAATGACGATCTGATACGTGTGAACATTCGTTTTAAAGAGCAGGCAAATTTATTAAATCACTATGCCGATTTAGTGAAGATGGATCCTGAGATAAGACGACAGACAGTAGTTTCGGATTTAAAATCATTTTCTAAAGCCTCTCAAAAAGATTTAATCTCTTTTTTGGGTCAGCAGAAATCTTCGGAATATAAAATGGTTTACCAACTTTGGATTACCAATGTGCTTACTTGTTATTTGAGTGAATCTTTGATTGAACAACTTGCTTTACGCAATGATATTGATAGGATTGATATTGATGAAACAAGGCAATTGATTGACAGTGCGCCAGAAATGATACCATTTGAACCTTCGGGAAAAGGAGAGGACGAAATTACTTATAATGTATCCAAGGTAAATGCCGATGATGTGTGGGCATTAGGATATACTGGTGAAGGCGTGATTGTTTCGGTTATTGATGTAGGTGTGAACTATAATCATCACGATTTAATGGATCATATGTGGGAGAGCGATGAGTATCCAAACCATGGTTACGATTTTGTTAATAACGATGATGATCCTATGGATGATCATGGTCATGGTACACATTGTGCCGGTACAGTAGCTGGAGATGGTACTTCGGGTTCTCAGACCGGTATGGCTCCTAATGCTACTATTATGGCATGTAAAGTGTTGGATGCTTCTGGAAGTGGATCAGAATCGGGAGTTTGGGCTGCTGCAGAATTCTCTGTTGAGCATGGTGCCAATGTGTTGTCTTTAAGTTTAGGATGGCAACATGCCTGGAATCCGGACAGGGTGTCATGGCGAAATACTTTCGATAATGTATTGGCAGCAGGTGTTGTGGCTTCTATTGCAGCCGGTAATGAAGGCGGAAACGTTAATAGTGTTGATGATGTGCGTACACCGGGCGATTGCCCACCGCCATGGTTAAATCCCGACCAAACACTTATTGGTGGTATCTCTGCTGTTGTTTGTGTAGGCGCGACTGATCAATCTGATAATATTGCTTATTTTTCAAGTCGTGGCCCTAGTGAATGGGAAAACATTGATCCTTTTAACGATTACCCGTTTAATCCTGAAATCGGCTTGATTCGCCCCGATGTGAGTGCTCCGGGGGTAGATATTAAATCTTGTAGTTATTCTTCGAATACGGGTTATACTCTAATGAGTGGTACTTCTATGGCTACACCGGGTGTGGCTGGTATGATGGCTTTATTATTATCGAAGAATATGGGTTTAACACCGGCTGATATATGCATGGTTTTAGAAACAACTGCTATTGATTACGGTGATGTTGGTAAAGATAATGTATTTGGTAGTGGTAGAGTAGATATTTTAGCGGCTATTGAAAATACATCTGAGGCAGGACCTTCATACCAAAGTCATGTGTTTAACGATACCAATGGAAATGGGGAAATTGAAGCGGGAGAAACTGTAACAATGTCATTAACCATGTTTAATGGCAGTGAGTTTGCCTATAATGATGTAGATGTTGCCGTAAGTTGCGAGTCGTCAAGCATTACCATGGTTGATAGTGATGAAAACTATGGTGATTTTGCTATAGGTCAGGCTGTTGAGGTAGAAGATGCTTTTTCTTTTACGGTGAGTGATGATATGGAAGGTTTGGAGAATCTCAGATTTGATATTACTGCTACCGATGGTAACGAAACATGGAACAGCCATTTCTCTGTGATTTCATATGGTCCCAAATTATCATTAGCTTCTTATGAAGTCGATGATACTCAAGGAAATCAGAATGGCAGATTAGATCCGGGAGAAGAGGCTGACATTTTAGTTAAAGTATTAAACGAAGGACAAGTAAACTCAGAACTTATAAATCTGAATCTATCATACGAGAGTGATTATATCAGCTTTACCAATGTAGAATATGTTGTTGAAACTTTAGAAAGTGAAAGCGAAGTGATGGCTGTATTCTCGGTTGTGGTGTCACCGGATGCCCCTGTTGGTCAGAATGAAACCTTTACCATTGATATGTCAAGTGGTGTATATACCGATACAGAAGAGTATGCCTTGCAAATAGGTTTAATTGTAGAGGACTGGGAGAGTGGAACCTCTGATTCATTTGGCTGGACTTATAGCGGATCAGAATGGATAGTTACCGAAGAAGATCCTTACGAAGGAGATTATTGCGTCAAAAGTGCGGCTATTGGTGATAATGCACATTCGGCTTTAATGTTAGAATGTGATGTGGAAACCGATGGTTTTATTTCTTTTTATAAGAAAGTATCGAGTGAAGCTTCTTACGATTATTTAAAATTCTTTATTGATGACGAGCTTCAGGATTCCTGGAGTGGCGAAGTAGAATGGTCCAGAGAAGAGTATGCGGTAACCGCAGGTTCACACTTATTTAAATGGGAATATACAAAAGATGGTGGTGTGTCAAACGGTAGTGATGCTGCCTGGGTTGATTTTATTGTGATGCCTCCATTATCTATGCCTACTATTGATGTTGAAGTGTTTGCAGGTATTTGCGAAGATGACAATTATACCAGCGATGCTGTGGTAGAAAACTATGAGTCATTATTGTGGACCACTTCGGGAGATGGTAGTTTTGATGATGATGCTATTGCAGCCACTACCTATACACCGGGAACCAATGATATTGAAAATGGAAGTGTTGAATTAACAATTACAGCAACTAATGGTGGTGTCAATGTTGCTTCTATGGTTTCTTTAGGTATTTTAGGTGCCACTTTAGAGGCTCCGGAAACACCGGCAGGAGATGTTGAGGTATGTCAGAATACGGCTTCAACTATTTATACTTCGGTAGCAAGTGAATACGAAACATTGAGCTGGAATATTATACCGGAAGATGCCGCATCATTAGTGTCAGAAGGGAATTCTGTTCAGGTAAACTGGAATATTACTTATACCGGTGAAGTGGAATTAAGTGCAAAACTGCTTAATAATTGTGCCGAGAGCGACTACTCCGAAGCATTGATTATTACTATTCACGAGGCTCCTGGTCTTAGTGCCATGCCTTTGTATATAGGTTGTATTGGACAGGAATTTGAAACTTCTGAAGAATTAACAGGAACGGCTCCCTGGACATTATCTGTAGAAGGTATCGAAGATATTATTATAAACGAGAGTCCGTTTACCATCTCTTTTGATGTGGTAAAAGATAGTGTGATACTTTTTAACAGTATCACAGATGCCCATATGTGTACAACGGAATTGGATCAGACTTTAACTATTGAAGCTCATGAGCCTCCTGTAGTTGATTTAGGAATGGACACTTTATTATGTATGAATCATACCATTGTTTTAGATGCCGGTGAGGATGGAATTTATTATAATTGGTCAACCGAAGAGATCACACAAACTATTGTAGTTGATTCATCAGGTATGGATAGTAATCACGAAAAACTTGTTTCGGTACTTGTTAGCGATGACAATTGTGCCGCTCAGGATGATATCTTAATCACCTTTAAGGATTGTACAGGAATAGGAGAACTTTCATCTGTTGAAGATTTAAGTGTATTCCCTAATCCTAATCATGGTAAATTTGATATCGCCTTTAACTCTAAGAAATCACAGGACTTACATGTAAAAGTATTGAATATGTTGGGAGAAGTGGTATATCAGGAGTTGATTACAGTGAGTTACGGAAATAATAAGCATGCTATCGATATCAGCGATTTATCTGCTCAAAGCTATTTGTTGATATTAAATTCTGATGAAGGTCAGGTGGTTCAGCGTATTATTGTTGAATAATCATTCCGATTTAAAGAAAAACTGCCATTTGATAATTTCAAATGGCAGTTTTTTTATTCTATCTTTTTCTTAATCTCAATTTTTTGCATCATATCAATATCACCCCGGTGATCAATACATTCGGTAATTTTCTTTTTAAACTTCCAACAGGTCATTTGTCTGATATCTATCACTCTGCCAATTTCGTAGGAGGATATTTTATTATTTTGGCAGACCAGGAAGGTAAGTTTAAAAGCTTTGGGTAGGGGGATTTTGCAGGCATGGAATACGGTGTTTGCCGTAGCCGATTCCTGATGTTTGCATTTGGTACAGCGGCGGGTATATGGCAAGCGGCCTTCGCAACTATTGGTATGTCCACATTTCTGACAAACAAAGCCATCTTTCCATTTTTGTTCTGCTAAATAGGCCAGGCATTTTTCTTTATCCGAAAACTGTTCGTCAAACTCTTTTGCTGAAATATTATTAAATAATTTCTTCATGTTTATCTGCCATAATGTCGGCAAATGTAAATAAAAATATGATGGCATAGTAATTGACAAAGAATAAATCAGTGATATTAAAGCGATTTAAAATATTTTATTATTTTTGCGCTCTCAAAAAGAATAATACAAATAAAAATATTGATAATGAAGAAATTAGGATTTTTAACTCTGGCAGCACTTTTATCTGTGACTTCAATGAGTTGTAACAGTAATGCCGCTGAAGAATCTTCAGAAGTAAAGACGACAAAAACAGAAATGAATGCCGCTCCTGTCGAAACAGAAACAGCTAAAGTAGTAGTATTGACTGAGGCTAAATTTAAAGAATTGGTTTGGGATTATGATGCTCATCCTCAAGAGTGGAAATATAAAGGAAAACTACCTGCTGTGATTGATTTCTACGCCGATTGGTGTGGTCCTTGTAAGCGTGTAGCGCCTATTATGGAAAAATTAGCTAAAGAATACGATGGTAAAATCATTATATATAAAGTAAATACCGATCAGAATCGTGAATTATCCGGTGTTTTTGGTATTAAGAGCATCCCTTCAATATTGTTTATTCCTAAAGACGGCCAACCTGCTATGCAGCCAGGTGCTATGTCGGAGGAACAATACAAAAAGATATTTGAAGAATATGTATTAGGAAATAAAACTGCTGAATAATAGCAGATTACAATAGATATTACTTAAACAGTTAATTAAAAAAATAAATAATTATAAAACAATCATAAAATGGAACATTTAACAAAAGAAACTTTTTTAGAAAAAGTATTCAACTACGAAAAAAATAAAGAGTGGAAATTTGAAGGTGAATTACCTTGTATCATAGATTTTTACGCTGATTGGTGTCAGCCTTGTAAAATTGTAGCGCCAATTCTTGAAGAATTAAGCAAAGAATACGAAGGTAAGATTAATATCTATAAAGTAGATACCGAAGATCAACAAGAATTAGCTGGTGCTTTTGGTATCCGTAGCATCCCTTCAATTTTATTTTGCCCTAAAGATGCACAACCACAAATGGCTCAAGGAGCGCTTCCTAAAGACTCTTTAATTCAGGCTATTACTGAAGTGTTATTGAAGAAAGAAACTGCAGACGCAAAATAATATACTTAAGTAAGATATCACTTGTATATAAAAGATGTAGTAATTAGTTTTGCTACATCTTTTTTCTATTGTATCACAAGCTTTAAGATTGTTTCTTTGGCTTGAAAATAAAAAAACAGTTATCAAGATGATTTTATTATCTACAGCATATTTCCCACCAGTGAGCTGGATGGCATTATTGGTGCAAAATAATGGTGAAGCCTCTGTGGAGCTTCACGAAACATATTCGAAACAATCCTATAGGAACCGCTTCGTGATAGCTACTTCGCATGGTAAAATGTCATTGTCGGTTCCCGTTATCAAGCCTAAAGGAAATAAAACCAAAACTAACGAAATAATCATTGATTATAGCGAGAACTGGCAACAGGTGCATTGGCGTAGCCTTAAAGCGGCTTATCAATCTTCCCCGTTTTTTATTTATTATGCCGATGATATTGAAGCCATCATTAATGAGAAATATGAGTATTTATATCAATTGAATGAAAAGATTATTAAGAAATTACTTGCAATTTTAGGAGTAGAATATCAGATTAAAAATACTTCAGATTTCGTAGCTGTTAACACTCATGAAAACGATTATCGTTTTTTAATCCATCCCAAGCAAAACAGCCTGATGGATTCCGAAGGCTATGAGCAGGTTTTTGAAGAAAAAAATGGTTTTATAGCCGATTTAAGTGTGCTGGATTTAATATTTAACTTAGGTCCCGAAGCATTGCTTTATTTACAGGATGCAAAATTCTTAGAAAAGAGCAATAAATAATAGTATTTTCCGTAAGCTTAATAAGATTATCTTTGCCAAACATTTAATACTAATGATAGTGCCTAAAATGACATATAAATATCTGTTGAATATCTTCTTACTCACGGCAGTGTTATCCTTACTGTTATTGTCATCCTGCCGTAAAGATGAAACTATTAATACCGATCCTTCATTGATGCTTAGTTTCTCTACCGACTCGGTGATGTTCGATACCGTTTTTACGACCATGGGTTCTACCACCCGAAAGTTAATGGTGTATAATCCTAATGAGAATGCGGTTATGATTAGCCGTGTACATTTAGCAGGAGGTGTTAATTCGCCTTATACCGTTAATATTGATGGTTCTTCGGGTACCGAAGTGAGAGATATTGAGATTGGTGGGAAAGACAGTATGTATGTTTTTGTTCGTGTTACTGTTGATCCCGTTAATGGGAATTTACCTTTGGTGGTTAAAGATTCTGTGATTTTTGAAACCAATGGTAATGTGCAAGATGTCGACTTGATATCATGGGGACAAAATGCCCATTTTATTGTGGCAGATGTACATACCCCGGGTTTGCCTCCATATTCAATCATAGCGGCAGAAGGGGAGCATATACATTGGGAGAATGATATTCCTTATGTGATTGTAGGTTATGGCGTGGTGGATTCTACGGCTTCTTTAACCATTGATGCCGGTTGTAAGATTCATTTTTATAATAATTCGGGTTTGTGGATTTATAAAAATGCCAGTATCCAGGTAAATGGAACGATGGAAGAGGAAGTGGTGTTTCAGGGGGTGCGTTTAGAACAAGATTACCAGGATGTGCCGGCTCAATGGGATAGGATCTTGATTAATGAAAGCGATGTGAACTCCGAGTTTAATTATGCTGTCATTAAAAATGCTGTTATAGGTATTCAGGCCGAAACATTTGACGAAGGACAAGGGAATACTTTATTTTTGAATAATACCAAGATACTAAATATGCAAGGCTGGGGTATCTTCACCCGTTTTTATACCATTGAAGCTAATAATATTTTAGTGGCCAATGCCGGGAGTAGTTGTTTGAACCTGACCTCAGGAGGTCATTATAGTTTTAAGAATTCTACTTTTGCTAATTATTGGTCGTATAGCTCCAGAAAAGATCCTTTACTCCATTTGGCCAATTATTATATTGTATATACCCAGGATGGACAAGAGGTGCATGTGGGAGATGTTGAACAGGCTTATTTTGGCGATTGCATTTTATATGGTGCTGTAGAAAATGAAGTGCTTATTGATGAGTATGATGGCGTGTCAACCGTTTTTAATTATCAGTTTGACCATAGCTTACTTAAAGCGCCTCTTACCGAAGATGAACATTTTGTGAACTGTCTGTTTAACGAAGATCCTTTATTTAAAGATTATACGGTAAATGATTTTCATTTAGATACGCTTTCTCCGGCTATCGATAAAGGTATCCCTATGGGAAATCCATTTGATATGGATGGCATAGAAAGAGGAGAAACTCCCGACATAGGTGTATACGAATGGGTGGAAGACGAGGACGAAGGAATCTTGTTTAGATAGGGGCCTTCAATAATAAAACAAGAAAATAATAAATGACTAAGAATACATTTCAGATTCAAACAGAACAGTTTGATGATATTAGAATCTTGCGATATCAAGTCCCTGGTTTTGATGAACTTCCACTTCTCCAAAAGAAAATGATTTACTTTTTATCGCAAGCGGCTCTTTATGGGCGCGATATTTTGTGGGATCAAAACTATCAACACAACCTAATCATCCGTAAAACATTAGAGGCTGTAATTAATACATACCAGGGTGATAGAGAAACGAAAGACTTTGCCAGCTTCATTATTTATGCTAAAAAGGTATTTTTTGCCAATGGCATTCATCATCACTATTCCATGGATAAGTTTTTTCCTGCCGTTAAGGAGTCTTATTTACTTGAGTTGATGGCGCAATCGGATTTAAAAGAACTGGCCGAAAAAAGCCGGCAAAACGAAACAGAATTTGCCAGAGATATTTGTCATATCATTTATGATAAAACCACAGGAATAAAAAGAGTTAGTTTGGATACCTCGGGGGATCTGATTGCTGATAGTGCCTGTAATTTTTATGAGGGAGTTAGTCAGAAAGAAGCAGAGGATTATTATACAAACCTTCAGAAACAATCCGATTCAAAAGTGTCTCATGGCATGAATTCTACTTTAATTAAAAAGGATGGTGTGCTTGTGGAGGATGTTTGGAAGTTAGGCGGGAAATATTCCGAATCCATTGAGAAAATGGTGTTCTGGTTAAGAAAAGCTGTTGAAATATCTAACGACAAACATCAAAAAGAAGCTTTGGAGAAACTGGTGGTTTTTTATGAAACAGGTGATTTGCAAACCTTTGATGACTACAGCATTTTATGGCTGAACGATCTGCATTCACCCATTGATATCATTCATGGGTTTATTGAGGTTTATGGCGATCCTTTAGGTAAGAAAGCTACTTTTGAGTCGGTGATTTCCATCATTGATGAACAAGCCACTAAGCGCGCCAAAACCATTAGCGATCATGCCGATTGGTTCGAAGCTCATAGCAGTACAGATGTTCGGTTTAAGAAAAAAGAAATTAAAGGCGTGAACGCCAGAGCCGTTAATGTAGTGATGGAGACCGGTGATTGTTCGCCGGCCACACCCATAGGTATCAATCTTCCTAATGCCGACTGGATTAGGGCTGAGTATGGATCTAAATCTATTTCTATCAGCAATATTATTGATGCTTATGACGAAGCGTCCAAAGGAAATGGTAGTATCCGTGAGTTTGCCTGGTCGGAAGAAGAGATTAGGATACACGAAGAACATAGTGCCCTGGCTTCTAAACTTCATGTCGACTTACACGAAATTGTAGGGCATGGTAGCGGCAAGCTCGCCGAAGGCATTGCCGATCCTTCCGAAACACTGAAGAATTACGCCTCAACCATCGAAGAAGCCAGAGCCGATTTGGTGGCTTTATACTTTGCTTTGAATCCTAAATTAATTGATTTGGGCTTGATGCCTTCGCAGGAAGTAGGAATATGTGAGTATAATAGTTATATTCGTGGTGGCTTAATGACTCAGTTAGTGAGGGTAGAGGCCGGTAAAGATATCGAAGAATCGCATATGCGTAACCGTCAGTTAATTGCTCAGTGGGTGTTTGAAAAAGGCAAAAAAGATAAGCTTATCGAAAGAAAACAAAAAGAGGGTAAGACTTATTTTGTGATTAATGATTATAAAAAGCTGAACCATCTTTTTGGCTTGTTACTTAATGAGGTACAACGAATAAAATCGGAAGGCGACTACCAGGCTGCTCACGATTTAGTAGAAAATTATGGCGTAAAAGTTGATCCTCAAATTCATCAGGAGGTATTAGACCGATGGGCCAAATTAAAGATTGCCCCTTATGCCGGTTTTATTAATCCCCATTATGAGGCCATAACAGAAAATGGCGAAATTACGGATGTCCGTATTCATTATCCCTCAGATTTTTTAACCCAAATGTTGCATTACGGATCGCAATATTCAACCCTATAAAAGAAAAATATGTTTAAAGATTTAAACCTTTCCGACGATGTTCTTGATGCCATAGAATCTATGGGATATAAAGAACCGTCACCAATACAAGCACAAACAATTCCAATTATTCTTAAGGGTGATGATTTAATGGCTTTTGCACAAACAGGAACAGGAAAAACAGCTGCTTTTTTACTTCCTATCATCGATATCCTTTTAGACTTTGATGATGATAAACACGTAAGAGCTTTGATAATTGCCCCCACTCGCGAATTGGCGAATCAGATAGAGCAACAACTGCAAGGGATGTCGTATTTCACACCCATCAATTCCATTGCTATTTATGGTGGTACTGATGGCATTGAGTTCAGTAAAGAAAAGAAAGCATTAACCGGAGGTGCCAGTGTTATTATTGCCACACCCGGTCGTTTGATGAGCCATTTAAAAATGGGTTATGTGGATTTCTCCGAATTGGAATTTCTGGTTCTGGATGAGGCCGATAAGATGCTGGATATGGGCTTCTTACCCGATATCTTAAGCATCACCAAACATTTGCCGGGGAAACAGCAAAACCTGTTGTTTTCGGCTACTATGAACCCCAAGATTAAAACATTGGCCAAGTCGTTGCTTAAAAACCCTAAGGAGGTGAGCATCGCTATTTCAAAACCTGCCGAAGGGGTCATTCAGGTGGCTTATTTAGTGAACGACAATGAGAAAACCCGATTGCTGAAGCATTTGTTGGAAGGTAAAGAAGACCAGAAGATGATCATCTTTGCAGCCAGTAAATTATCGGTAGATATTATTGTTCGTAGCTTAAAAGGCTTGAATCTGGGTGTAAAAGGTTTTCATAGCGGCTATAGTCAGCAGGAGCGTGAGAAGATGATGCTGGATTTTAGAAGTGGTAAAACAAAAGTGTTGGTTGCTACCGATATTGTGAGCCGTGGTATAGATGTGGATGATATTGATTTGATCATCAATTTCACAGTACCCGGAGATGCCGAAGATTATGTGCACCGCATTGGACGTACGGCTCGTGCGCAGCGTTCGGGATTGGCCATTACATTGATCAATGGTGATGATGTGTATAAATTTCAAAAAATTGAGAAACTTATTGAAAAAGAGGTACATAAGATACCTTTGCCCGAAGGCTTTCCAGCTGGACCGGATTATACTGCTCAGAAGCCTAAATTCCATAAAGGCGGTAAAAAGAAATTCTTCAATAAGAAAAGAAATAACAAAAATCGTTAATAGCTTAACAATATTTAAGGAGAAATACTTTTATTTTTCCATCTAAAAACCCAACTTTGCAAATTAACTAAAACAAAAGAAAATGAGTCTATTGATATTCATTCTGAGCATTCCCGTATTATTGACCATACCCGCGGCTTTTGCTTATTCATTATTCGAAAAAGCCGGAGTGCCGGGCTGGAAAGCTTTAGTGCCCTATTATAACTTTTATATCTGGATTCAGCTTTCAGAGAAATCTTATTGGTGGTATTTGTGGATGATTATTCCTTTTATCAATGTGTTTACATTTATGTTGTTGACCATTGAGTTGATAAAAGGATTTGGAAAAACAGCACCTTTAGATCAGGTGTTGGTAGCTCTTTTCCCTTTTGTGTATATGCCCTGGTTGGCCAAAACAAGCCAACAAGAATGGATGCCTGTTTCGGAACGACCCAAAATTGAAAAAGGTTTTATTCGCGAATGGGCCGATGCCATTGTGTTTGCTGTTATTGCTGCCAGTATCATTCGTATTTTCCTGATGGAAGCCTATACCATTCCTACCTCATCAATGGAAAAAAGTTTATTGGTAGGCGATTATTTATTTGTGAGCAAAATGGCTTATGGGCCTAAGTCGCCACAAACACCTGTTGCTGTTCCTTTTGTTCATCATACTATGCCGCTTACCCAGTTTACCAAATCATATATCGAATGGTTTAAGTTGCCCTATCATCGTTATCCCGGTTTTGGGGAAATAAAGAACAACGATGTGGTGGTTTTTAATTATCCCAGTGGCGATACTGTAGTGTTGGAACGACAGAACGAAGATTATTACCAGATTGTGAGAAGTAAAGAAGAGGAACTGCAACAACGATATGGTAGTAAATATAAAGCAGGTATGGGTAGAGATGCCATTTGGAAGAGTTATCACGTTACTTCCAGACCTGTGGATAAGCGCGAGAACTATATCAAGCGTTGCGTGGCCATTCCGGGCGATAAGCTTGAGATTATCGACCGACAATTGTATATCAACGATCAGATGGCTGATAACCCCAAAGATATGCAGTTTATGTATGACGTGTTTACCAATGGTACCGGTTTTAATAAAAAAACTGTCGATAAATTGAATATCACCGAAGGCGGAAAACTTAGTAATAGTCATTATGTTTTGCCTTTGAGCCTGGAAAAGAAAAAGATTTTGGAATCATATGGAAATGTGAGAAGTGTAGAAGCTCGCATACAGCCTAAAGGCGAAATTTACACCCCTATCTTTCCTCACGATACAGAGCATTTCACGTGGAATCAGGATAACTTCGGACCATTAATAATTCCTAAAGCAGGCGTTACTGTAGATATCAGTATGGAGAATATAGCACTCTATAAAAAGCTGATTAGCAAGTATGAATTTAATGATCTTGAAATAAAAAATAATAAAATATATATCAATGGCCAGGAAGCCAAGACTTATACCTTTAAACAGGATTATTATTGGATGATGGGTGATAACAGACATAATTCTGCCGACTCCCGATATTGGGGTTTTGTTCCCGAGGATCACGTTGTAGGAAAAGCCGTATTTGTATGGTTATCGTTAGATCCTAATAAATCATTAACCGAAGGTAAAATCAGATGGGATAAGTTATTTAGGTTTATTGAATGATGTATGAGAAAATGAGGTAATGATACAATAAGGTAATGATACAATGACAAAATGATGTAATGATACAATGAATTAATGATACAATGAGGTAATGATACAATGACAAAATGATGTAATGATAAGCTTATTAGCTCATTAGTCCATTAGCTCATTTCCTCATTAGTCCATTAACCTAAAAACAAAGAGATAAAATAGAACATTAATATAAAAATATAGATTATGGCAACAGCAGAAATTAAAACCAAATATGGTGTGATGAAAGTGGAGTTTTTTGAAAAAGATGCTCCTAAGACAGTTGAGAACTTTACAACATTAGCTAAAAAAGGCTTTTATAACGGTTTAACTTTTCATAGAGTGATTCCTGATTTTGTAGTGCAGGGTGGATGTCCTGATGGCACAGGTATGGGTGGCCCCGGTTATCAAATAGATTGTGAATTAGATGGCGACAACCAATACCACGACAGAGGGGTGTTAAGCATGGCGCATGCCGGACGTAATACCGGTGGTTCTCAGTTCTTTATTGTTCATAGCCGTGAGAATACAGCTCACCTCGATCGTAATCATACTTGCTTTGGCAAAGTCGTTGAAAATGTAGATATCGTCGATCAGATTCAACAAGGCGATACTATGGATATTACTATTTTCGACTAATATTTTTCCCTATAAGTATTATAAAAAAAGAACGGCTTAAGTCGTTCTTTTTTTATGTCTTTTCCTAAGGGTTTGTCCACAAACAACCTTTAACAACTTTAATGATAAATGTAATTATTTGCTATAGTATTCGTTATTTTTGTATGAAATAGAGGCTACCCAATGAATAGAAAAACAAATAGAAAGAAAACAGAAAAGACAGAAAAAAAGAGTAAAAAGAAAAGGGGTATATTCAAATCTCCTAATTCTTTTATTCAATCGGATAAGCTAAAGCTTGGTATGGGAATTTTCTTTCTGTTATTAGCTCTTTATCTTACTTTCTGTTTTGCCTCTTATCTTTTCTACTGGACTTCGGATTTCGATATTGTTTATAGTTTTCAATGGGGCGACGTTAGTTCTATGGAGGCTATAGAGAATTGGGGTGGTTTTATTGGCGCCTGGATGTCGCACCTCTTCATCTATCAAATGTTTGGTATCGCCTCCTTATTGTTTATTTTGCTTTTCTTTTTAATGGGTAGCAAATTAGTCTTTGGCATACAGTTCCTTCCTATTAAAAAAACATTTAAGGTCTCGTTTGTCATTATGATTTGGAGTGCTATATTTTTTGGCAGCATTTTCAGAGATTCGGCCTGGGCTATTTTAGGTGGTACTTTTGGCTATCAGTCTTCTTTATGGATTCAGAACCTTATTGGTTTTACAGGGCTTATTATTGCCCTTTTCTTTAGTTTGATACTGTTTAGTTTGGTGCATTTCAATTTCTTAATCAATTGGTTTAATACTTATCAGGAAAAGAGAAAAGAAGCAGATTTAAACAAAGCAGCCAAACTAAACACCCCAATAACAGGTGATAAATATAATACCGAAGAGTTTGCTGTAAACGATGATGAATCGGATACGGCTGAAGATGCGATTAATACATTTTCTTCAACGGATGATAAAACGCCCAAAACTCAAAAGGTAAATAGTATAAAAGACAATACCGTTAGTTTTGATACCGATGTCCCCGATAAGAAAACCAAAGATACCACTGATGTTAATCTGGATCTGGAGATTAATGCAGATGAGAGTAGCATTCAGTTTATTGAAGATAAAGGCGATACCGGCTCAGATACCAAGGATGATCTTACAGAAATGACTATAGAGGCCGGAACAGAAGAAAAAGTAAAAGCAAACAAATCGCATGGTATCGACACGACCTACGATCCAAGAGAAGATCTGGCAGATTATGTTTTTCCGGGCATCGATTTATTAGAAAACTATGGCAACGATAAGATTAATATCTATAAAGAAGAATTAGAAGAATATAAAAACCGGATTGTTGAAACGCTGGAGCATTATAAGATAAAAATCCAAAAGATTAAAGCTACGGTAGGGCCTACCATCACTCTTTATGAGATAGTGCCGGCTCCCGGTGTGAGAATATCCAAAATTAAAAACTTAGAAGATGACATAGCTTTAAGTCTGTCGGCATTGGGAATCAGGATTATTGCACCAATTCCGGGGAAAGGCTCTGTGGGAATTGAAGTGCCTAACAGTAAGCCCGAGATGGTGCCTATGCGTGCGGTGATACAGTCGAAGATATTCCAGGAATCAAAATATGATTTACCTATTGTTATGGGTAAAACTATTAGTAATGAGAGTTTTACTTTCGACCTGGCCAAGATGCCTCACCTTTTGATGGCGGGCGCAACAGGACAGGGTAAATCTGTGGGTTTAAATGCTATTATTGCTTCTTTATTGTATAAAAAACATCCTGCCGAATTAAAGTTTATCATGGTGGATCCTAAAAAAGTGGAGCTTACTTTATTTTCTAAGATTGAGCGTCATTATTTAGCAAAACTACCTGATAGCGAGGAAGCTATTATTACAGATACCAAAACGGTGGTGCATACGCTCTTATCTTTAACAACCGAAATGGATAATCGTTATGATTTGCTTAAAGATGCACAGGTAAGAAATATTAAAGAGTATAATGCCAAGTTTATCGCTCGCCGACTAAATCCTGAGAATGGTCATAAGTTTATGCCCTATATTGTATTGGTGGTGGACGAGTTTGCTGATTTAATGATGACAGCAGGAAAAGAAGTAGAAGCTCCTATAGCACGTTTGGCTCAGTTGGCAAGAGCTATTGGTATTCACTTGATTATTGCTACACAGCGTCCATCGGTAAATGTGATTACAGGTATTATCAAGGCCAATTTCCCGGCACGTATCGCTTTCCGTGTGACTTCGCGTATTGATTCGCGTACGATATTAGATGCAGGTGGTGCCGATCAGTTAATTGGCCGTGGTGATATGCTGATGTCAACAGGCAATGAGATGACCAGAATACAATGTGCTTTTATTGATACTCCTGAGGTAGAAAAAATCACCGATTTCATTGGAAGCCAACGGGCCTATACTTCTGCATTTATCCTTCCCGAAACGGAAGCGGAGGTGGGTGAGCAAAGCTCAGATTTAAACCCTGCCGACAGAGATGAGCTTTTTGAAGATGCCGCCAGAGTGATCGTAAATGCTCAGCAAGGCTCTACCTCTTTAATACAACGTAAATTAAAATTAGGATATAATAGAGCTGGTCGTATTATCGATCAACTGGAAGCTGCCGGTATCGTAGGGCAGTTCGAAGGTAGTAAGGCCAGAGAAGTTCGTGTGGCCAATGATATGGCTTTGGAACAGTTTTTGAAAGATTTATATATGCGAGATCAGGAATAAGTGAGTTCCGCGATTTATTGTATTTTTGCAAATCTATTTTAAACAGAATATTCTTTATTATGAAAATACGATCTTTTTATATTTTAATGTCTTTTTTGTTGGTTTCTTTTCAGCTGTCGGCTCAATCGGATGATGCCCAAAAGATCCTTAAAGACTTATCCGATAAAACAAACTCCTACGACAATATTAAAGTGAGCTTTACCTATACCATGGACAATAAAGCTGCCGATATTAACGAAACTACCAATGGAACACTTATAGTGTCGGGTGATAAGTATCGCCTGAATATTGCAGGCCAGGAGATTATTTCCGATGGGAATACTTTATGGAACTATATGGCAGATAGCGAAGAGGTTCAGGTGAATGAGGCCGGTGGCGACGAAGGTTTTAGCCCTAATAAATTGTTATCGACATATAGCGATGATTATACTTCGACCAAGGATGTAGATATTGAGATTGAAGGAAAAAAATATTACCAGCTTTTATTAAAACCACGAGTAGATAACCCTGGTGTTGAGTTTGTAAGGTTAATTGTAAATATTGAGGAAATGCATTTAAAAAGCTTTATTATGTACGACTTCGATGGCAATGTTTTTACCTACGATATCAAGCAATTTATACCCAATACCGATATTCCGGCCAATAGCTTTATTTTTGTTACCGAAGACTATCCCAATGTGGAAGTGATTGATATGAGATAAAGCTTTCGTATTAATAAACACTTGAGTAGGATAGGCGTGTTTTATACCCTGATTCCTATTACCAAAATATCATCAACTTGTTCTTCTCCGGCTTCCTGTATCCAGTTTTTTATACTATCATCCAATTGGTTTTTTTGTGTATCCATATCCAGATGATGAATAGAGAGGAGTAGGTTTTTAAAGCGTTTGCGCATAAATTTTTTCCCTTTGGGGCCGCCAAACTGGTCGATATAGCCATCGGAGAAAAGGTAAATCATATCGCCTTTTTCGGTTACTAAAGTGTGATTGTCGAATATCTTTTGTTCAACAGAGGAGCCAATGGGATATTTATTGCCTTTTATCTCTGTTAATTCACTATTGGTATTGATAATATATGCGGGGTTTTGTGCGCCCGAAAACTCATATACATTTGTTTTTTTGTTGATACTTAATAAGGCCATATCCATGCCGTCTTTCACTTCGTTTTCGGCACCTCTGACAAAAGCATCAACCACCAGTTCATTGAGTTTACCGAGTATTTCAGAGGGTTTTGTCAGATGAAACTCCATAATAGTCCTGTTGAGGCTGTTGAAACCTACGATACTTACAAAAGCCCCGGGTACACCGTGTCCGGTACAGTCGATGGCCGAAATATATATTTTATCATCAAGGCTATCCATCCAGTAAAAATCGCCACTTACAATATCTTTAGGCTTGTATAAAATAAATGATTCGGGGAGGTGTTTCTTCACAAAACTATCAGGGGGCAGAATAGTGCTTTGTATTCTTTTGGCATATTTAATGGAATCCATGATGTTTTTATTCTTTTCCTCAATCACTTCTTTCTGGGCTGATAATAGCCTGTTCGCTTTTTGTTTATGTTTATAGTTTTGGTATACTTGAATGGTAATCAGTAAAATAAGAATAAAACCACCCAGCATGGCATAAAGCATGATTCTTTGACTCTTGCTCTGAGCTTTTTGTTTATCAATAATTAATTCTTGTTTTTCAATTTCTTGTTGTTTTTTTTCTGTTTGGTGTTTTGTTTCCATTTGCTGCAATATCATAGCACTTTCTTCATTAAACAAACTGTCTTTCATTTGTGAATACAAAATGTGATACTTATAGGCATTTTTATAATTGCCTTTCTCGGCATAGCTTTTTGTTAATGATGAGGCAGAAGATTTTATTCTGGTTTTGGAGCCCAGCTCTTTCCCTATGGCCAGGCTTTTCTCAGAAGAATCAATAGCCTGATTGAATTTACCTTGTGCATAATAGATATCGCCAATATTATTTAAACAAACCGCTATATTTGTTTGGTCATCTTGTTGGTAGAATAGCTGTAAGGATTCATTATAATAATCCAATGCCCGATTGAGTTTCCCGAGTTTTTCATTCGTATAACCAATATTCATGAGTGTTTTTGGTAATCCTTTTTCATCTTGAACCGTTTTTCTAAAAGCCAAAACTTTCTCGTATTGCTTCAGGGCTTTTTCATAGTTGCCAATTTTGGAATTTACAGTGGCCATATTCTCTTCAATATCTATAATACCTTTTTCGTCGTTAATTTCTTTTTTTATCAGAATGGCCTCATGGTAATACCTTAATGCCAGCTCATAATTCTTGAGTTCGTCCTGAATACTGGCCATATTATTTAAAGCTCTGGATTGTGTTTTTATATCTTTTGTTTTTTTTGAAAGATCCAAAGCCCTTTGATATTCTTTTAAGGCTTTTGGATAATTACCTAAAATATAATAACAAGTACCACTTAATGAGTTAGCTCTGCATAACCTGTTAGTGTCGTGTGTGATAGCAGCATATTTAATGATGGTATTATTATTTTCTATGGTCGACAGATAATCGGCTTGCTTATAGTGAATGGTAGCTTTAAGGCTATTGGCTTTTATAAGACCTGCATAATCGTATTCATTTATTGAAATCTGTATGGATTGATCAAGGATTTGTAGGCAAGTGTCAAATCTTTTTTGATAGTAATAGCTAATTCCTATACTCCTGAGTGCATGTGCTTTTTCTATTTCAAAATGGTTAGATTCAGCAATATCTAATGATTTCTGATAATAGTATTTCCTGGCTGAATCAGGGAATTTTTTTACAATTTGTTTAGCCGATTTTCGAAGTTGTTCAATCTTCTTTTGGGGTTCGTTCACTTTATCAATTTCTGATAGGTTCTGGCAATAAATGTTTTGAACCCATAGAAGGCAGATGAAAATAATAATGAAAGCTGATTGTTTCATCTGATGACGTTTTATAAATACTGTTTACCTAAGTTACGAAAATTTCAGAGATTATGTAAATTTGCCAAAAAATAGATTTATGCGTATAGATATCCTCACTATTTTCCCCCAAATGTTTGATGGGCCGTTCAGTCATTCCATTATTAAAAGAGCCATTGATAAACAAAAAGTAGAGATTCACCTTCACGATATCAGAGATTATACTACCAATAAACATAAAAAAGTAGATGATTATCCTTACAGTGGTGGTGCCGGCATGGTGATGATGGCCGATCCCATAGTGAGTTTGATAGAAGAATTGAAAGCGCAAAGAGCTTATGACGAAGTGATATTTATGACACCCGATGGTCAGGTGTTTAATCAAACCATGGCCAATCGTATGTCGTCATTTGAGAATATCATTATTCTTTGCGGCCACTATAAAGGCGTAGACGAAAGAGTGCGCGAAAACTATATTACCATGGAAATTAGTGTGGGTGACTATGTGTTGAGTGGTGGTGAGATTGGTGCTATGATAGTAACAGATAGCTTGGTACGACTGATTCCTGGGGTGTTGGGTGACGAAACATCTGCGCTTTCCGATTCTTTTCAGGATGGTTTATTATCTCCACCGGTATATACTCGTCCGGCTGATTTCAGAGGCTTTAAAGTACCCGATGTTTTGCTCTCGGGAAATGACAGAAAAGTGGCCGAATGGAAGCATCAACAAGCTTTGGAAAGAACTAAAACACGCCGGCCCGATTTGTACGAAAAATATATAAAAGAATAAAAATTAGATATTTTACATCAATAAAATGTAAATTAGCAGGATAAAACCATACGGCTTATTACTAATGAAAAAAATACCTAAATATCATACACTCCGAATTTTAATTATTTCCGGGCTGTTTTATTTCTTTTTGGTAATGCCTTTTATGGGTTTTATGATTATTAAGCAGATTCCCGATTTTATTGAAAATGGCTTTTTAAACACCAGCGATATTCAGGGAGATTCCGATGACTTAGATTTTCAATTCAGTTTTGGAGATGATAATGATGAAGAAGTTGAGGACGCTTCCGACTCAAAGCCTGTACAAATTCATGATGTTCCTCAAGAGCTGTTGCTTATTGGAGATTCAGCCCAACATAAGATAAACAATACCAAGTTGGTAAATGATACTTCTTTAAGCAAACTTGTAGAGAATGTGAATCAGGAAATTGTTGATACCAATGAACCCCGTTTTTTTGATACCAGTTTTAATATCTTTTTCTATGGGATGGAAATCATCCTGCTGATAGGTTTTATCTTTAGTTATCCTTTTAAAAGGTATTTCCGAAGGAAAAGAAAAGGGAAGCCGATAAGTATTAAGCTTGAGTTCTTCTGCCGGCGTTATTTATTGTATACCCCCGCTATTAATGCTGCTCTTTTTGGTATGGTGATGCTGGCTACGGTGGGCTATATTGCTTATGTTAATTATCTGGAAGATTTAAGCCAGAATGTAAATGCGGCTATTTTTGATGATTATCTATATATTGCCGCTGTCGCAGGTTTCCTGTCGACACTTTTTGTGTTTTATTGGCAAAAGCACAGGGTCCATCTTTTTTATCTGGAAGTTTTATTTAAAGATGATGAGTTACGAAAAAGAATCTTCGGGAAATCTATTGGGCGCATCCGAAATCGTTTATGGCTGGCCAGTGGTATGACCACTTTATTACCGTTGATTATTGTTGTGTTCTACCTTACTTTAAGTGTGACTTCTATATCGGATCTGCAATTAAGTGGTGATGATTTGAATGTGAAAAAGGTGATATTGGGTGGTTATGAAGAAATATTTGGTAGCGATGAAGACATCGAAGATTATTTGTATATCAATTCTGTAAACGCTTATATGATGTTTCTTGGAATTGGAACCAGTATCTTTGTATCCCTGATTTATATTTTAACTTTTGTGCGATGGACTACCATGGATATTGTATATCCGGTGAAAGAGTTATTAGGGAAGATGCAAAATACCGGAGAAGGTAAAACCAGCGATTTTAGTATCGTTAGAACCAATGATGAGATTGGAGCATTGGCCGAAGGCTATAATGTGATGACGCAGCAGCTCTCCAACTATATCGAAGATATCAACCAGATAAATACCTCCTATTACCGATTTGTCCCCAAACAATTTCTGGATTTTCTGGATAAGAAAAGTGTGGTGGATATCCATTTAGGCGATCAGGTACAAAAAGAAATGTCGGTGATGTTTTCTGATATCAGGTCTTTTACTCAGATATCCGAAAATATGACCCCGCGCGATAATTTTAATTTCATCAATCATTATTTGGGTTATATGGAGCCGGTGATCTCGCGAAATAATGGCTTTATAGATAAATATATTGGGGATGCCGTGATGGCTTTATTTGCCGAAACCGTTGATGATGCTATTAATGCTGCTATTGAAATGAGGGCCAAACTGGTGGAGTTTAATGCCGATACCAAAAGTAAGGGCATGCCACCCGTTAATAATGGTATTGGGATTAATACGGGTAATTTGATGCTTGGGATTGTTGGTGGTAAGAGCAGGCTGGAAGGGACTGTTATTTCCGACCATGTGAATCTGGCCAGCAGGTTAGAGGGGCTGACAAAAGAATATGGAGCATCGATACTGATAAGTCAGGATAGTTTGATAAAATTAAATCATCCGGAGAATTATCATTTCCGCTTTTTGGATACCGTAGTGGTTAAGGGTAAGAAAAACTCAGTCAATGTTTTTGAAATCCTGGATGGCGAAGAGCCTATGGTTCGGGAACAAAAAATAGCTACCAAACAACAGTTTAATCGGGCTCAGGAATTACTCAAGAGAAATCATCCGGAAGAAGCCCTGGCATTGTTTAAAGAAATTGAGAAAGAATCTCCAAAAGATAAAGCATGTAAGATTTATATTCAACGCTGCCTGGAGGAAATGGGAAAGGTTTGATTGTAAATTATTAATTATTAATTGTAAATGGTTAATTGTTAATGATGGAATGCTTCCGGTATGCTCATCAACTTAGGACTTCCTTTAAATACTGAGCTGTAAAGCTATCTTTGTTTTTGGCTATTTTTTCGGGAGTGCCTTGTGCCAGGATATAACCGCCGGCATGACCCCCTTCGGGTCCTAAATCTATAATATGATCTACTACTTTAATCACTTCCATATTATGTTCAATAATTAAAACCGTATTGCCTTTATTTACCAGTTTGTTCAAAACCTCTAAGAGTACTCTCACATCTTCGAAATGCAAACCTGTTGTGGGTTCATCTAAAATGTAAAGTGTTTTCCCTGTGGATATTTTTGATAATTCAGAAGCCAGTTTCACCCTTTGTGCTTCGCCACCGCTTAAGGTTGTCGATTGTTGTCCCAGTGTGATATAGCCCAATCCCACATCGTTAAGTGTTTGTAATTTACGCTGTATCTTGGGTATCTTCTCAAAGAACTCCAGAGCTTGTTCAATGGTCATATTCAATACATCATTAATCGATTTGCCTTTATATCGTATTTCCAGCGTTTCTCTATTATAACGTTTCGACAGGCAATCCTCACATTCTACCATCACATCGGGTAAAAAGTTCATCTCTATCAGTTTTACGCCGGCACCTTTACAGGTTTCGCAACGTCCTCCTTTTACATTAAACGAAAACCGGCCGGGTTTATAACCTCTGATTTTGGCTTCGGGAACCATCACGAAGAGTTTCCTGATTTCATCAAACATCTTGGTATAAGTGGCCGGGTTCGAGCGTGGTGTTCTGCCTATGGGCGATTGGTCGATATCAATGACTTTATCAATTTCCTCGATGCCTTTGATGGATTTATAGGGCATGGGTTTTTTAACCGATTTATATATTTGTTGGCTCAATAAAGGATAAAGCGTTTCGTTTATCAATGTGGATTTTCCACTACCCGAAACGCCGGTGATACAGATGAGTTTTCCCAGAGGAAGGACTAAATCTACCTCTTTTAAATTGTTTCCGCTGGCCCCTTTTAAGACAATCTTCTTGCCATTGCCGTCACGTCGTTTCTTTGGTATTTCTATGCGTTTATTACCATTAAGATAATCACAAGTGAGGCTGGCGCATTTAAGCATTTCCTCAGGTTTCCCTTGTGCTACTATGTCGCCACCATGCACTCCGGCACCGGGTCCCATATCAATCACTTCGTCGGCAGAGCGCATCATGTCCTCGTCGTGTTCCACCACAATAACGGAGTTGCCAATATCACGTAAGTCTTGTAATGATTTGATTAATCGTTGGTTATCCCTTTGGTGTAAGCCTATGCTGGGCTCGTCGAGAATATACAACACACCTTGTAGTTGAGAGCCAATTTGAGTGGCCAGACGGATGCGTTGTGCCTCACCCCCCGAGAGTGTTTTGGCACCACGGTTTAAGGATAAATAGCCCAGACCTACATCCAGTAAGAACTTTAAACGTATTTTTACTTCACGTAATATTTCAGCAGCTACTTTGGCTTGTCGCGATTCGGTATCTACAGGAATGCTGTCTACCCAATGCGATAATTGTTGGATATCCATTTGAGCCAGCTCTGTGATGTTTTTTCCGTGGAATTTAAACCAAAGCGATTCTTTTTTTAAACGATGTCCGTGACAACTGGGGCATTCTATTCGGTTCATAAAACCGGCCACCCAACGCTTAATCGTATCGGATTTGCTTGTCTCTTTCTGATTATTAATAAAATTGATGATCCCCTCGAAATTAATACTGTATTGCGTGCTAACACCCAGAGATTCTTTATAAACGTTTATCGTGTCGTTGGAGCCATAAAGAATGGTGTCGATACCTTCTTTGGGGATTTTGTTGATAGGCGTATCCAAAGTGAAATGGTATTTTTGTCCGATGGCCTCCAGCTGATTAAAAATCCAACTGCTCTTATATTCGCCAACAGCAGCAATGCCTCCTTTTCGGATGCTGAGTTTTTTATTAGCAAATATCTTATCTATATCAATTTTTTCTATACTCCCTAAACCATTACACTCGCTACAGGCTCCATAAGGCGAGTTAAACGAAAAAGTATTCGGTTCGGGCTCGTCGTAAGCCATGCCCGTGGTGGGGCACATCAGCTTTTTACTGAAAAACTTGATATCTTCGTTCTCTATATCCCAAACCAATAGGCTGCTTTTACTGATTTGCATGGCCGTTTCTACCGATTTCCTTAAGCGGTTCAGGTATTTTTCTTCCACTTTTAATTTGTCAACTACCACTTCCACATCATGAATCTTATAACGATCGAGCTGCATGCCGGGATATACTTCTTCCATTTGACCATCTATCCTGACATTTAAATAGCCCAGGCGTTGTATTTTCTGGAAGAGCTCACGATAATGTCCTTTACGACCTTTTACCATAGGTGATAGAATGGCTATCTTCTTATGAGAGAAATCTTTAATGATTAAATCAATAATTTGTTGATTGGTGTATTTTACCATTTTCTCGCCAGAGTGATAGCTGTAGGCTGTGCCGGCTCTGGCAAATAATAAGCGTAAGAAATCGTAAACCTCGGTGATGGTACCTACGGTGGAACGTGGGTTTTTATTGGTGGATTTTTGTTCGATAGAGATCACAGGACTTAAACCTTTAATCTCATCTACATCGGGACGTTCCATATTTCCAATAAAATGGCGGGCATAAGCACTAAATGTTTCCAGATAGCGTCGTTGTCCTTCGGCATAAATGGTGTCGAAAGCTAAAGATGATTTACCACTACCACTCAAACCTGTAATCACCACCAGTTTGTTTCGGGGGATTTTAATATCAATATTATTGAGGTTATGAACGCGTGCGCCATAGACTTCAATATATTCTTGATGGTCTTTATTAGTATGTGATGTTTCAGCTTTTTTATCCATGCTTCACAGTAATTTTAATACACTGATCCTATTTAGGGATTTTAATTTGGTAAGTCCTTCGACTTTTATCGGGCATATTCGATTGTCGGAGCCAGGGATTATATACCTTGAGTTCTTTATAGTTCATCCCATATAAGGCAGCAAAATCTGCCAGGTTATGAATAGTGGTGTCAACCGATATTTCATAAGTGTTATAGGGTTGATAGAGGTCTTTGTCTCTTAGTTTAAATCCAAAATCTTCGGGACGTGATAAGAGCTCTTTTAAAGCGACAATCCTATAGATATATCTTCCCGTTTCTTCGCCCAGATTCATATCGTAATAGGTTTTGGCGTTTTGTTTTTGAATCTCTTTGGTGATACCATTCATGCCTGCATTATACGAAGCCGCCGCTAAGGTCCAAGAGTCATATTCTTCGTAAGAATTTAATAAGTATTCACAAGCTACTCTGGTAGATTTCTCTACGTGATATCTTTCATCTATGCCTGAGTTTATTTCGAGGCCATATTCACGTCCGGTACTTTTCATGATCTGCCAAAACCCTTTGGCGCCGGCAGGTGAAACCACATTTCTTAAACCACTCTCGGCCACAGCAAGATATTTAAAATCGTCAGGAATACCGTATTCTTTTAAGATAGGTTCGATAACGGGAAACCAACGGTGTGCTCTTTTAATGATAAGTATCGAAGAGGAATGCCAGTAAGTATTTACAATGAGCTCGTGTTCAATAGCTTCGCGCACATATTGTTTCTCCAGTGGGAGGGGTTCGTTGGCAAAAGAAAGCGAAGCCGGTATTCTTACCGAGGTGACTTTATTATGATTTGAAACCGCAGAGAAATAATCGTCATCGCTGATGGTATAAGGTGACCTGGCCGCTATGATAATGAGTGATAGACTAATGATTGGTAAAATAGCCCATGAAATTAGTTTTTTGTGCATTTGCGTGTTTGTTCAGTTGTTAATAGAATGATATTATAAAAAAGGGCTGTCGAATCCTTGGAACAGTGGGGCGATCTTATCTTTCTCCGACAGGATAGGTGAATCAATACCCCAGTCGATATTTAGGATTGGATCGTTCCATCTGATGGCGCTTTCCGATTCTTTATGATACACATTGGTACATTTATAAAAAAACACCGTATCGTCTTCTAAGGTAACAAAGCCATGAGCAAAGCCCGGGGGAATCCAATACATAAACTTATTCTCTTCGGTAAGTTCAATAGAAGCCCATTGGCCGTAGGTAGGCGATTTCCGGCGTAAGTCCACAGCTACGTCTAAAACAGCGCCCTTCATCACTCTCACCAGTTTGCCTTGTGCAAAGGGAGGTTTCTGAAAATGTAGCCCTCGTAAGACCCCTTTCGCCGATTTTGATTCGTTGTCCTGAACAAAGTTCTGATCGATGCCTTGTTCTATAAATTTCCCTTTATTATAAGACTCAAAGAAATAACCCCTGTCGTCTTTAAAAACAGATGGTTTGATGATTAATAAATCGGGTATTTTTGTTTTAATAATTTCCATAAAGTATCTTTTCTGTCATTGGTTATGAATGTTCTCTTATGTGGAAAACCTGATTATCTCGTACCACTTCGGCTGTAGGAACCAAAGAGGTTAGCTCGTCTTTTAAATCAAAGATCTCCTTATAACGTGCTGAGAAATGTCCTACAATCAACTTCTTAGCTTTTGATTCTTCAGCTATCCTGGCACAGTCGGCAGTGGTTAAATGATATTTGTCATCGGCTACTTTCTGAAAATCCTTCATAAATGTGCATTCGGTATAAAGGAGTTCCACATCTGTAAATTCTTTACTTAATCCCTCAAAGTATTTGGTATCGGAGCAATAGGCAAAGGAACGAGGTTCGTAAGCCGGTGTAGTAATATCGCTGTGTTGGTATCTGTGGCCGTCTTTTGTTATAAAGCCACCGCCCGAACGAATATCTTTAATCTGCTCTATACTGGGCTTGTATTCTTTTACAAATGATTTTTTAATATTGGGCAATGATTTTTTCTCCTGAAACAAAAAGCCACAGGTGGGGATTCTATGATCTAAAGGAAAACTGGAGATTCGTAATTTCTTATCCTCAAAGAGGGTTTCTTTTTCATTGAAATTCAAAGGGTGATAGATGATGGGGAATTGTAAGTTGGTTTCGGATAGTTTCATCTGTAATTCAATCACTTCCCGAATCCTGGGGTCGGCATAGATGTGAAGGTCGTTTTTGCGACCAAAAAGATTCTGACTACTCAAAAGCCCTATCAACCCAAAAAAATGATCGCCGTGGAGGTGGCTGATTAATATATGATTGATTTTTGATATCCTGACCCTGTTTTTACGTAATTGCATTTGGGTTCCTTCGCCACAATCAATCAAATAATACCTGTGGTAAAAATTAATAATTTGTGCACTTGTATTTCTGTCGTTTGTAGGAGAGGCAGAGCTGCTACCTAATATAGTTACGGAAAAATTCTCCATTCTTTAGTGTGATTCTTTTTGCAAAAATACATCTTTTAAAAGTGTGTTATGCAGGATTTTTTATAAAAAATATTAACAGAAAAGCAGTTCTTTTCATATCTTAAACATCAAATCTTGTGATGTTCTTTTTAATGATGCTATCTGCTTAATATTTATCAGATAGATTTCATAGATTCTTTAATTCCGGAAATAGAATTCAGGAGCCACTTAAATTGTTTTGAATGAAACAACCAAAAGCTAAATAGTTTTATACGGCCAAAAAACCGGCGTAACCAGGTTGCTGTTTGAGACGAAATAACGATGGCCACGGTAAACGCAATAAAGAAATAATAAGCCGGATGAGGACAGAAACTTTTAAATATCCCCACCTCAATAAAGTAGAATATAGGGAAACTTAATAAGGATACAACAAATTTGATAGAGCTTTTAAACTGAGGGTCTTTAATTTTAGAAGTTACCAATAAACTCAGTAATACCGGTAAGAGTGTGACGATATGTGAGATGAGCAGAATGGGGAAGACCAATAAAAACACCAAAGATTGCATCAGGAATGTGGGCCAGCTCCAGAAAGCTAATAATTGCTTCTGAATCATATTTAGTCTTTTGCTTTTGGCCAAAAACTCAGAGGTGGTTTGGTGCAAGTCTTCAAACTGCTTGCTGTGTGTGTCTTTGTATTTGTTTATTTTCTCCACCGATGCCATACCCGACTCAATCCGGTTGGTATAGCTGTCGTATGAATCGCTTAATATTTCCTTACCAAATACGGTTTGTAAAAAATCAATTGTTTCGTAATACTCATCATCTTCAATATGAATCATATACTTTTTCATCTCCCGGCCAAGCTTCTCCGATGCCTTATTAAAGGCGATGGCAGGATTGGTTCTATAATCTTCGTAATAATCTTCTAAAGAGATAGGATGACCAAAGTTGATAGATAATACACTTTGGCAGTTCTGATAATTAGAATAGAGCATTCCGGTAGGAACAATCTTCATTTCCATTTTATAGTCATTGCCCTCTTCGGTCTGAAAGGCGATTCTGGCAAATCCTTTCTTTAGTGGACGCAGGCTGTGTTTGCCACCGTGATTGCCTTCGGGGAAAATCCCTAAAACATAGTTTTTTTGTAATACTTCGGTGGTTTTATCAAATGTTTCCTGGTTTTTCTTCACTTCTCCTTGTCCGTCACGAGGGCGAAAGACCGGAAGTATGCGCAAGAAGTATAAGATCTCGGCAATTGCTTTTTTCTTAAACATATCGGCACGGGCCAAAAACACAATGGTTCTTTTTAAGGAAAAAAGCAAAGCCAGGGCATCCATTAAGGCATTCTGATGATTTGGTGTGATGATGACAGGGCCTTCTTTGGGGATTCGGTCCTGATGGCTGATCTCTATCTTTTGATAGAAAAATATATGATGCCATATCTTTACAAAGAAATACAGTATCTGATATGCGATTGACTTTTGATCTACTCTGTTAATCCCCATATTTATATTATATTTTAGGTTTTCTTAAACCAAAGAAAGTGAAAGAACTACCCCAGTACGAAGCAATCCCCAGTCCTGCTATCATATGCCAGATGCCCCACCAGGCTGCAATAATGGCCATACCGCCTAACTCTAACTCAGGAGGGAAAATTTTGGGGTTAAAGATAAGAACCAGTGCCAAGCCCGAGTTTTGTATGCCTGTTTCAATGGTGATACTTCGCCTGTTAGCTTCCGATATTCTAAAGATACTGGCCAGACTAAAACCTGTTGCCAGTGCCAATATGTTGTGAATTAATACGATAAAAAAGATATAATAAATCACATTGATAAAATGATTGAAGTTTTTGGCTAAGGCAATGATGATGATAGCTGTAAATATTACAACAGATATTTTTTTAATAGGTTTGACTATCTTTTTGGTGAAGTTGGGGAATTTATGGTTGATGATGATTCCCGATATTAGGGGTATTCCTAAAATTATAAATATGGTTTTAAACACTTGAAATAAATCAATCTGAAGTGGAGGAACCATATCGGCAGTAGCCTGATGTTCGTAAAGCGAAATCACTTGTTTTCCCCAAAAAGCAAAGTTTAGAGGTGTAAATATTACGGCTGCAATAGTGGCGATGGCTGTTAAACTCACAGAGAGAGCCACATTTCCTTTGGCCAAAGACGAAATAAAGTTAGACACATTGCCTCCCGGACAAGCAGCTACCAACACCATCCCTAATGCCATAGTGGGTGTCAGGAAGTCTTTTAATGCAATAACCAATAAAAATGTGAGTAGGGGAAGGGCCAAGAATTGAGCAAAAAAGCCTACAATAGCAGGTTTTGGTGAAAAGAAGATGTCTTTAAAACTCTGTATTTTTATTTCCAATGCCACCCCAAACATCACAAACCCAATGGCAATATTCAGAGAGTGTAAACTAGCAGAAGAAAAGTTTAGACGTATGTGGTCGAGTGCTTCTAGAGATTCTGTCATAGGTTTTACTGTTTTGGAAGTGCAAGATAAGAAAAACTATGAAATCTACTAAACTTATTCATGCTTTAATACACTTCGGTAGCTATCCCTAAGGCTTCTACTCTTCGGGCAATACTATTCAAAGTATGCTGATCTATTTTTGTTAAATGATCTGTGGGAGTATCACGCGCAATGGGATAGAGCATGACCGTTTGAGGTTGTATTTCTTCAATAAGCTTCAGCCATGCTGCGATTTCTTCTTCGCTGGTATTATCAAAAAACGCTCCTTCGAACTCTCCTTTGATAAACAGTGTTTGTATGATAAGGTGGCCGTTGAAGTTTTTGAGATAATCTACAATATGGTCGAATTTAATATGCTTTTGAGCCTTATTGATAAGTCGATAGGTGTTTTCGGTACCGGCATCCAGTTTTAGGATATTCTTATCAATCTTATTTAATGCGCCGGTGATAGAGGGTTTATTAAGTTGAGAAGCATTTGATAAAACAGAGATCATAGCTTGTGGCATCCATTGATCACGTAGTTCTATGGTGTCGTCAATAATGGCTGCAAAGTCGGGATGAATGGTAGGCTCTCCATTTCCGGCAAAGGTGATGGAGTCAATCTGTTTGTCATTTCTGCTATAGTCAATTAATACTTTTTCGAGTTCTTTTTTTACCTCTTCGCGGCTGGGGAGCGTTACTTTTTTATGCGCCTTCAGCGTCCAGCCACATTCGCAATACACACAGTTAAAAGTACAGAATTTATAGTCGGTAGGGAGTAAGTTAACCCCTAAAGAAACCCCGAGTCTTCTACTAGTTACCGGGCCAAAGATAATTTCATTAAAAAGAAAAGTACTCATCTGTTTTTTTTGCAAAGTAAAGGTTTTTCAGATTTAGATTTTAGGAAAAACAATAAAAAAACACATCATCATAAACTGACAATGTGCTTTTATATGAATGACCGAACTCCAAGTACTCAAACAACTTCAAGTACTCTAAATACTTTAAGTACTCTAAATACTCGAAGTACTCTAAGTATTCTAAATACTACTTATCCAAATGAACATCCATTTGAGGGAATGGGAAGCTTAATCCTTCTTTAGGTAATACTTCGTATATCTTTTTATTTGTTTCGAATAGTACGTCCCAATAGTCGGCGCCGTTTACCCACACTCTTACCTTCATTACTACTGCGCTATCGCCTAATTCACCAATTTCTACAAATGGTGCAGGATCTTTTAAGATACGGCTATCTTCGGCAACAATCTTTTTAAGTACTTCCTGAGCTTTCCCGGCGTCATCGCCATACGAAATGCCCACATTCCATTCTACTCTGCGAGTCTTTTCTTCGGAGTAATTCACCATGCTATTGGTACTTAAGCCACCATTAGGAATGATAATAACCTTATTATCAGGTGTGGTTAGGATGGTATTAAAGATTTGGATATTGGTAACAGTGCCACTATGTCCTTGTGCTTCAATATAGTCGCCGACTTTAAAAGGTTTAAAGACGAGCAACATCACACCACCGGCAAAGTTTTGTAAAGTGCCGGATAAGGCCATACCAACGGCTAAACCTGCAGCACCTAAGAGTGCAATAAATGAGGTCATTTCAACACCTAACATGCCTAAAGCACTGATAACCACTAAGATTTTAAGTAGCGAGCTGATTAAACTACTTAAGAAAGGAACTAATGATTCATCTATTTTGCTTTTCAGCATGGCTTTTTTCGAAGATCTTGTGATGATGCCTGTAATCCATAAACCAACAATAAGTACGATAATAGCAAAAGCTAAGTTTGTACCGTACTCAACTAATAAAGGTTTATAGTTGCTTAAATTAAAAGTAAAGTTTTCCATAATTAATTTTTTAAATTTTGTTTATACAAAAATAGTATTTTTTCAATAAGTTAAAAGTAATATTTTAGGTCTAAAGTATATCATATGAGAAAGGTATGAAAATGTACCGGAGTTATGATATGTTCCTAAAGAAAAATCCTCTAATAATATTAGGTTTATTTACTTGTGATATAGGAAGGCTTTTGTAAAGGAAGAGCTGAAGTTAAAACTTAACAGCTAATTTAAGGTTGATTTGTCTGGGAGTGAGGTAATTAGGGACTAGATAAATATAGTTCTGATTGTCTTTTACCCAAAGGTAGCTCACCACATTTTTAATATCCAGGAGGTTCAGCACTTCAAAGGTTAAATCCATATTGGTCAGGTGCTTAAAGAAGCCATTATTCCTTTTTTTGGAACTGGGGCCTATAATTTCGTAGGCAAATCCAATATCAACTCTTCTGTAGGGCGGGGTAGTAGTGATGAGCTGATTATACTCTTTATTGGGGAAAAACACAGGTAGTCCGGTACCAAAACCAAGATTCATATTCATTTTAAAACTGGGGAGCATGGGCAAATAGTCCTGGAAAAAGATATTGACGGTTACTCTTTGGTCGGTTGGACGAGGAATCCACACGTTTTCGCCTACCTCGGGGTCCGAGATCACCAATTCGTTATAATAATTATCACGTAATATCTCATTCGTTCTCATGATGGAAACACTCATCCAGCTTTCTACACCGGGCACAAACTCGCCGTTTATCTTAGTGTCGAAGCCCATGGCATAACCTCTGGAGCTGTTCTCGCCACTATATATCACCCTTACATTATCCACTATAAATGGGATGAGGTTGTCCATATGTTTATAATAAGCTTCGGTGGTGAGCTTGAATGGACGGTTCCAGGCAATGAAGTTATAATCGGAACCTATCACAAAGTGAATAGAAGACTGGGCTTTAATATTGGGGTTTAAGGAACCATCGGTGTGGCGTATTTCTTTATAAAAAGGAGATTGATAGTACAGGCCTGTGGCAAAACGGAATAAGATATCTTTCTCCCATTCGGGTTGATAAGAAAAGGCTGCTCTCGGACTGATGAGCACTTCCTGATTATATGACCAATAATTAAAACGGGCACCGAGCGTTAAGGACATTCTGTTTTTGGGATGATAGAAATCCCAGTTGTTTTGCAGGTATCCGCTCAGTCTGTTTGATTTTAAATTATTGTCGGAGATGATAGTGTCGAACAAAATAAAAGGTTGATAGATTTGAGATCCGGGATCGATAAAGCCCAAAGAATCGGGAGGCATAGGGGCAGAGTAGCCTGCGGAATCTATCATCTCCCATTCGCGCATCTTATCCACGAAATGCTCAGTCTGGAATTTGATTCCCCACTGTGTTAGGCTAAAATCTCTTTCGTTAATACCTTGGTGTTCGATGCTGTAAACTGTGGCGTTCAGACGGTTACGGGCATGGTTCAGATATGTTCCTACGCCTTGGCTTTCAATTACTTCTCCAAAGTCGTCTTCGCCCAGGTTGGTTTCTAATTTGCCAATCCAATACTGTCCCTGAATATCAAAATTCTCTCTTTCGAAGGATTTAAAAGAGGAGGCTATAAGTTTTAAGCTGGTTTTTTCGTTGGGCGTAAAAGTAGTAGTCGCCGAACCAAACCAGGTGTCGAAACGATCCACTTCCTGACCATCGAAATATATTTTTAATTGATAGGCCTCTTGTACATGACCAAAGGAAGTCTCTCGGTCCTCCGGAACCAGCTTATAGGAGTTGCGGGCATAATTACCCAATACTTCAATGTCCCATTTTTTATTGAACTTATATGCCAGCAATGCCTGGATATCGGTAAACGAAGGCCGATATTCTCCTTTGGTTTCCAAAGAGCTTAAAAGATATTGGTTAGATTTTTGTCGGAACCCCACCAGATAAGTCAACTTTTTCTTGGCGGCTATACCTTCGAAATGAAAGGCCCCACCTAAAAGGCTGATGTCGGCTGAGCCGGCAAATTTGGTAGGTTTACGGTATTTAATATCTAATACCGAGGACATCTTATCGCCATATTTGGCATCAAACCCCCCGGCAGAGAATAATATTGAGGCTACCAGGTTGGGGTTGATAATGCTCAGGCCTTCCTGTTCTCCGCTACGTGTTAAGATGGGTCGGTATACTTCAACACCATTGATATATACCAGATTTTCGTCGAAGTTTCCACCCCTCACCGAGTATTGGGAGCTGAGTTCGTTATTGGAGCTTACCCCCGGCATGGTCTTTACCAAAGCTTCGATGCCTCCTGATGCTGTTGGAATTGCTGAGGCCGATTGCGGATCGATATGTGTGAGCGTAGATTTACGTACTTCTTTATCTTCAACAATAATGTCATCCAGCTGTTTGGCAGAGATAAAGAGTGTTTTATTAATGACCTTTTGTTGCGAAGCTTTCATGTTTATGGTTACCTCCTCGGTTTTATAACCTATAAACGAAAAAATGATGGTAATATCTTTGTTAACAGGCACCATCAGGCTGTAGTTACCATGATCGTCGCTGGATGTTCCTCCCGGTTCACCTTTAATGCTGATGTTCACCATGGGGATAGCCTGACTGTTCTCATCTATGAGCTTGCCGGAAATCTTAGCATCCCGGTTTTGTGCAGTAAGCCCAAGGCTTGCCATGAATAAAACAATTATTAAAGTATATTTAAACAGCCTCATATTTAATCATCCTTTTTGCGAAAATCACCTCTTTTCCATGCTTTAAAAAACTTATACCAGGCAATAGGATCTAATACCGTGATGGGTATGGTTTGTCCGTTATAGTATAATTCATCCGATACCTTATGCATATCCTCATCGTAGTTATAGGCAGCATTTGCTTCGTGAAAAATCACTTCTCTGGGTTTTTGTATAGCACTTATCTCCATATTCTTTTTGGCTTGTACCACCTCGTCGTCTTCAATTTTATCATTTAGAAAGGAATTTTTAAAATCCGCTTCATTAACAGGCCATGGGTAAATGATGGTTTCAGCCAGTTCTAAGGTGTCGCGTGTCATCACCTGAATAATGGAATATCTTTCGGTATCCACCATTTTGGGAATCACAAATAATGCACTGGCATATCCAACGGCACTAAATCTCACGGAGTCCTGCTCTTCTGCATAAAACGAAAAATATCCTTCCTTAGTACTTATGGTACCTAAGTTTTTATTAAGAATAATAATATTTGTATAGGATACGGGTTTTAGGCTATCGGTTTCAACGATAACACCGGAAAATAGTACTTTCCCTTTTTCCTGAGCCGGTGCCAGTTCTGTCAGAAAGCCAAGGACAATAACAAATATGATTCGGATCTTCATGCTGGGCAAATGTAATGATATCCTGCAAGTTTTGAAACAAAAAAAGTGCTACCTGAAAAATCAAATAGCACCTGTGTTTTTTATAAAAAGATTATGCTGGATAAAATCCTTTAGCAGAAGCTTCTCTTAGAGCATTTGTAATACCCTTTTTATCAATTATTCTCATACCTTTAGCAGAAACTTTCAAAGTAATGAACTTATCTTCTTCTGGCACATAAAATTTCTTAGTGTGTAAATTCACTTGAAATTTTCTTTTTGTTTTATGGTGTGAGTGGGAAACATAGTTTCCTGTGATAACTTTTTTTCCTGTAATTTCGCAAACTTTAGACATCGCTATTTCCTTTTAATTCTTCTTTCTAAAAACGGTTTGCAAAATAAGACAAAATTTTTCAAATAAACAAAGCATTTGATAAAAATATCTTTTTGCCGCTTTGTAAATGCGATTATTATTGTAAATATCTGATATGCAAAAGAGTATGTATTTCTGATTTGCTTTTGTTTTATTAGGCAAATAATATCTATTTTTGTTTTCGAAAAAATATTAATCAGCTTGTATATATCAATAGATTTATGAATAGAACGACTACTAAATTAGGGCATGTATTTTTGCTTCTG
>Ga0256827_10000196_pt1 | contig 35392 bp, 54 predicted proteins | sample CV84metaG_FD_185977 | JGI IMG/M metagenome (GOLD analysis project Ga0256827, IMG submission 185977) | Hydrothermal vent microbial communities from East Pacific Rise, Pacific Ocean - CV84 | ecosystem: Environmental > Aquatic > Marine > Hydrothermal vents | place: Pacific Ocean: East Pacific Rise...
GGAGAAGTCAATTTACCTCCAGCTATTACCGCACCACCATGCTCTGTCCATTTACTTGGATCATTAAATTCAACATCTTCATTCAACTCCTGCCCCAACGTAGCCCCATCAGCAAGGTCATAGCTCAACCGCATCCCACTGAACGCAGGGTTATCCACACCAGCATTCTGCAAGATTCGCTCGAAGTCGCTGACGTAGTTGCCCCCTCCGTGGAACGTAGCCCCAAGAGGTAGTGGGTCACTCATCAACTGGATACTCTTACCTGTTGGCACAGGTAAATTATTAATGACTCCGTAGGTCTGGTTGTCCGCCTCGGTATGTGGTGGAGCAATCTGCGCCAAGTCACACGGGCCGCTATCATCATACGCCCACGTCACCACATCCGATCCGATGAACGGCACAGCCATGACGATCCCCATTTGTTTCTTGTTATGAGGATGAAACTGAACACTTACAGGATGAACCGGTGCGGCACCATTAATCACTACACTGATCTGGTCTTTCACCGGACAAGTCTCGGCCATAGGACGATCCCAACGAACCAGGATACCGTCTGGTTGACCGGGGATAATGGTGGAACTGATGACCTTGGGGACACCGGTAGACGGATGATTCCCTGACACCATGTTTCTACCTAAGTAGACACCTACTCCTAATTGAGCCATTATAATTCTCCATCAACGGGTGTTATCGCCAAATAACCAAATCAGTAGCAGTAGTACCTGTAGCAAGAATCTTTGAGGCTCTTAGCGGAAGATCCCGTCCCGCTGGAACACTTTTATGGGTTGCAGTAGAACCGTCGGGCATCTCAACCGCCAGATCACCGTCACCGCCAATGTAAATCGAATGTGGGGTAAAAGGCAGCTTTTGAGTGTCACTGGGTTGAACATCAAGTACGGATACTGCTGGGTCATTGTAATAACTCATGATTTTCTCCTATAGTTTATGATCTGACACAATCCAGAATCTTCTCTAACTTATCAACCAACTTTTCAGTTGATTTCAGTGCTTCTTTTGCAGGGACTTTCTTCTGCTCATTCTCTTCTTCACCGGTCGGAATGGTAACTTCGATTGTGTCTGGAATGGTGTCATGATCAACGAAAAGATCATTTTCACCTTTCTTTGCAGAGTATTGTGTTTCCGGCTTTTTATCAACAGTTATGTCCTCAGCCGATGCGTTACCATTCACCGCTTCAAGAGCTTGTTTTCTGGTCTTACCGAGGAACTGATGTTCACCTTCAGGCGTAACCCGATACCACCCTGTAGACTTGGAATCATCCCCCTTTGTCTCGTTGTAAATCTCCAGCTTTGCCCCAGTCTTAGGGTCAGTGTAAACAAGCCGATTGGTCTCAGGATTACGTTTTAAGTTTTTCCGGGTAATCGGTTGTGAAAATTCAGCAGGTTTAGCAGTTTCCTGAGCCTCAGGCACTGCTGGGGAGACTTTCTCCTTCTGTTTCTCACCAAGAGCCGCCTGAACCTGAGAATGGGCCTCAATAGCGTTGTTGCCGTCCTGTTTGATCGAGACACGACCGTCGGGAGTATCAATCTCCCATGTGGTCTCAGCACCATCAACAATCTTCTCTGCACCCATTTCTTCCAGAAGTTTTGCAGCCTGTTGATGAGATCCGGGTTTAACCGGTTCAACTTCGGCTGTTTCCTCTGTCGGGGCCTTAGCGGTCTCTTCAGTTTTCGGACTTTTCTCTTGAGTTTCGATCAGGTTCTTTTTTTCATTCTTTACTTTTTCCAGAGCTGCTTCAAACTCCGGAATTCTTTTGTCCCCTTTTTTGAGACCTTTCAGACTTTTCTGGATACTTTCAATTTGAGCATCGACTTGATCAACAGACCGAGAATTATCAAGCTCCTCGACCTCTATAACCCCCTCAGCGTTGGGCTGTCCTTTCTCAGGAGCAGGAGTTGGGGCCGGGGTTTCACCAGTCTCAGGAGTTGGGGCAGGGGTTTCACCAGTCTCAGGAGTTGGGGCCGGGGTGTTTTCCTTTACCATGGCCTCCAATTCAACAGCTCTTGCTTTTTCCTGCTGCAGAGCAACTTCAAGCTGATCATTCCCTACTTGAGGCTCTGCCAGTTGCCCAGTTTCAACAGTATCGATAAATTCCGCATCATTTTCACCGACGATGATCGGTTTGTTTTCCTCAATCATCGGTTTGGTTGAATCAAGCCAGAATTTAGCTAATTCAGGATCATCTTTGGCCAGTGATTTGTAGACCTTTTGAACAGCAACAAGTCTTGCATCAATAGGAGCATCACCGTCGGAAAGTGCTTTCTGTAGTTGTTTCCCTTCGCTTGTCTCTGCAAAATTCCCGGTTCCTGCGAGAACCACGGACATAATAATTGTTGGCCCGATTACAGCTTTAATATCTTCCCAGCCCGGATCGTTCTCTGACTGACCAAATTCATATTGAAGTTTTTGCCCACCGTACTCCTGAATCAGTTCCATCGGGACTTCTGATGCAACACTTGCCGTCAATTCTTTTACCAAGTTGACAACGGGACTACCGGGCTTTTTAATTGCTCCTGTTATCAGCTTACCCACTTGTTTTTTAGGGAAGAGTTTACGGAGAATTCCTCCCATTTTAACACCGGCATAAGACTGGAGTGCTTCTAATCCACCCTCAACAGCACCTCGTGAGTTGGCATATATGATTTTTTCAGTTTCGGATAGTTTTTTACCCCCTGCAGCCTCAGTAGCAACCGTTTCATCGTAAGCTTCCTGAGCAGTTCCTCCCCAGAATTGAGTACCGATTCCGGCAATACCCAACCCGGACACTGCTGATGGAACCAACATCCCCAGAGATTCGAACGCAGGATTGATCCACCCTCTCATATTCCAAGCAGAGTCCTGTCTGGCTGACTCACTGGCAAGTGATTCACCGAAAAGGTAAGGGTGTTCTTCTCTGATCTGTTTAAAAAACTCAGCAGCCCCTGCCGCACCCTCTTCCGCTTCTTTACCTTGTTCCCCATAACTGGGGGTGATCCACTCGATGGCTTTGTACGCTTGCTCGATACCACGTAAAGTACCGCTACCAACTCCTGCTGCGACATCACCGACACCACCCCAGAAACCTTCTCCAGTCCTTCGACTGTTGACCCGGTCAGCATCCTCCTGTTCCAACCTGTCCATCTCCTGAAAATCCTCGAAGGTGAGTATTTTGGTTGGTTCAGGTTCCTGTGGCTCCTGTGGCTCCTGTGGCTCTTCATTCAGCAAGTCACTGAAATATCCGTCACTGAACAAGTCTTGACTCACTAACTGATCGGACTCTTCTTCATTGAGAGTGTCACTATCATCATTCAGCAGATCATCAAAATATCCAGATGTTGTAAGATCAGTTTTCATAGAATCTCACTAAGGTGCAGGTTCATCAAGAAGTCCAACCTCTTGAACTGGTGGCTTGGATTTCGCCCAGAGTGCATTTCTTTGATCGGTCAAATTAGGTTGAGCGGGTTCCCCGGGAGATTCCCCCGTAGGTTTTCCGGGTACTGTCTCCATAATGGCTCTGTAAAACGCTGGCCGTTCTTTCCTGTACAGGCTCGTTAAGATGGAGAATCGTTGTGGGTCTTTATTTGACAACCCTGCGACAAGCTCAATGGCATTTTTCTTGTCAGCTATACCGAGGGCGGCTTTATAGTTTGAAACACTCATGCCGTAAGTTTTGGCTTTCTTTCCTTCCTCTGCTTTAGTCTGTTTCTCCTCTTTTTTCTTTTGTATGCTCTCCCATTCTTTATCTGCGTAAAGCTTTGCTCTCTCAGGCCACATGTGACCTTCCTTCATGGCATCTTCCATCAGAACTGACTTAGTTTTCCACTCGTCGTAAAGCTCGGGGCCGAATTTAGATTTAATAGCTGTCTCATTGTACTTGGTCGTTCCATCCTCCATTGTGATGATGAATTCGCCCATGTTGATATCTTCCCCGGTCTTGGCTTTAATATCATCGGCATATTGTTTAAATGTATCGTCAAAAAGAATCTGCCGGGCCTGTTTACTTTGACCAGCATTAAATTTATCTGAACCGTTAGTCCCATCTTTTGCTTCTGCTGCACTGATGGGCCGGGTTTTTTCTACAATATCATCCCCGTAAACATTGACAGCCACTTGTTTTCCACCGTCGATATCTCGCCAAGATTTAATTTCCTTGCTCTTTTGTCTGTCCTCACGGGCATTTTTGTCATCGAGAATACCCTTGTCATAGGTTCTCTTTTCATCCCTGACAGTGGTGTCATGCTCCCATCCAAGTTTCCGGAAGCTCTCTTTGCGAAGTTCGTCTGCTTCAGCATGAACTTCATGCCACATTTCATCACCGATTTTAGATATACCGATACCCGCACCAGTCATCAATCCTGCACTCAAATAACTCATGAAAGAAGTCCTCCTGCCCCGGTGGCCAATGTTTCTTTCATTGTCGCACCCGGTTTAAATGGATTCTGTGGTTGTGGGGCCTGTAGACTGTTTGGATCCACCAGACCTTTTTTTGGTGCGTTTATAGCAGCTTTTTTCATGGTCTCGGTTGCGTCAACCCTTTGTGCCGTTTGTGTGACATCCTGTCCATTGACTTGTGCTTGAGCAGAAGCCGCCAACTGTGCGTCTCTTGCTGCTTCTTCCTTACTGATTTCACCTGTTGCCATTCGCTCTTTGTAGTACTTTTGGACGACTTTTGCGATTATGATCTTTGTGTCGTCCTCAGTCGGTTTCACATTGATTTTTCCAGCGGCTTGAGCCAGTTCCATGACGTCTGTTACAACTTCAGTCCCAGCAACAATTAACACTGCTTTATCAAATGGTTGACCTTGGCGTTCACCTTCTTGAATGACCCTGCTAATGACACCGTAAGAGGCAGCAGCAATCTCTTCATGAGGTGAATCAACTCCCTGAATTCGTTTCAGAACACTTTGTTGTGTTTTCGGGGTGTGAATCAACCGAGTGGCCATGATCTTGAACTTCTCAACATTCTCCATGTCATCTTCATTCAGAGGATTATTTTCGTAATCTCGTTCTGGTTGAGGAGTAGCTCCTTGCACTTGGCCGAGTTGTCCCAATTGACTTTGCGGAGGTTGAGCCTGTGGAGGCATCATCCCTTCCTGTTGCACAGGAGGTTGCACAGGAGGTTGCATAGGAGGTTGCGGCTGAGGCTGACCCTGAGGCTGAGGCTGACCCTGAGGGGGTAACATACCTTGATTCACGTCCATCATTTACTCCTTATGCGTGAAGTACACCACGTCTACGGGTGACATTATTTGTTTGGCTATTTTTCCAACCCTTACTGAGGCTGACCCGTGGTTCACTGAGACTGACATCAGCTTGCAGATTTAACCGGTTGCTTTCAGCAGCTTCTTTATCTGCTTTGGCTTTAATCTTGGCAGCATCTGCAGTCCCCATACCCTGAAGCAGTCCCCCGCCCAGTGTCATCATTGCTGCCATCCCTTTATCACTGGTGAGACCGTCAAGCATCTTACCCGCTGCACCTTTAACGGTGAAACCCTGACTGGTGGCTTCATTGGCTGCACTGTCAACTGCAGTGTCAACCGCAGTGTCATTAGCACCTACAATGATATTTTCACTGCTGTTGGGAACTCCGGCCTGTATTGCCATGTCACCTGTTTGAGCTACAGCGTCGCCATTACCAAGCGCAATATTAGTGGCTTTACTTCCTCCAGCATCACCAACGGCCCCGGCTTTATCAATATTTCTGGCAGACTCACCGGCTGTTTCCCCGGTCAAACCTTTAGTCCCTTCCACTGCTTTACTGGAGGCCGCACCATATCCAGCAAATCCTCCGGCAAGACCACCTGATAAAGCACCCATTTTCATGCTGTCACCAATGTCTTCGCCAAGGATCGCTCCTGTGATGCCTCCTGCGATTGCTCCAGCTACAGCTCCTGCCATCGCTCCTGCTGCCACTGCAGCTACAGCTCCAAGACCAGCGGTAACTGCCGCACCTGCTACCATACCGCCTACCGCTGTTCCTGCATATGCTCCCACTACTACTACTACCGCTGGCATAAGAATGTCTCCTTATCTAGTCCTAGAATTGTTTGATCGTGAAGTATCCCATTCTTTCTGAAACTTTTGGTCATAACTCCTTGTTCGATCATACCGACTTTCCTTGCAAATACTTTTGCTGGTTTGTTGAATTCCGGGACAAAAGTGCAGATTTTTTCACACACATTTGCATGATCCTCAAAAAACCATTTAGCTGCTCTGCGTACATCATGTACCGCCTGAATACCTCTTCCTTTTGGTTTAATCATGGTGTGAACGTCGTACAGCACCAGAGTAAGAGGAACCAGCATCAGTAATACATATTCGCTCGGTTGAAGCATCCATACCATGGGGAACGATAACAATGTGCTGCCGAGACTCTTGTTATCCATATCAGTGTGATCATCGCTGATATCAGGGAGGATTGCCGGATGAGTCATGAAACTGTTGGCAATATCTCTCCCTACTTTGTTATGTGCCAACCTCATACATCAACCAACTCTCTGTCAGTCCCGATAAGGGCAAGCCCTGACACCACTGTTCCCTCGACATTCCAAGTACAAGTTTCACCCATGAGGAAAGTATAAACGAATTCTTCATCACTTTCATAATAACGTGCGTCAAGCCGGACATCCTCTCCATCAATGTTCTGACCGAGATCACCCATTTTAATTTGAGTGACAAGATCATCGGTAAACTCGAGAGGAGTTGCGATGACTTGCTTCATAGTTCCGTCCTTGAGTTCAACGAACGTCGGGAAGCTTTTGATAATCTCATTGTCCATAGCGGCTTTGTTGAATGCTCCCCACTTGCCGTTCGCTAAGAGGAAAGGGTGTTCCCCGGTAAAGACAACGTAATCATGATCTTTCAATTTCCACAACACTCGCCCGGCAACAGGTACTTTCTCAACACCATTGACTCTATTTACGGAACCGTTTGCACCCATGAGTTTGTCACCCTCACGGACATCACGAACTTTGATCAAATCGCCTTCGCTGTTTACAGTGCATGTGTCGCCAAGGAAGCAAGAGTGTTCTTCCATCATGTCGTTATTGTAAGGGTCGTAGTTACGGTTGTTATTTGATGTTTGTTTTGGGGGTGGAGCAGGTGCGGGTGTCGGTGCATATTGGACATTGTTATCTGGTTGAACCTTGACATCAATCTCGTAACCATAAAGGTCTGATAACAGTTTTACATCGTTGACATACCGACGGTTTTGGTTGGCCATGATTCTATTTTTTTGATCAGCACTGAGGTCTGGGTCAGTTGCAACCTTTGACAATTCAACATAATTTTGTCGAGTCATTTTATCATATGATTCGCTGAAGAATTTTCGTGCATCCTCTGCCAGCTCTTTATTAGCAATCACCTCTTGAGATCTGAGCCGGGCCTCATTGGTTTGCACATCGACATCAGCAGCAATCTGTTGCCGTTCGGTTTGACTCAACTCGCTGAGTTCAGCCAGCCATTTATCAACTTCAAGTTTTTCCTTTAACCGCTGCGCTTCGCCAAGTTCAGTGAGCTTCAACCGTTCCAATGAGGCATCATTTTGCATGCCCTGACGTTCGGTTTGGCCGGCCTCAGCAAGTTGCGCCCTCTCAAGAGCAGACTCGTTTTGCATCCCTTCTTTTTCGAGCATACCGAGATTCCCCAGTGCTTCACCCCGTTCTTTTAATTCATCTCCTGCGTTGGACATGGAGACGTTGGTGTTGAGCTGGGAGTTGGTGGATCTGGCAACATTGGTGGCATCTTGATTCGTAAGGCCCTGTTTAAGGTATGTCTCAGCGTCCTGTTGAGCAATCGGTAAAGCAGCGTCAATGGCAGCGGCCTCGGTCGCTTGCGCCCCCATAGAGGAGTTTAATAGCCCCCGATCAGCAACATATTGTTTGCCACTGGTTCTGGCCCGGTCAATATATTTACTATCATCATCGAGGAGACTATTTAACTGACCCCTGACAGTGTCAGTGTTAGCGTTGACCTCACGCTGTTTTGCCTCGTAGTTGGACGCTTGAGCAGGTGTGCGATCTTTGTCAAGTATCGACTTTGAATAGTCTTCGCTGGTTGCCATTATTTGCTCCTCTTTTACTTGTCGATGTAATCCAAGAAACTTTTACTAATCTCAAATGCAGGTGGATTCCAAGACCGCATGTCGTTCAGTCTTCCACCGACTTCTCGCATAATGTCCGTCACTTCTCTCATCGTAAGATTACCATCGATCAGGTCAGTTACCGACTGGCACTGGGCTTCGATATCACTGTCCTTGTAACCACTAAGGTTCCAGTTAAATAATACCAGAGCGTAATCTTTGAAAAATAACAAGTGATCCTTCGTTGTCTTTTCAAAAGCGATCCAATGATACATTTTATTCAAGACATAAGAGGCGTCTTTGATATCAGCAACAGGATTTTTGTCCTCTTGCATGAGTTTGATATCAGCATAAATATCATGCCACAATTTCTCAAATTCACCAGCGGCCCCCGCCAAAAGACCACGCAACGCCATTTCATTCGAGAAAAAATTCTTCATTTTCTTTAAAATTTCATTCATTACTCATCCTCTCAACTTCGATCATGGTTAAAGCAAGCTCCGAATTGAGCTTTGACACAACATAATTAAAAACGCCCAGCCGTTTAAAGAACTCTACTTGTGTCTTTAACTTCATATGCTGCAGTAAACACACACTCGGTATTGGTGTAAAAGCATCCCCTACCGACTCAAACTGCGCCCCCGGACACCCTCCTGAACAAAGATGCTTTATCAGGCAATTTTCACAATAAGGCAGTGCCTTGTGTTCAAATGTCAGAGTTGCCATGTAAAACGTGATATTCAATGGCTCAATATCAATTATCTTATCATCTTTAACCACAAACTTGAAGCCATTAAGAGCGTCATATGACAGTCTGTGACACGAGTTGCAGGTAAGGTCGCTCATTTTAACAAATAACGTAGTCTGCAACGAACAACCGATCCCTCTGCCGATGATCGATATATTATTGAAAAGGTTCATGCTCGACCCACGATAGTCTTCACTCGAGAACACAAAATTATCCACATAATACTTTGGAAGATTGCTGGGTAAAACACTGTTTCCAATCATATTGTATGTGAAATTAAGAGTCCATGACATGAACTCTCCATACTGTTTGATCGTTTCCTTTGTCCACCCCTCATTGCGAACTTCGAGCAGGTACACGTTGTTCCATGCTAAATCATATTTTTCAAACATGCTCTGGAACCAGACAAAGTTATCTTTCCAGACATGGATGTTTTCCGAACTGATCATGGGATGAAAACCAGCATGATTACGTTTACAAAACGCAAACACATCATCGTAAAATTCATCACTGTAGTACTCATCAATGTCTACATTTTTCACCGGAAGTCTGGTGATCTTATCAGCAAACTTACCGTCTATAGAGGCACTGATTGGCACACTGACACCGTGTTCTGCACCGAGCGCAATAATATCTTCAATACTTTTTACGAGTTCCGGGTCACGGATAAAAGACATATTGCTCGGTACAACTACCGATCCTTTGTAACCAATATCGATGTAAAATTGTACAGCCTTCCGAATGATGTCATGGCTCTGTTTGAAAATGAGAGAGTCACCGCTGAAAATATCGATTGTTTTCGGGATATAATTGTTCTCTTTCAGCCAGTTAAACAATATGTCGGTGTTTTTCCCCAACTGATCCCATGTCGCTACCCCGGGTTTATTTAGCTCTTTCCCGTGACCGACGACATTGCTGTAATAACAATAACTGCATTTCAAATTACACTGCGACGTCAATTGTATTTCAAGAGTACCGAATAAGTTTCCCTCTCTGTCGGGGTTCTTGAAATCATCGAAAAATGTCCCTTCCAATACTGACTTAAGCAGCTCCTTGTTTTCCCCTTCGTAACTCATTTAGATAATCCCTTCTCTATGATCTGCTCCAACAATCCATTACCGAACAATTTAAAATATGCAGGATCTGTCAGATGCATCGACCCGGTATATTCATTGTTCCTTGTCAGACAGGAGTGTCGGTTGGTTGCAAAAATAGCAAGTAGTGTGGCCATGTCCTTGTTTTTGTAGCAGGGGTTGACCTGTCCACATTTCGCCATTGCGAAAATTACAGATACTGCAAATGACACCCTGAATTTGTAAAAATCATGAAATCCCCGCATGAAATATTGAAATTTGTCCATCTTCTGCTGAGTGATTCCTTCAATTTTTACGAACATGGTTCTCTTGGTATTTTTAGTTCGACCACTGTCAAGATTGTCCACCTCTCTCGAACTATTGATCCTCCCTAAGTCATTCCTTATTGCATCCTGAACTTCATCATACGGGGTGTAAAATGTGTCATGGCACGGCTGAACATACTCACTAATACCGAACTGGGTATCACCGGCTGAACAAGTAAACATCCGGGACTTGGTGAACAGCTCGTTACCGTATTTCATCACCCTGTCTATCGTCCCATAGTATGTTGAAAAAGAAGGAACAGCATATTTGTAGAGATTTCTGGATCCCAACTCGTTAACTGCTTTGTAAAATTCAGAAAGCACTTGGCCGTCTCTCTTGGTATATTTATCAGGACATACCAAAGTAGGGTCACAGTCATTACTGATACTGACTTTACGGTCAATATTGGCGTCATACATTCTGATCAAAAGCTGATCGAAAAACCGATAATGATCTTCAAGTTTATCCCCGGTCAAAAGGGACTCATACTGATCTTTGCTCATCGTTGGTTTGAAATGCACTTTAACTTCATGCTTCAAGTCTTTGATGGCATTCACGTCCCGGATAAATTGAACAATATTATTCTGGATCGGTATTGTCGTTCCTTCCCCCCGATTAACCTCGGTCACCCAAGATTCACCATCGAGAGACATCTGCACATCTATCGTAAACTCCCGGTCAAGAGGGAGGTTACTGATAAATTTAGAAATAATCCCGGGTCTTGTCATAAAATTTGACGACAATTGTATTGAATTTAAATTTGGGAATTCTTTAACTGCTTCAACATAAAAATCGTCGAAATATTGCAGGGTTAGGGTTGGTTCTGATCCCCAATGACTGATTGTCACAAGTTGATCTTTTTCATATAATTTTCGGAGTCTGTTGATTATCGGGGTGACTGCAATAATGTCCCTGATAATTTCCTGATGTTTGTCCTTTATCATCTGGTTGTGTTTCGGGATACTACAGTATGCACAATCAAGGTTACACCATGATGCGGCAAAAATTTCAGCAGCAACCCCCGTCGTGGTTAAATTCAAAATAAATCCCTTCCCTTCTCTCTTTGTTAATTTGCATTTCCGTAATTGTCCTGATCATCACTATGGTAGTTCGAGTTTCTCACTGTGCCATATTTAGTGTGGTAATACGAAATATCCATGCCACTTTTATAATTGCTGTCGGCTGTACCATAGATAGATGCGTTCTGAGAAGAATCGACCTGCGTGTACAAGGCCCCATCATAACCGATATCCCGGGCAGTATTGTAAGTAGCATGTCGATCATTATGCACATTAGTGTAGAGAGTCGCATCATAACCGACATCCTGAGTGGCATTATGCGAACCGTCGTCTGCTGCATCTACTGTATTGTGAAGAGTAGCATTATAAGAAGCGTCATGAGTGACATGGTCAGTGTCAAAATTGGAAACGTCCTGAGTCGTATCTTCATTGCCGTCGTTCGAAGAAAACTCGCTGGTGTTGTAGGTGACATGATGTGCTGCTTTATCTGACAGGCAGACATTTTTATCATCAGCGTAATCAACAGCATCCTGCACCTCAGTGTATATGGACGCCTTGATCAGAGTTCCTTTAACAGGGATACTCGACAACCAATTGAATCTCGGGGCCAATTTGGCATCAGTGAGAGTGTTGACGGCATCTTTGAGTTCCGAGTAAGAACTTACTGTAACTATTTTTAATGGTTCCCATGTAAATGCCACATCGACTCCTTCCTAATTGCTGTTTCTGACAGTGCTATATTTATTATGTTTATGGCTGCTGTTCTGATTGTTATCTACAGTGTTATGCCTTGATCCACGATATGTCAAATCACGAGCAGAATTGTAGGTTGCATGCTGATTGTTGTCCACCTGAGTGTAGAGGGCAGCGTCGAACCCGATGTCCTGTGTTGCATTGTAAGTGGCGTGTTGATCGTTGTCCACCGTGACGTGTTTGGTTCCGTTGTAAGTCAAATCTTTGGTTGTGTTACGAGTGCCGTGATCATCATTATCCACCGCATGGAGCTTTGTCGTATTATAATTAGCATCATGCCCTGCGTCATCTGCACTTTTTTGACTGGCGTCATCTGATAAGTATTTGGTTGTGTAGTTGGTGACGTGATGAGTGTTACAGGTCAAATTATCTTGAATATGATCAAGATTCGTCCTCATTTCGAGGATCTCCGGTGTCTTGATGAGCTTTCCTCTGATTATTTTATTTGTCCAGATAAAAGACATAAAACAGGTCTCCCTTATGAATAAACTGCATATGAATAAAGACGCTGAATAATTGACCAGTTCCCGGAAGGATCTGCAACAAGAGCAATGTAATCAAAGTTAATGTTCAGAACAACGTCGGTACTCGCTTTATCGATCTGCTTGCCGTTGCGCCCGATGGTAATATTATTGGCAGCAGCATGTCCGACCTGATCTTTTACATAGACCACGTCCCCAGCAGATGCGTTGGCAGGGAGCGTGATTGTTATGGCCCCACTACTGGAATTTACAAAATATCCATGTCGTGCTTTTGCAACAAGAGATGCTGATATTTCCTTCCATTCAATATTGATATAGGCTGCAGTCCAGTTGGTTCCGTTGTAGACCATCATTGCCCCGGTGTTACTGTTCCAATAGAGCGCACCGGTGACCAATGCGTGACCATCATTATCTGAGGATGGATCAGCGGTCTTGTGACCGAGATAACGGTCGTCAAAGGAGTCATAAACCGCTTCAGCCGCATTTTTTGCCACAATAGAAGCATCCCTTGCCGTTTCGGAGCCAGTCTTTGCTGCAACGGAGGCATCTCTTGCTGTTTCAGAAGCTGTCTGGGCGGCTTTAGATTTTTTCGAGTAATGGAGAGAAGAAAATTCAGACCCACTTCCCTCTGGTACTGGGGAATTTTCTGGATGTTTTGCCCAATGCTTGGACTCTAGTGCATTTCCTTCGGCATTCTGGATGTCACCGATATTTGCAGCGACCGTGTTGACGTCACCGATGTTTGTAGCAACCGTGTTGACGTTCGCCTCATTATTGGCAACCTTGGTGACGTTCGCCTCATTGTTGGCAACCTTGGTGACGTCGGTGTCAATGGCAGCTACCTTGTTGACGTTCGCCTCGTTATTGGCAACCTTGGTGACTTTTGCATCGATAGCAGCCACCTTGGTGACATCAGTATCGATATTGGCGACCTTGTTGACGTTCGCCTCGTTATTGGCAACCTTGGTGACTTTTGCATCGATAGCAGCCACCTTGGTGACATCAGCATCAATGGCAGCTACCTTGTTGACGTTCGGCATATTGGCGTCGACATTGTTGATCTTCGTCATGTTGGCGTTGACGTTATTAATGTCTCCCATGTTGGCATGGACATCGTCAATTGCAGCATAATGAGGGTTCATCAGTGCTTCTTTGGCAACAACAATATTTTTAGCGGCAACCGATTCATTTCTGGCGTTGTCCGCATCTTTATAAAATGAGTTGGGGATGGCTCCTGTAAAAACGAACTCCGATCCGTTATAAGTCAACTCAACGACCTGTCCGTTAATAAAATCCCCGGCAAGAACATCAGTTCCGTCTGGCCGTTTGATTGATATCGCCCCAAGACCGTCGACATTAACTGTCGATGATCCTGTATTTGTATGGGTGGGATTAAATTTTACAGTGAGTCCATCGTGGTAGCCACTGGGAGGAACAGGCATAGAGAGGATGTAGGAATTTGCTGACCCTGAGTCGACACCATATTGAAGGCTACCCTCTTTGAGTTTATCCGGAGGAGGAAGCATATCAAACCCTCTCCCTGTCTCGTCTCGAATAGCATTAACTTCCGAAGATTTAGCCAAAGACCCAGCAACAATCCTGTTTTGGGTTGCATCAAAATATATACTCATTTTTTCAATCCTTTACGGGAGTAATGAACAGTGGCCCCTTGAATCGTGTGAGGTTCTTCATATTTACAAACCGACTTTAAGCTGAATCTAAAGTTCCTGCCAATCCCAGTCAGATACCCATATGCGGTACTGAGTGATTGAGAGTCCCAGTAAAAGTTTTCCCAGTATGATAAGTCCCACAGACCGACTCCCGATCTAATCTCGACAGTTTTTTCATAAGCCACAGGAAGATACGGATCTCCGTAACTGAATTCCGGTATAAATGTTAATTTGAAGGGAGCAGCAGTCAATAGTTCAAGTGTTACTTTAAAGAATCTCTTCACATGTTCAGGACTGCCGTAGTGATAAAACACAGGACGAATGTAAGCAACAACTTCATCTCCGTCGAAGCTGTTACTGGAATCCATTTTATAAACATAGCCATGATTATCACCAACAAACAACAATTCGTCCCCGTCTTGTTCATTTACGGACACACCCACTTGGAATATTTTTTCAATAAAGTTTGCATTGGTGTCGTAATGGCCGTAGTTCGCCTTGGTGATCCCTTTGACAATCCCAGTGTTGGATCTATGGACTAAATCAAGAGCCAAAATGAGAACCGTCCCATCGGAGAAAAACATCCGATACTGATCCTTTTTTCTAACCCTCATGCTAAACAGGAGTGTTTTTTTCAACTGATCAAGCAGCGGTTTCACCTTCTGGCTGATGGTGTTCATGGTGAAATCACCGTACTCTTGAGTGGTACTCAATCTTTTTACACCACGGTCACCGAGGAAGAAAGGAACGTCCATTGTCTGGACAGATCCCTCTATTGCTCCAGCATCGATTGAATAAGTTTTTATGTTCCAGTTAGCACTGGACGTCCCATATAACAGATCTATTTTATTCCGGGCAAATACTGCTAAAGTGTCACCCGGGACATTGGCAAACCCTGTAATTTCATCACCGATGGCCATCTCACTTGCCCCGGTAATAGCGTTCCATTCATGTGGTGCGCCAATAGAAGAGTGCTGTATCGAACCCCCTTCAAATGAGAAAAACAGGTGATTTTTGAAGGCATAAACATGAGTTGGTTTATCAATTGTCATCCCTGTGTCAAGGAACCAGAGACTTTCTCCATCATAAGTGAACCCTTTGCCCACCCCATTGGCCCCGAACATTGCCTGTCTGCTGGTGTGACCATAGAAGTTGTAATTGATGAATTCGTAGGTTCCTCCGGGTGGGAAAGTCAGTTCTTTTTGTGCAGCAGTGTTCACTGCAGCAGTTGTTCCCCCAACCGTGAGATCCTCTCCTGCCTGAAAAGTGCCTGTCAGAGTCCCGGGAACAATAGTCAACTTACCTGCAGCATCACCATCGGCCCACGCACCGGTATAATTTAAGACATAAGCGATCACCCCAGTGGCCCCCGACGCACCCCCGGTAATGGTGTCACCTCTTACAATTTTATTGGCCCCAGCGGTAAAATTTAACTGGAAAGTGGTGTCAATCCCCACCCAGCCGGTTGGTGTCGCTTTATACATGACACAGGCAGTCCCTGCAGCATTGTCACGAAACCCGTAAATTTCATTTCTTAATTTCCAAATCCCCCGCACTACACCTGAACCCGGGAGAGGTAGTATCAGCACACGAGCAGCTTCAACCGCAGCCTCCCATGCATCAAGGTCAGGATAATTTCCCGGGTCAAGACCTTCTGGGCTAGGATGACCATCAAACCGCTCAAACCCGTCGACCCGACGATATCCGTCGTTGCTCGAATTCTCATAATTCATTGAATGATGAAGCTCTCCGGCATCCATCGTTATGACGGGGTCAACTAGATTTTCACCGCCAGTGAATTTAAAGAAATAGGTTGTCCTCATGCCACCCTCACCGCCATCATTTCAGGGTTTATCTGACTGCCTTCCTGCTGCTCAGGCAAGTACTCCCCTTCAAGTTTTTTGAACCACAGTTCGTACTCCTCTTTAGCTTGGTTCCATTGATCAATGGACTCAATGTCCTCAAAGAACCACATTTTGGCACGAGCAATGATCATCCGGTGATATTCTTCTGCATAAAGAGGAACATCATCATTCAAAATGAGACGTTTCGGCTTCTTCCAGTATTCGGCATAAATTTCATGTGACCCGTTTGAGGGTGCGCTCAGTACCAAATTATTATCCGGCATAATTGCAATCTCATATGGCTCACTTTTGGTCTTTATGTTGTTGTTTCTGCGCCATTCGTCATAATGGATCAGTCGAAGAGATCGACCCTGAGGAGTCCCCCGGTCAATTGCAAACGATTTTCTGTCCCACATGGTAAAGTTAGGTGGTCTGACTACGATGTCAGCACCGTCGACAATAGGGAACTTGAAAACCTTCCACAGAAAATTCCAATCAGTGTGCATGGTTTGAATCAGAACATCTGCATCAGCCACCCAGTCCACAAGTCGTTTCAATAATCCAAATTGACCAATTACCGACGACGCACCTTGGCCTTGGATACCACACTCCTGACGGGTTATCTTTACCATTTCAAGAAAAGTCATTACACGCCTCGTAGATACTTAATCCCTTCGATCTTGTTAGTCCACACTCCACCGGCATCTTCAACTTTACGTTTAACAGTCTGCCAGTTGAGGCTCTCTAAATCGATTACATCTGATAATTCTGGTTCTGGTTCTGGTGCTGGTGCTGAAGGAACTTCCGGTGCTGGTGCTGGTGCTGAAGGAACTTCCGGTGCTGAAGGAACTTCAGGAATTTCTGGTATTTCATCAATGATTGAGGAATCATCGTCATTCTGCTCTTCAATCAGTTCACCACTTTCAGTGATCTCCTGTTCGGTAGCGTTGAAATACTTACCATCCTGAAAATACTTGGCTGGGCTTGTTCCACGAATTGTACCAAAATTCTTTGTTTTATCCAACATATCAATTACCCTTCGGGTCAGTGTTAAAACAAGGGGAACCGGAAGCACCAGCTCCCCTTGTAGACTCAAATCAAATCAAATCAAATCAAATCAATTATTTGATGGTGAATTTTCCAGCGTTGTGAGTACCAGAGACACTGGTTCCCTTGGGCTGATTTGGACGCTGACCTTCACCAGAAGTCCGAGGTTGATACCCCTTATCCATTTTGTCCTGAGAGGACAATCCTTTTTCAATACTTCCAGCCATAACATTTCTCCTTTTGGCTTAGAGGTTAGGGGGCGACTGTTATGTCGGCCCCCCGTGACACACTACCAGACTTCAAATTAGGCCTTAGAAGTCCATTTGAGGATACGACAGTTTTTGTCGTCGTTGTGAACCAGCCCGAACCCACCGAGATAGTACCACGCCACACCTTTTTCACGACCGAAGTCAGCAGGGATTGCTCCACGCATTTCTTCAGGAATGACAACGGCCTCAGCAACAGTATCTTCACCGAAGAAGTGAACATCATCGGATTTCTTGTTGGTGGCAAAGTTCACAGTAGCCGCAATGTTAGTTTGCTCGATGAAACGAACACCTTCATAACGACCAATTTCACCGTTCATGATCAACCGGAAACCGGCATCAACATACTGATGAATACCCTCGAGGTCATTTTTGACCTGACGGAAGGTACTTGGACGACCGATTGAGAAGTAATCTCCACCCTTGAAGGTAGGGATGTTCCGCTCTTTCATTTCGTCCACGATTGCCTTGACGTGATCCTTACCAAGGGCCACGTTGTTAGTGATGGTACAACCACCAGTTTCAACAACAACTGCATCAGTTGCAGTGGCCGAGGCTACAGTAACCTTGGTTGCGTCAAATTGCGCCCGTGCCTGAGCATCAAACACCTTGGAGGCGTCGTTTTTCAGGACTTTCTTGATCACTTCTTTTACAGGATGCAGAGACAAATCATCCAGTTTCGAAGTGAAAGGCACACTGTTACCAAATTCAGTAACGGTCAACTCACCCTGACTGATGGTGAATTTGGTTTTTGGAATTGCAGTGTTCTCGGTTAATGCTGCACCGGCAACTGCCACATCAGAATACACGTTCCAGTGAAACTTATCACCGGCACTGTAACCTTTGTCCATTGCATCTTTGGCATCACAATGCTGACGATACCGACACTGAGGCTGAACTTCCATCCGCAGAATATCGGACAATTCGTCTGAATACATATCGTTTTTGTTACTCCACTTAATGTGGGGGATAGTCATTTCTGCTACCCTCTGCATATCTCTATGCAGACCAGACTTTATCTTCACAATTACTTTCATAATGTGTCTCACGTAAAGTCGTTGAGGTTCGCCTCAACCAGATGTCCATTGTGTCCTTTTCTCTTAACAAAACGCTTATAAAATTCAACAATGAGTTCGCAATCTCCCTTATCGAGAGGTATTCTTTTATTTCCATTGTTATCAGCAAATTTATTTATACGTCTTGCAAGATACTGGATCATGAGAGAAAGTCTATGTTTCTTCTCTCCGAACATCCACGGATGTAATAGCTTCCCAAGTAAATAAGCATCACCAATATTTTTAACTGAAATGCTGAGCATAATTCTAGAAGTATCACCATAAACTTTCCCGTTTTTCATTTCCATCGGGATTTGTGATCTTTCTGTCATATACTTTTTCAAACCAAGCCTCTCAATTATGTCTGATGCTTTTGCAATTATTCCAGCATCAGTATTGTATAATTTTATTTCATTGCCTATCTTTGGTTTACTTCCTTTTGCATTTCTGATGTAGCAGGATAATGATATTGTTCCATCACATTCTATGACTCCTGCTAACCAAGCTATTTCACCTTCGGTTGGGATTTCCTGCTGATTGTCTCTATTCATAACACTTTCTCCTTAGTAGAGGTTATGACCTGCGAGGGTTTCCAGCATACAGTGAGATTTATGGTGAGCAATATGTCTGTTTACCCACCTTCTGCTGCTACTCCCCAAATTTGACCTGCCATAATCTTTCTCCTTTTTCCATATTGTTACCCGTGCGATCTCCTTCCTATTAACTGCTCGAAGGTCTTCGCTTTAGGTTGTGTTTTTGATGTATCACGACGTTGATTCGCCTGTTTGATACTATCGGACGATTGCTTCTTTATATCCCTTTTGTTCTTCAAATCTCGATGTTGCGCTGCTTTCGGTTTGGGCTTGTTAAAATCCCTCCGTGCGATGTTGATGGACTCCTGCATGATTTGCATCAGTGTCCAGTCTTCATGCTCAGCGGCAACTTCTCTGGTGATATCATTCACCGCAGTCCGCATACGACCGACATTCAGGTCAGCATTATCTTTTTCAAAAAGAGCAACAGCTTTAAGCCGTTCCGCTTCATAAAGCATATCTGCTTTGACCTGTGCCTTAACATCAGCCTTAATGGCTGTTACATCAACCTCTTGGGTTACTGCCACTGGCTTCGATTTCGTTGCTTTGACAACTTCAAGCATGACATCTTTGATGTCTTCAGAATCACCTTGGTACAAGTTATTGGTCATTCTTTCAGCTCGTTTTACATCTTCCTCAGTCAGCTCATCCTGATTTTTTACTTCAGTTTTTTTCAACTCTTTCAGTCGATTTTGTTCCTCGATCAATAAAAGTTTTTTAGCTTCAATTTCTCTGAGTTGAGCATCATTTGCTTTACGTTGTCGTGCGGCTTCTTTAAGCTTCAGATCCCCTGAAATTTGTTGCTGGATGGCAACGACACCGCCAGCCTCATCAACTTCCTCTCTGGTTCTCTGAATCTCCTCACCGTTGACCTTTAAAGTGACCATTTCATCTGGTTCCGGGTCTTGATCAGTATCAAATCCACCGTCGTCATTGTTGTCCTCATCGAAGTCAACAATATCATCTTGCTCTTTTTTGATGGCTTGACTACGTTTCTCTGCCAACATATCCATCATCTCATCATGAGGTGATTTCTGGCGTGTTTCTGAGTCACCCTGATCTCCATTCTCCAGATTGGTTTCAGTCTGCTTGTCGGTCGGTTGATCTGTTGCTGGTTGATCTGTTGCTGGTTGTTGCTCTACGTCCTTTTGGATAGTAGCCATGTTGTTCTCCTTCGTGTCACGCCCGGGGGTGGTGACTAATCTTCTGCGTTAAAATTATCCAAATAGAATTGATACGCCATGTCTGCTGACACAATCAATTCCTCCAAGTACTTTTCATAATGTTCAAATCGGGCAACGATGTTCTGTAGCTCCATTATCTTTTGAGTGTCTGTCGGTTTGACCTTGGTCAGTTCATCCATTGCCGACACAACAATAGCTTCGGCAGTGTTGTTGATAAATCTAGCAAGGTCTGAGTTTAAAAACTCTTTTGCTTGCTGACCGAGGATCATTGACTCTCTCACTTTTTTCTCTTGCTCACTGATCAGAACGTCCGCTTCTTCGCTCATTTTGCACCCTTCTTCCGGTTAGTAGCACGGCTCACTACACGTCGATTGCTCTTTGCATTGGAACCGCCTTTAGACAGAGGTTTCTTATGATCCACCTCTTTACCGTCACCCTTCAACAATCCTGCCTGTCGTCGTGCTGTGTTCCGTGCCGCCCGATTCTTTTTCTGTTCAGGCTTGGCATGAAAGTCACGATATTCTTTAGCGTAATCTCTTTTCGCTTTTGGTTTCTTTGCTGCCATCTCTCTTCCCTTTGCAGAAAATCCGGTCATAAGCATCACGATACCGAGACATATCAGTCGGTCGCTGCATTGATCCTTTGCTCATCAGAACACACTCCCTTGTTCCTGATTAGTGCGCTCCTCGACAAAATTGTATTCATCTGGTTCCAGACCGACTCTGACAGTGCAACCATCATTCTTGATGTGAATCTTGTCACGAGAAGACATGCCGCTCTCCAAACCAGTGTTGGGGATACTCGGCTCAACCTCCATCATTGGACAAGGCACTGCGAAATCTTGCTTGGACTTGCGGAGCATCTTTCTGTTTCTACGATTCATGATCATGATCATCTCCTCCCACGGTGTGGGTCTGTTATATTCAGATTATTTACTTGTCCGTCTGGTCGGTGTTTTTTTACGCACGGCCCCTGCTGCTCTGGTTCTGCCGGCAACACTGGAACTGATGGTCGCTTTCTTTTTTACACCAGCCGAGGAACTCGAGTTCATTGGTCGACGTGCATTGTTGCTGGCAGTTTTAGCCCGTTTACGAGCAGCTTCTGCTTCTCTTTTAGCTTTACGTTTCGCCCCTTTTGACGACCCACCGATACCGAGAAAACTCATTTTCAACCTCCTATGATTAAATTATTATCCCTGCCCCATCTCTTCTGCCGCTGGAACCATTCCATACTGATCCCGCATGAGTACGGAGCTGATACGATCATTGCTGTCCGTCAAGAGAGTCAGTTCTTTCTCTCGTTTCTGGAACTCAAGAGTTTCTTGCTGCAGGATTAACTCACCCCGGGCAATATCATTCTTCTCAGCAGCGACCTGCTCTTTGATGTATTTGATCTGCATGTCGAGCTGGGCAACCTGTTTCTCGGCATCAAGCTTCATCTGCATCCGCTGAGTATCACCCTGCTCCTTCATCTGAACAGCTTCCAGCTTAACTTGGCCCTCAGCTTGTTTCTCAGCCGCACCGGACTCAATCTGCTGGGTGAGCTGTTCGACCTGTTTCTTCAATTCTGCTACCTGTGGATCCTCTTCATCTTGTGTGGTGAAGAATCGAGACCCGTCACGATATCCCAATGCACCAAAGACTTCACGCATGACTTCATCACCATTGATCTGACTCAGTTTCTCAGGCATGAATTCACCAACTGTTTTCAGTCCAATACTCAGCTTCTCGATCCGTTTATGCGGTGCGGTTGCACCATAACCGACAGCCACTTTAATAGCGTACTCAGTATCCATGAGTGCAGCCACTGTGCCGGGATCAGCACCTTCACCGACGATCTTGAGAATGCGTTGGTCGGTCTCATATTTCTGCCCCATTGTGATGAGTTGTCGCAACACCCCTTCAACCCATGTTTCGGTGAACACCCGAAGCTGAAACTCGGTCACTGCATTGGAGTCATCCGAGGCAATATCCATTCCACCGACGGTTTCATTGAGATGTCGATTGGTCTGCACAGAACCCATGCTGAAGCTACCCAGCAGCTCATCAATATCAACATTGATTCGATCCTGCTCCTGATACGCTGAACTGGTGACATCATTAAATTCCTCAGGCTCAACGTCGTCCAAACTGTCCATAAGGATGACACCCCCGGGAACTGAGGTTGTTAATGCCCTCCAGTCCACATTCGTGCCACGTCTCGCCCGGTATCGTTTGTTCAGAATCAGTTTGATATTGTCGAGTCGCTGGTTGGTGACGTCGTTTGCCTCAACCACTAAGTCTTGAGACAGCTCTGGTACACCTGTGCTGTAATTTCGATGCGGTTCGATGACAATTGAGCCAACAACATACGGTCTACCATGCAGGAAGACATCTTCCAGAGGGACTGGATCAGACAAAAGATGCTCTGTCCCCAGTGTGTAATAGAGATAATCAACCCCACTGTGTCGGATGATGTTGCGATGCACCCAGACAATATCAAACAGTTTGATCTGATGACTCTGATCCTTTGAATCCATCCGCTTGCCTTCACGGGCCATGCGGGTTGTGTCGTAGTCACCGGTTTGTCGTGCAGAAAGAAGATGCTCTGGGTTGACGTTCTTCCATTTGGTCTCCCCTGTTTTACTGTTGGTGGTTTCAGTGCGCTCAATGACATCCTGCACGAACATCGGAATCATTTCGATCAGGAAAGGGGACGTTCCAACTGGGTCACGCCAGTCTGATGCGGTGCTGAATCGGAAGTTCTCAACCGGGACAAGGACGATATCGGGCTTGTCTATCTTGATACGATGATTTGTCTTTGACTCTGTTTGTGGTTCCCCGTCTTCATCAAGAACAACTAACCCATTTTCAACAACAACTTCGTCCTCTTCAAACTCTTCTTCCTCATAAACCCACTCTTGACGGGATATGACGATACCGTTGACCATGGCTTCATTGTAGGCCCCAATGATGGTTTTGAACCACTGGATTGAATGCTCCAGACGAAAGTCCACCCAGTTCTTACCGAACTTTGCACCGAGGATTGAGTTCTCATCGTTCGGATCTTCCGGGTCACAACTTACTGTGTCAATCGTACTGAAAAATGCCAGTGCTGCAGCAGCTTCATGGCGTCTGATAATGGAACGGACTTTGGGACGGAACACTTTGGAGCGATACTTGTAGGACTCCTGATAATACTTAGAACCTGCTGGGTGTTTGCTGCGGAATAAAGATATGTTTTTCTCGAGCTGCTTACGGATGTTTGCGTCGAAATAGTCGGTACTGGTTTCGAATGAGTCACGGGCCATCGCCAACCAATTCACTTCGCCATCGATGTCATAACTCTCAAGTGTCTGGTCTTGCTTCTGTTGAGATTCCTCGTCACCACTGTAATCGTCATTATTTTCCTGATCGTAATCCTCTGGGCGTTGCATTATGCGCCTCCGGCTGAATAAGTGTCCATAGTGGTTATGTTTCCTCTCGAATCACGATCCGCAATCAACTGCTCTGGTCGCTTCCCTCTGGGGAAATTACATCGTTCAAGAAGTTCCCCTCCTGCGGTAATAGCAGAATGTTCTCCACCGCTCACCTCAACATCTTTCACATACAAAACGAAACCGTAATCACCATGCAGATTGAGACATCTCACCGATATGATGCCAGTGGATAAAGTGCAATCAACATACCACGACCACCCGGGGTAATGTTCTTGCAGCACTTTACCGACTTTGGCACACAATTTATTCTCATCAATTGCCGTGCTGAACTGCCCACTATTCATCGATGATGTCCTGTCGGATAGAAGGTGCGCCCATTACTGAAAACGTAATCAGGCACTGGGTCATTGATGGCCGGGTCAAGTCGTTGCACCGCATCAGCAATATCAAAATAAATGACAACTGGTCGCCTGATCTCGTCTGGAGGAATAGCGTTCATGTCTGACTCCTATATGTCTTCTGCGTGTTCCGGGAGCAAGTCCTGCTGCATGACTTCCTCGATCATTTTGTATCCTACTGCCCCACAACGCAATGCATCTGCTCCATTGCTTGCTGCGTTATGAAGTGGTTTCAATTTGAATTCGCCAACATTCTTGTCCCACTCCTTGCGGTAGTTGTCAAGGCACTTGATTCCCTGATCACACAGTTCTTCATCAATGTATGCCGTGCCAAGGAAGTTTCGTGAAGCTTGAATTCCTTGTTGCACTTCCTCTGCATTCTTGGCCCTCGGGATCAATCTAATGTCACGCAATCCGAGCTTCATTGCGTACTCTCTGAAGGACAACCCTGTCTGCGGAGAATGCTGTCGGCCATCGTGTGGCATGTAATGAGTACCGTAAATGTACTCTAACTTAAACAAATAATCAACGTAATATTGCAAACCTTCGCCCGAACCCTCAAAGTATCGGATTAACCTATTTTCAGTTCCAATGCGCTGATGAAACCACAATGCCATTGCATCATTGAAACCAATGTCCCAGAACACGTTGACCGGAACCAACGGATCATAAGCAATATTACCAATTCTACGCTGTTTCCGGATTATCATCATCTGGGTGGCAAAGTACGCCCCGATGACCGATGCATTGAAGGCTTCTTGTGGCGTTGATGGGAACTCTCGCATCATGTCATCCTGCTGAGTCTCATACTTCGCACAGTACCACCACTTCTGCTTGTCGGTGAGATGAATCCCTTTGCTTTCCAGTTCCAAGAAGTAAATCTTCAAGTCCGAGCTGATCACCACAGGGGACTGCATCTGATACTTCTCATCCTTCCACCACGGGAAGAAGTGGAACCGAAACTGCAGCGGATTGAGCTTGATGCCACGCAGTAATCGATTCATAGCTGCCATGCAGAATTCGAAGAAGTAACCCTCTCGCCCCTCGGCTGTTGATTCAATGAAGATGAACTGGCCAGCGTGAACGGTGTTGATTGATCCGGTCACAATTTCCTGAGCTTTGGCAGGGTATCTGGCACAAATCTTCCCGAACTCGGACACATGCAACATGTAGAACGTCCCGGAACGCAATGACGTACCGACCCGGATGCTGGAGCCATTGCTGAATGACAGTTTCTTACTACTGTCGGTCGGAGCGTAAAGCTCATTGCGGATGGAGTCCGGGAGGTTGTCATATGCGAACCGGACTTTATTGCTGAAGAATTCCTCAGCATCTTCCCGGTTGTGAGCGATGATGCCGCAGTGAGTATCTGGTCTGAATAGAGCTGTGTCGAGGAAGAGAATACAGATGAACGTGGTCATTCCGAGCTGTCGGGCCTTGAGGATGATGTTGAAGTACCACATGTTTTTCATCAGCTTGCGCTGCGCTTTGTTCATGCGGAATTTAACTTTGTTGCCTTTGATATCGATGATGTAATACAGGTTATTGAGTCGCCACATCCGACTCTTCAGATTGATCTGGAGCTGATCATAGGACTTTTTTTCCTTAACATTCATCCCGGCCCCACCGACATAAGGAGCAGGACTATTCGTCATCATCGGTCATGTCCTCAATCACAAGTGGATCTTTGTCTGAATCCTTCTGCACTTCCTTGAGTAGGTCAGCAAATTTGTGTTCATGCACCACAGTTTCTTTTGTGATGCCAATGATGCCGGCCAGATCTTTGAGGGCTTGCAGTTTCTGCCCCACTTTGAGTTTGATAATCCGTTGCACTTCGTCATCGGTTGTCCTGACCGAGGCAATATTGAACTCAGCAACGGCTCTCCTGACGTCCTCAGGCATATCTTTTGGATGAAGCAGGTTGCCATCCTCATCATACATTTGAAGTGGGTCAAAGAAGGCAATACGGCTGTATTCCAACATGATCCTCTCTCTGGTTGCGTCAAGGTGTGACACTCTGGTGTTTCGTGCATTCTCCACAATGTCCCAGAGATGTGGTTTGCTTGAGTCTTCACGTCGGGCCATCACCCAATTGTGTGACCCTGCTGTGGCCTGTAAGTTACCGACCGCTTTATTTGCCGCCCGGACATTGAAGCCGTTTGCAATGAATTCGTTGACCCAGAGATATTCAGCAGACGTCACCAACTCCTGCAGATGTGTCTTACCGATCTCAAGTTCCTCAGCGGTCACCGAGATGAAATCATTCGGAATGTTATCAATGTTGTCGTTGTCGTAATGTAGTCCCATATATGGCTGTCCCTTCAATATCCCCATGATGGTGTGTTAGCCACCGAGTTTGTCCACTCAGCGTCTGATTTAAGCCCTTCCCTGTTGTTTTTTTAATGCGGCAAGGGAGCAGGAAGGGGCTGCTCCCCTGACACCCAGAGAGAGGATTGGATGGCCGCACCGATAATAATAATTAAAACAAACTGAAAAAGCAAGAACAGCCACCCGGAAACGATTATGTGACGAACCGACGCATTTATCACTAAATGTGATGAACCGACGCATTTATCACTAAATGTAATGAAATGGTGCAACTATTACCGAATGTAATGAAATATCACAATGTGATGAAATGTAACGGGTCATGTGGATAGGTTGCCAAAAACTAAAAGTTTACCCCCCGTATTCCTGAGCGTCTAAGTAACATCAGTCCTTTCTAATGTCTATATTTTTCTCTATTTTTCTCTATTCCCCACCTTTTTACGTGTAAATTCTCTTTTTAATACTTACTAACTACTCTATATTTAATATAACCATACGACCATAATTAAGTAAATAGTTAAAAATAAAAGGAAAATTCAGGGTCACAATCAGGGTCACTTCACTTATTTGGGTCACATATTCATATTACCAAAACTGCGTCATTTCATCACACTAAAAATTACGGGCATTTATTATTAGCACAGAATAATTATGTGATGAAAACATGTGATGAAATGATGTAATGAAAACATGTGATGAAATATCACAGTAAAAACATGTGATGAAATATCACAGTAAAAACATGTGATGAAATATCACAGTAAAAACATGTGATGAAATATCACAGTAAAATAATCAACTCAGTAACAATGTGATGAAATATCACAGTAAAATAATCAACTCAGTAATAGTGCAGGAAAAATAATTTAAAATAAATGTTGACATATTATACTGAGTTGATTATTATCACCCCAGATCGACGCACCACACTCTTTGATAATTAAATAATAACACCCCGGAGCGGCAGTGGATTAATCTCCCCCCGCTCCGGTAATGAGTTGATCGACGATTTGATTAACCTGACCGGTCGCCTGACCATGCCATGATGCAGAGGCAGTGATACACCCGAATCTTCACTGGGTCTTCCGGTCGCTTTAATCAATTTTTTGATCACCGTACTCACTCACACCAAAAGGAGAATAACCATGAAAGTAAGAATCGTAGCAGCAGTTCCCCACAACGACAGTGAAGAGCTTGAAGTAATCATCGAGATCACCCGGGACACATCAGCTTTTCAAACATCAACAGAACTCAAGAGTGTCTGGCTGGATGCCCACAGATTAGCTGAGGAGGCTCACTGATATGACAGCACAAGAATTACGCAATGACGATATGGAGCGGTTCACACTGCTCAACGAGCTTGACAAGCTCAAAGCCATGATGAAAGCCATCAGCGACATCCCGGTCACTGAATTGACTGCTGAATTGAAACAGAGTCATGACAGACTCCATCAGCGGTTCTGGTTAATCCTCGGGAAGCATCCTGAACTTAAAACCCAGATCGAGATTTAGAAGGGAAATATCATGCAACTCATAGAAACCGAATACGCTCCAGAATATAAGTGTCCACGTTGTGGGGGTGGGTTTGACATAGATGACCTGCCTTGGTGCAACACGGATCAGAGTCACGATTGCCCACACTGTGACAGCCGTCTAAAAATAAAAGTTCGTATGTCCAGAACAGTGAATGTAGAAGGGAAATATCATGAATAAACGAGAAGCGATCCAATGGCTGATGGACAACCCAGCAAATCAGGTTGTCGTCGAAGGATGTAAACCATGGAAGTATGAAGACGGTGTGTTTTTTCATCAGGATAACGTAGATGATGAATGGAAGTGTTGTGATCCACTGATCAACATGACCACTGTTGAACATTATTACCCGGTCGATGAAAAATCACAATGGATTGTCCGGGCAACAGATGGCAGCTACACCGTTACCGAGAATAAATTCACCGAGGCCGGCATCAATGAAAAATTGAAAGCCAAATTTGATTACACCATTGTCGGGCGTGTTAGCTCGAAGAAGTTTTTACTCTAATCCTTGAAGGAGAGATACCCATGAAAAAGTCAAAAGAAAATCTGTTGGTAAGAGAGAAAGTCATCACCGAGATTCGCAACTTGAACGGGAAACTGTTCTCCGCTGTGTTTGTGAAGGCTGATGGAACTGTCCGAAAGATGACCTGTCGTACTGGAGTCAGCAAAGGCATTGTCGGTGGGGGATACAGCCACAGCAAGGATAAGACCCGTCGGAATTTGACCGTCTGGGACATGGCAAAGGGTCAGTATCGTGCCATTCCAATCAATAGGTTGGTGACCATCAAGCTGGCAGGTCGGCAGTATCAAGTCGTTTAATATTTCATCCTGCTACTCACCAGTGTGGGTGGCAGCATTGAAACATCAAACCACGAACGGAGGAACCCATGAGAAAGTTTAACGGCAAGATCAAAGGATATCGTGTGGCAATAGAGTTTGTCCATGAAGGGGAGACATATACTTTTATGACCGAGCCAAACGACATGAACGACAACCAGATGTGGTGGTTTGATCCACAGCCAACGATGTATGCGGGGGATGTAGGGGGAGCAAAAGCTATCGCCAAGAATATCCTCAAGGCCGGAGGGAAAAGCCTTGATATAAAAGGACTGTGATAAATTTTAAATTAACCCACACCGGAGAGAGGAAAAAGAAATGATTGATCTATTAACCGTCGGGAACATCACCGTTGGTGGCAAAGTCTGGACATGTGCTAAAGGCTGGGCGACTGTCGAATATATCTACAGCGACGACATCAGCGGAAACAATCACGCCTTCAAAGCTGGTGGCCGGTTGTACACCAAGTTTGGTATCCGTGGAAACGATAAGTTCCCAACGGCATTCTTAACCGATCCATATGGAGGCAAATACTGATGTCAATTGATGCAGATCTTAGAATTGAAATTGAGTTGTTGAACTTGGCCCGGGAACAAATGGCAAAAGGCAGGATCGATCCAATCATTGGGGATCGAACCTTCTACCAACTAACCCGCATGTTTGAGGGCAACATTACTCAATTGCTGAAACTTAAGCTAAAGTATGGAGGATACTAACATGAAACTAACCAACCCCTATAAATACCCAACACCCTGTTATGAACAGTTTATTGTTCACACAGAATCAGGCATCTACCTCGAGGCTCACAGTACCGAGGCTCAGGCAGAGAAAGCTGCTGCTGTCCTGAATAAACACAACAAGACAGTGTTGGCTTTCCCCGACCTCATTACTTACAGCCATATCAACCTGATTGAGGAGATAAAAATACGATGAACAGATACGATGTTTTTTGTCCTCTTTCTGGCTCGGTAGACTCCAAAGGAAATAACTTCCTGCAGTCTAGTTGCAATCTGAAACAGCAGCAACCGAGTCTGCATAAAACGTGCTACCCGCATTGTCACATGAAGAGTGAGAAGACGGTGCTGTCACCCCCGGAAACCAAGCATCACAAACCAAGCATTGAGAGAGCCGTCCATTTTGGGGACATCTGGTTCAAGCTCCGGGCGAAAGATATTCCGATCCCGGATATCGCTGCAGAATATAATGTCTCAGTATCCACGATTGGAAAATATATCCGAATCTTTAAGCAGAGTCGGGGGTGGTCATGAACAGAATACCAATATGTCCGTGCTGCAAAATCAATGACGTTGTTATCCAGAGGAAATCACCACGGAGATATGCAGCATATTGTGAAGAGTGCAACCGGATACTCTGCAACGTAAGGAAGAAGCAGGGGAGGGATCTTGTCTCTCTTGAGCAGCACCTTCGCAGGGAGTTGCACATTGTCAGACTGATTGAGGATGGCTGGAACGGCAAACAGATAGCCTCCTCAATTGTTCAATCTCGATACCATAAACCTGAAAACACTGGGAGGAAAGAATGATTTATATTCAAGGACATGACCTGATTCAAATACTCAAACATCCACCTAAACGTCGCTACACCAAGGACATCATTTTGATAGCGGTGGCCCTGACAATAACCGCAGCACTTTTCTGGATAGGAGCGACGGTGTGAACAATGACTTAAGTGGTCGTAAGGTTGGTGACTGGATTTGGACAATACGAGATGGGTGGATGCAGATAATAGGAATATTGAAAACTGATGAGCCAACTATCAGGACTCAGGGGACGCTATATACAAAAGGCGGAAAACTTTTCAGCACTGACAAGTACCCCTCAGCGTTCCTCACCCCCCCAGAAGGATTCAACGCAGAGCCTAAACCATGTGAGTTCAAGAAGGGGGATAGGGTGTTGGTAAGCGACATCAGCCAAGACTGTCAAATTAGGAGACATTTTTTTCATGTCGATGAGGATGGCCGTTGTCACTGTTACGCTGGGGGGATGTCTGATTGGACGGCCCCTGACGAACTAGCAAAGCCATGGAAATATTGTAAGAAACCAGAAGAAGGGAGGGAAGGGTAGATGTGCGAGTGCGAAAGCCCAAGGTGCTTTGAAGAGAGCGTTCCTGTAGCACGGAAAATCCATATCTGTGGAGAGTGTGGAAAAGAAATAAAGATTGGACAGAGATACTGGAAAATCCGTGGGATATGGGATGAGCATTTCGAGACTCATAAAATGTGTAAATCATGCCGAAAGCTCGCCGATGAAATTGACCATTGTATCTGCTTCGGTGAGGTTTTATATACTGCAAAAGAATTAGGAATTGATGCAGTTTGAATAACTGGCTGAACTGTTCAAATTATTGAATGGTTACTCCGTTAAATGGTGCTTAAAAACCTTGTCAGGTATCAGCCGGTGGCCCGGTGCGGAACGGGCAGTCAGTAAATTAATGGAGGATTAGATGGAAGTTGGTGCAAAAGTATACACCGCAGGAGGGGAATGCCTTGGGGATGAGTTTGTTGACCTATCTAAACTACAATTAGACTCAAAAAAAGCTATCTTACAGATAATTTATCTGGATGGAATGACGGAGGTTTTGGTGGATAGAATTATTGACGAGCATAGGGAGGATTAGATGCCAATATCAGGAGAATGTGAGCATGGTCAATTGGCAAGGCAATGCCCTTTCTGCGAGTACGAAGCTGAAATTTCCGATCTGGAAAAGAAGATAGAGAGGATGGATGCAGCCTTGGAGAAGATCGGGCTAATGGCAAACATAACCAACGCTGATAGCAGGATCTTTGATCTTGCCAATGAAGCAATCAAGGAGAGAAAATGATGGGATATAAAGACCGCACTTGGTGTGTAAGTACAGATTGCAGACTGTTCAATACCTGTGACAGGGCGTTGACAGATGCGGTCAAGGAAGCAGCTATAAAATGGTGGGGAAATTCGTCTGCACCATTCACACAATCAAACCAGTTTGAGTGCTTTGAACCACTCAGCAAAGAGGAGGATTAAACATGAATGGAAAGCAAAGAGGAGAGTCAAACATGAATGGAATAAATGAAAGTATGAAATGCCCAACTACGTTAGCACCTGATCGACAATCAGATGTTGCTTTTAGTCGTCTGTCGCAGATTAGTGACCGGGTCGGAAAGATGAATGAGGCCCTCAGAATGCATGCTTCACCGTTGTTGAGACCAGAGGAGCCTATCTGTCAACCAGAACCTGCTCCCGTCAACAATGCAGAATCGGAATTCTTTACCGAGTTGTTGGTTGGGATCAATGTCCTGAGCAGTCGACTCGATGACCTTGAAACTACGATCTCAAGAATCGAGGTTTGATATGGCCCATGAACCATTACTCGACGGCCTGACAACGGTCAGGCTTAATCAACTAAAGCCGACCTACCTACGACCGAAGATAGCAGTCAAAATAGATACAGAGGAGATTCCTAAGGATCTCACTTACTCGAGCTTCCTCACCTGCTACAGGATGACACTCGTCCTTGGGGCTGAGGTAGTCTCCACCCGGGAAGGTAGAACCGACCATGTCCGGGACATGCTCCGCAGACACATAGCGAATGGACTGTACGGCAACATCTTAGAGGAATCATATGTTCTGATTGAGAAGCTGCATGAGGAGGACATCGGGTCGTGCTTAGATCAGGTCGATAAGATGATAAGGCTAATGCGATGATTACCCAGAAAAGATTGAAAGAGATGCTTCATTATGATCCGGATACTGGAGTGTTTACATGGCTGGTGAATCTTCCCAACGGCACTAAGGTCGGAGATATTGCTGGGTGTAATAATTTCCGTTATAATCTTATCGGTGTTGATAAAAAACAATATTTAATCCATCGTCTCGCATTTCTTTACATGATCGGTGAAATTCCTAAATATGTGGATCACATCAATGAGATCAAGGATGACAACCGTTGGTGCAATCTGCGTCCCTGTAACCAGAGTCAGAACATGGCTAATGTGGTAGCACCTTTATCCAACAATAAATCAGGATTCAAAGGTGTGTATTGGGAGAAGTATCGATGTAAATGGAGGGCTGATATCAAAAAGAACGGAAAGAATCATCTCGTCGGTCGCTTCGATAGCCCGGAAGCAGCACATAAAGCTTACAAGCAGAAGCATGTGGAAATTTTCGGAGAATTTTCTCCATATTTTAAGCAGGAGGGAAGCCCATGAACTGTCCGGAGCATGACAACTTGTCAGTCCCATATTGCCCACAATGCCTCGCAAATTACTGGGAGGCCCGGTATCGGGAACTGAAACGCAAGACCAGTGACTCGGTCACCGAGGCTGCATACCGTATCAGGTTCCTGCAGCAATACACCCCGGGCGAAGATTCAAAATGGTACAAACTTCTTGAGTCTATCGCCACGGATATTCAAAAATGGCATGAAGATGCCCTCAAAAAGAAGGAGTAAAACCATGATCAGAAAAAGAAAAAATAAATCAGCAGGTAAATCATTGGAATCCATCATCTACACGAAATCTGTAGATAAATTTATCCCGATGGCAGCAGCTCATGCTGACCTTGTTGTCTCTGGTATTAATTACGATCCCAGCGACAAAGAGTATAAACGTAAAAGGAAAAGGGGGGAAAAGCTCATTAACCTCCGGAAGAATGAGACCGAGGATCAACGTCTTGCCCGTGTTAATAAATGGAATAAAGAGTATCATACCGAGATGAACCGACTGTGTCATGAAGCCGGCATCCGGACAATGATTTCCACTCTGATTGTTCTGCTCTTTCTCACGGTCTCCTGTTATGCCAGTGGCACGATATACCAGACTCAGGGGATCACACCGATCCGGGACTATGATGCACCATCCTATCATTATGACGACGACGGACGGGTGTATCAGGGCCAAGGAATGACTGACATTGAAGACTATAATGAAGACGCTTATGTCGTTGAAGATGACATGGCTTATAAAGTTCAAGGTCAGACAAACATCAGGGACTATGAATTAGAGGAGGAATAAACCATGGATATTCATTCTTCTAAAGAGAAAGTATTTTACTGTCCCATCTGTGGAAACCCCCGTGAAAAACGCAAAGACGGTGGTTATTGCAGACGCTGTGCAACTCTGACAGCCAATATCAACACCAAAAAACGACGTAAAAATGTTAGCAATGATATAGCTCACCATCTACAGGAGTTACAAATCCTGCGAAAAATTTATGATGGTAAGCCAACGACCCTTATTATTCGGGAGATCATTAATTCTCAACAGTATTATATTACTAAATTCGGGGAAGGTGTGAGAGTTGAATGAGCAGATGGTACGGAAGAAGGAAGCAAAATAATGATTTTGTCTTTCCCGCAATTGTAATGAAGCATGGTGAATGGTGGGTGGTCTGCGATAGCAGTGAAAAACATATCAAAGTCCTACTCACCATGAACCCTGTTTCCGCTCGGAAAACAGCAGACTATGTAAACAAGACCGGTAACTGGATATTGACAGGGATCGGTCGATAAACTCATCTAGGAGGATGATTATGAACGATGTGAAATTGATTGATCTGTTTGCGATGGCATCTTTGATCGCAGTGAGAAGCCAGATGTCAGCGTCTAATATGGAAGCAGAAGATGACAAAATCCGCAAACAGATGGCCGATGCATGCTACCGTGATGCTGCTGCAATGCTGTCTGTGAGAACTAAATTCATAACTTGATAAAAATACCTTGACTTAATAAACTCAGTTGATTATTATCCTCACCAGACAGCAACACAATCAACTAACCCGATCATAGGAGATCACCCATGAGTATGTTCACAACTGACCAAAACTATCGCCCAGAACTGAATGACAACGACCTGTTCCGGATGGCCCCAAGCATTTTTGCAACTCAACCTTCCGAGATTGTTTCAGATCGTTATAGCTTCATTCCAACTATCGACGTCATCAACGGTCTGCGTGACAACGGCTGGTTGCCAGTTGACGCACAACAGACTAAAGTCCGCAAAGGTGAGAAGGTTGATACCACCTTGCACATGATCCGGTTCCGCAATCCCGATCTGGAGCCAGTGGGCAATGACAAAATCTTTCCTGAGGTCATTATGACCAACAGTCACAACCGGACATCGGCATTCAAGTTCATGACCGGGTTGTTCCGGATGGTTTGTTCCAATGGTCTGGTGACCAGTGATGCCAACTTCGGCAGTGTGTCAGTCCGGCACAACAGCAAAGCCGTTGAGGAGTCGATTCAAGCTGCCTTTGGTATGCTTGATAACATCCCCAAGGTCGTGCAGGAGATTGAGCGGTTCAAGCAAATTGAACTGTCCCCGATCCATCAGGAAGTATTTGCCAAGTCTGCTCTCAACTATAAGTATGGTAGTCACAACCAGCAGAACGAAGGTAAAGATCTGAAGATTATTTATGCCAACCCTCACGAGTTTCAACGTGAGCAGTACATTGCCAACGAGCAGGGCAAGGATATCGACCTGATCAAATACATCCCTGTGAAACCGGATCAGCTCCTTACAACTCGTCGGTCACAAGATGTCGGTCGAAGTCTCTGGACAACTTACAACAAGATCCAAGAAAACCTGATGAACACATCCTTGAAGGGTTATTCACCCAGCGGTCGTAGATCGACTACCCGTGGTGTCACCGCCATTAATCAGAATGTCAACCTCAACAAGGCCCTCTGGTCAATGACTACCTACTTGGCTGATCGTATCGCAGCTTAATTACTATCATCT
>Ga0256827_10000197_pt1 | contig 35351 bp, 31 predicted proteins | sample CV84metaG_FD_185977 | JGI IMG/M metagenome (GOLD analysis project Ga0256827, IMG submission 185977) | Hydrothermal vent microbial communities from East Pacific Rise, Pacific Ocean - CV84 | ecosystem: Environmental > Aquatic > Marine > Hydrothermal vents | place: Pacific Ocean: East Pacific Rise...
AAAGTATCAGCTATTCCAGCTTCAACAGCAGCTTCAACATAAGCAGCTCTCCAATCAGAGTTGTTAGATTTAGCTATTTTTCTAGCTTTCATAACCATTTTTAAAGCTTCAACTTTAGAAACTTTGTCATCTGGTCTAAAATTATCATTTTTTACGATGAAACCAGCATTTAATGCAGTTACAGCATATTTACAAGCCCAATCTGTATCAGCGATATCAGAAAATGGACTTTCACAATTACCTAATTTAGTTTCTAAACCAGATAATTTAATCATAACTTTCAAAGCTTCTTTTCTTTGAATAGAATCAGCTAATCTATATTCTGCAGGAGTTGATGATTGATCAACAATTACACGATTATTAGCTAATTTGTTTGCAGCATCAACGTTTTCCATTAGTGCAGCAGACGCTCCAGCAGTAGATCCAGCAGTTGTCAAAACAATTGCAGATGCTAATACAGCTGAAGTAACTTTTTTAACAAAAGTACTCATAGTATATCTATAAGTTAACATATAAAATATTCGTTATCTACCTTTAAAGATAACTAAAACAGTTAAAGCCTTAACCCTTGTTATTTTATACAACAGAGGGAGAAAATTTGTAAATAAAATATTTACAAACTAACTTCCTATTTCATATATAGGCATTTTCACAAGATATTAATGATCATTTTTTTATTTCAAAAAGCAGTATATTATTTTTTTTATTTTTTGCAAATACTTCCATGCTTTTTTCACAGTTTATTCGCATAAAAAAAAGCCCCCTATATAAGGAGCTGGAATTATTTTCTTTTTTTAACTTCCACTAACAGTATCTGCTAAATTCATTATTGGTTGCATAATAGCCATTGCAATAGAACCTACTGCAACTGCTAAAAATACTATAATCATTGGTTCAAGTAATTTATTTAATGTAGTAATAATATTATCTACTTGTTCATCATAAAAATCAGCTACCTTCAAAATAGTACTATCTATATTTGCAGTTTCTTCTCATACTTTAACCATTTGAACCATCATAGAAGGAAAAAGAACATCTCATTCTATAGATTCCCAAATTTTTATTCATTGCTGAATATCTTCTCTAATTAATAAAATTCTTTGTCTATATACTTCATTACCAACTCATGTAGCAACAATATCAAATGCTCACACTATTGAAACACCTGAACTTATTAATCAAGAAAGTAATCTTGAAAATTTTGATAAAATTAATTTTTGATTTAAACTACCAAATATTGGTATATTTAACATAAACTTATCAAATAAATATTTTCATCAAGGTGTCTTTTTCCAAATTTTCATAATTAAATAAAATGCAAAAAATCATAAAACTAAAAACATCCAATATGAAGATAAAAAATCTGAAACTGCAATTAAAGTTTTTGTAGAAGCAGGAAGTGCTTCTTTATTTTCAAAAATTTCTAATAATTTAGGCACAACTTCAACCATCATAATTCAAATAACTGCAAAAACTACTACGATAATAAAAGAAGGATATATCATTGCTGATTTTAATTTTCAAGAAATAGAAGAAATCTTTTCCATTTGATTAGCTAAATCTAACAAAACAGTATTCAATTTTCATGTTTTTTCTCAAGAACTAATTATTCATACTTCTGATTCATCAAATGAACCAGGATACATTTCTAAACATTCTGATAAAGTTTTTCATCATCTTAATTCAATAATAAAAACTCCTAAGATTTTTTTTGCAATAGGATTATGTTCCTGTTCTTCTAGAACTTGAATAGATTTAACAAGACTCATTCAAGCATTTGTCATTGTAGCTAAAAGACGATAAAATATTAATTTATCTTTTACTTTTAAATTTTGCATTCATGCAAGAGAATCATTTATTTTCTGTAATAAACTCTTATTTTTCATAATAATTATTTGTTATTTAAGACCGGTTTTTAAAATTTTCAAACTAAGTATTTGAGACCGGTCTCTAAATACTTTAAAACAAATTATCCATTTTGTGTTTTAGCAACTCTATAAACTTCTTCTAAAGTTGTTTCTCAGTTAAGTGCTTTTATAATTCAATCTTGTTCTAAAGATATCATTCAATCTTTTATTGCTTGTTTATTAATATTAAAAGCAGATTGTCATGATAAAATCATTTCTTTTACTCAATTTGAAATTTGTAAAACTTCATAAAGTCAGACTCTTCATTTATATCAACTATCCTCACATTTATCACATCAAACAGCTTTATAAAAAACAGGATTTTTAAGTTTAACTCATACTCTAGAAATTAACTCATCTTTTGGAGTCATATTAATAGCCTTTTTAACATTAATTAATGTTTGTTCTCAAATATCCTTCATTGACATTTTTTGTTTACAATAAGGACATAATTTTTTAATTAATCTTTGAGCAATAATAGCATTTAAAGATGCTGGTATTAAAAATGGTTGAACTCACATATTTAAAATTCTTGTAATAGTTTCTGCTGCAGAATTTGTATGTATTGTAGAAAAAACTAAATGACCTGTAAGAGAAGCTTCAATTGCAATATCAACAGTTTCTTTATCTCTCATTTCTCATACCATAATAATATCAGGATCTTGCCTTAAAGCAGTTCTAATACCATAAGCAAAAGTATAACCAATATCTGGATGGACTTGTGATTGATTAATTCAATCAACTTGATTTTCAACTGGATCTTCCAAGGTCATTATATTAACATCTGGTTTATTCAGCATAATTAATGAAGAATAAAGAGTTGTAGATTTACCTGAACCAGTAGGTCAAGAAGTAAGAATAATTCAATTAGGCTGACTAATAGCATGTCTAATAATTTCACCATTTTTTCATTCAATTCAAAGACTTTCTAATTTTGGAATTTCTTTTGATTTATCAACAATTCTCATTACTACCTTCTCTCAATGAACAGTTGGAAGAGTTGAAACTCTCAAATCAACAGGTTTTCATCAAATAGTATTAGAAATTCTTCAATCTTGTGGAATTCTTGATTCATCAATTTTTAAATCAGACATAATTTTAAACCTTGCAACAATACCCTGATGTAAAAAAGTTTGATATTCAAGTATTTCAGCTAAATCTCAATCTCTCCTATACCTCAATCTAACATAAGAACTTAATGGCTCAATATGTATATCTGATGCTTCTCAAAGAACTCATGCTAAAATCATTTTATCACAAATAAGAGGAATATTATCTCATTTATAGACAAGCTCTTTTAATTCTTCAACAATTGATGTATATTCATTATTCATATTTTTATTATTTATTTTCTAGATTATTTAACTCTTCTTTAATATTTTTTGTTTCAGTTTTAGTTTTAGTTTTAATTTTATCAATTTTTCTATATTTATTATAATTTTCTAAAGAAACATTTTTTAAATCAGTTTCAATAATATTTTTAATATTATTATCAAAAATATATTTTATTGATTGTGCTTTTCTATAAATACTTCATAAATTTTCTTTTAAATCTTTATCATTAGATAGTTCTTCAATATCATCTTTTAAAAGTTTTAGATAATCATTGTATTTGTTTAATTCTTTCAATGATAATAAAGCTTTATTTGGCAAAATTGATGAATTCTTTTTTCAAAAATTAATTGTATTTGAAAATAATATTACTAATTCATTATATTCTCAAATAACTTTTTGAATATATTTTTTTGTTTTGTATTTTTCTAAACCTTTAGTATAAAATTTCAATTCAATGTCAATTTCATATTTTTCATCTGTTTGGTCATTTTTTATAAAATTTAAAAATGTTTCACCATTAGTATAATCAATTGGATCAAAAGAAGAATCAATATAATCCTCAAATTTGATTTTTTCTATATCAATAATAAGATTATTAAATATATTATTTTCTCAAGGGAAATAGTTTCATATATTATGAAAATTATTTTTAATAACTATTCAATCTTCATTTCTATATTTTTTCATTGAATTAACTTGTTTGATTTTTATATCATCATTATTTTCTGTAAAACTTATATTTCAAACATTCTCAATATAATATAAAAAATCTATTAAACTTTTTTTACTTCATATTAAAGTAAGCGGTAATTTAAAACTATAAATTTCTCAATCTTCTTGTTTTTTCTTTTTATTCTTAATCATTTTAACACCTGAATCTTCTAGTGTAAAATTTCAAATTCAAATAGTTCAAATATAATCTATATTAAAACTATGAATTATTTTTTCAATATGATTAATAAACTTAAAATCTGTTAATCATTCTTCTTTAAAAGAAGAGTCAAATTTATAATAAGGTAATATTTTTTCTATTTTTTCTTTAAGTTTAGATTTACTTAAATCTTCTTCTTTCTTTTTTAATTCAATAATTTTATTACTAATAAATTTATCATAACTTTTATTTCAAGTATTTACAAGATTTGATTCATAAATAAATTTAAATTCTTTAGAAGGATCATTAACTATATTTTTTAAATAAGCATTATTTTCAATAGTATCTTTAGCAAAATTCTTTTTAAATTTAATAAATGATAATCATTCATTTAATAAATGCTTATTTTCTAATTGTAAATTATTAAGTTTTTCTTTTTTTTCTTCTATTTCAAAATAATTTGGAACAAAATAATTTGTAACTATAAAAATAAATACTCAAAAAATTAAGATATTAAATATTAAACCTTGCAGAACTCATTTTCAAATTGTTGTTTTTTTCATTTTTAATTATTTTTGTGATGAAATATTATTAATATATTTTAATTTTAATTTAAATTCTGTTTTTCTTGTATAACCATTATTATCTACAATTTCTACAAAACTAAATTTTCTAGGTTTTTCTAAAATTATAAAGTTAGAATTATTAATTTTTTCAATAAAATTTATAAAACTACTTGCAACTGAAATTGATGTTCATTCAACTTTATTTTTTCATTTATTTGATCAAGAATATCAAAGTATTTCTCAATCCCATACTCAAGAAAAAGCACTACATTTAATTGTAAATTCATTATTAGAATTTATATTAATTTCTTCACATTTAATTCTAGTTTTATTTAAAGGAGAGAAATCATTTTTTATTTTATCAAATTTTGATAAAATATCTAAAACCTTTAATTTATTTTTTGTTTTATTCAAAAGAAATGAAACTTCTCTTGAATCAACAAATCTTAAATTTTTATATATAGATTCAATTAATGGTATATTTCTTTTATAATATTTGTTTATTAATTCTTTATTTTTTTTATCATAATCAACAATTAAAGATGAAACTGATGAACAATCATCGTATTCTCATTTATCATCAACAAATATCTTACAAACAGGCGTTAAATAAACAGAATCTTTCATATAATCATCATTTTGTACATAAAAATATGTACCTCACATTACAAATAAAAGTAACATAATCATATTCATAAAAGTAAAAAAATTACTTGTTACTCAAATATAATAAACCACATCTTTTTCTTTTTCTTTTTCTATTCACTCTACTTCTTTTTTTAATTTATCATCAACTCCAAATTCATCAAAAATATTTGTAGAATCAATATTAATATCCTTTTCTTCTCACATAAATATATGTTATTAAATAATATTACAATAATAATAACACAGAATAAATAAAAAAACAAAAAAAAACTCTAGACATTAAGAGCTTTTTTTCTTTAATATATTAATTAATTCTTCTGATTTTCATTTTCTAATTTTAATATCATTAGGAAAGGCGTCATAAAAGACTTTTCACCAAGAAGTTGAGAATATTCTATCATCTAAAAATATTACAATTCAAGTATCTGTCTTTGTTCTAATTAATCTTCAAAAACCTTGTTTTAGTTTTAAAATAGATTTTGGTACTCAATACTCCATAAATGCATTTTTAAATAAAGTTGACCTTGCTTGGAATATTGGGTCAGTAGGTACCATAAATGGAACTTTGTGAATTACTAGATATTTTAAATCAGTTCAAGGAATATCTATTCATTCCCAAAAAGTATCTGTTCAAACAAGTATAGAATTATCAGCATTTTTTTTGAAAGTTTCAATCAATTTATGTTTTCATCATCAAATAGATTGTGCATAAAGATTTATTTTTTCTTTCTTTAATACAGGAGCCAATCTTGCATAAGTTTCTTTTATAGCATAAAATGCAGTAAATAAAACTAAAATATTTCATCTTGCAACTAAAAATAAATCTTGTAAAAAATCAATAACAAAACTTAAATTATTTTTTACAGAACCTAAATCATCTGGTATAAATAAAAGAGCCTGCTTTTCATAATTAAAATCACTTTCTAAAGTTTTAAAATTAAAATTATTTAAGTCTAACATTTTAAATATATAATCATAATTTTCTCAAATTTTTAAAGTAGCACTAGTAATTATACAAGTATTTAATTTTGTCCATAATTTTGAATCTAGGTATTCTCAAACATTCAACCTTGTATATTCTAAAATTATTCATCATCTTCTTTCATTATAAGAAACAAGTTTTATATATTTATCTTTGTCATCTTTGTCTAACAATATTTTAATCACCTTCATTATATCTTCAAAAAACCTTAATTCCCTTCATATAGCAGAATAAACATTATCTGGAGCAACAGAAAATTGATCAATAAATTCTGTTATTTTTAATAAAAATATATTAGATAATTCTTTTTTGTCTATAGCGTCTATATTGTCATCATAAAAATCTTCTTTTATTAATAAATTTAAATATTTCTCATCATTTTTCATTTTTCTATTTAAGTATAGCTGAAAAGTATCAAAGATAATTCACATTTCAAACATTAATTCATCAGTCTTTTTTTGAAGACCTCAAATTTCAAATTTATTTTTTCTTAAAATCTTTTCTAAAGATATAATATTTTTTTCAAAATCTTTTAAACAAAATCATTTTTTTAATGAATTTGTAACAACATCTTCCAAAGTATGAGCCTCATCTAAAACTAAATTTTCAACTTTTCACAAAATAGAATTATCACCATCAATATCTTGAAATAAAATATTATTATTAATAATTACAATATTTGCTTTTTTTGCATTTTTTCTAGCATTAAGTGCAAATTCATAATGAGCAAAAGTATTTTCTTTAGAAAAAGTAAAATAATCACTTGAATTAATTTCATTTAAAAAAGTATATTCAACTCAATAATAATCTAATTCATCAAGTTCTCAAGTTTTAGAATTAAGTAACCAAAATAATATTTTTAATATAAAAGAACTTTCTTTTTTTTCTAAAGTATTTTTATCTCAAATAAAATTTATAAAAGAAGAAATACTTAAATAATTATTTTTTCATTTTAACTTACAATAAGAAAAATCAACTCACATTTTATCAGCTAAAAATTTTAAATCTTTATAAAAAATTTGGTCCTGAAGAGCTTTTGTAGAAGTTGAAATATAAACCTGTTCTCAAGTTTTTATAGAATGAATAATTGAAGGTAATAAATATGCAAAAGTTTTTCAAACTCAAGTTGGTGCTTCAATAACTATTTTTTCTTCTTTTTCAAAAGAATCTGAAACATAATTAGACATTTTTGCCTGATTTTCTCTTAATTCAAGTTCAGGATTATTTTTTATAAAATCTTTAATATTTGATATTTCTATTTCTGAATCAATATTTCTTTTTAAAATACTTCATTTTGAAGGAATTACTTTAAGAAGTTCTTTTATAAATTCTGAACCACTAATTAATTCCTTTTTATTATTTAATATTTCATTGTAGACAAAATTAAAGCTTTTATCAGATGAAGAATTAGCTATATATTCAAAAAACATTTTTTCCTTAGTAGACATATTTTTAATTCTGTCTACTATTATTTCAAATAATTTAACTGTTGCCAAAGTATCGTTTAATGCTCTATGAGCTCATTCTAATTCAATTCATAATGATGTAGCTAAATATTCTAAACTAAGTGATTTTTCATCAGAAAACAAAAAATTAGCAAAATCAAAAGTATCTAATTCTAAATTATTCCTTAATTCAACTCAATTATTTCTCAAAAATCAAGAATCAAATTGTGTGTTATGTCATAGAATAGGATAATCTCAAATAAAATCTTCTATATCAAAAATTAAATCTTTCCAAAGTGGACAATCTTTAACATCATCATTAGTAATATTTGTAATATTTGTAATTAAAGCAGGTATTTCTATTTCAGGATTCACCAAAAAAGACTTTTGTTCAATTATTTCAAAAGTTTTTTTATCAAATTTAACTAGTCATATTTCTATAATTCTGTCTACTTTATTGTCTAGTCATGTCGTCTCTAAATCTAATGCTACTATCATAAAATATTTTAATAAAACTGAGACCGGTCTCTAAATTAACTACTAGATTTTAAAGAGACCGGTCTCTTTAATTCTTTAAATACAAAATTATTATAAATTATAAATTTCATTATAGACATAATTGTAATAACTAAAACTATAATTATATAAAAATATTCCTCTCAAAAGTAATTTTTCAAAAATATTACCAAAAAATAATTAAACATTGAAAAACTAAATAATATAACTAAATATTTTATTAAAATTTTAAAACTAAATTTAGTTTTAAAAACAACTTTTAAACTTAATCAAAATTGATATATAGTTAAAAAAAATATTGTAATAAAATAAGATAAATCTATATTTATTTCTAAAATTTTATTACAAAAAAAAGTTATAAATAAATTTAATCAATATGAGCTGATTCATAATAATAAAAATTTAGTAATTTTTTTTTTATTTTTAATAAGTTTTAACATATTTTTAAACATTTAAGTTGATATTTTAAAAATAATTATTAATATTTAAATATCTTTTTATTTAACATAAATAAACGAATGAAACTAATCTCAAAAGTTTTTATAATTATAGTATTAATATTAACTATAAATAAATGATTTGCAATAGAAAAAAGTTCTATTATTCTAGAAAGCAATCCTTTAATTGAAAATACAGATAAAAACATTAATCAAGCAAATTTAATAGAAAATGAAGTTGTTATATTTAAAAATAAATTAACTTTAATTCAAAAAAAATATAATTTAGAAAATGATTTTAAAATAAATAAATCAAAAAAGAAATTATGATATCTCATTTATATCTTAAGAAAAATACAAACAACAAAAGTAAATAAAAATACTGCAGATATTGCAATTAAAGATGTTATAAATGATTTGAAAATTATAAATTTTGAAACTAAAAGTTATTTAAAAAAAATAAAACAAGATTTATATAATACACAAATATATTATAGAATAATATCTAAAAAGTTAAATAATAATCTTAATAAGATTACAATAGCTTTTATTAAATACTATAATAAAAAAGAAAAATTAAATTTAAATGATAAAGAAATAATAAAAATAGTTCAAAATATTTATATAAAATCTATCAAATTAGAAAAATTTAAACTATTAAAATTTTATAATAAAAAAGATATGAAAAAATATTTAACAGATATATTAAGAGATTTAAAACAAGATTTTAAAAAAATAAAAAATATTAATAAAAAAAGATAAGCCTACTTCAGTTGAGAGCTTATCTTTTTAAATCTAATCTTTTAAATAAATTATTTATTTCTTTTTCTGATAAATGTTTATATTCTCATAATTCCATTTTTCACAATTCAATATTTTCAATTTGTATTCTTTTTAATTTTTTAACTTCATGTCAAACTGATTCAACCATACGTCTAATTTGTCTATTACGTCACTGAGTTAATATTATTGAAAAAGTCCCTGAAGAAAGCCTTTCAACTTTTGCCTCTTTTGTCATTTCTCCTAAAATAAAAATTCATTTTGACATCTTGTCTAGTGCTTCATCTTCAATTGGTCCAAAAACTTCAACTACATATTTTTTAGAATGACCATATCTTGGATGCATTAAATAATTTGCTAAACGTCCATCATTTGTCAACAACAAAAGACCTGTCGTCTCCTTATCTAATCTACCAATAGGGAAGACTCTTTCTTTGATGTCTATAATATCTACAATAGCACTGTCTCAATTTCAAGCACAAGTTGTAACAATTCATCTTGGTTTATTAATTTTATAATAAACTTGTTTTTTTTGTTCTACAATAGCTTCATTTTCTAGCTTTATTTTTTCTTTACCTGTAACTTTCATTCAAATTACAGCTTTTTCTCAATCAACAGTAATCAACCCTCTTTCTATATAATCTTCTGCCTTTCTTCTAGAACATATTCCAGCTTGGCTAAGATATTTTTGTAATCTCATCATTTCTTCCATAAATAGTTTGCTTTAATTTTATTTGATAATATTATATAACATAATTGTCAACAGAGGGTTTTAACCCTTTGTCTACTATAATAATCTATATTTATAATTAAGCAAATTTTTTATCTATGAAACAAGATTTTCACCCAGAATTTATAAAAAGATATGAAACATTATTTGATGAAAAAGAATTTAATACTTTTTTATCATTTTGTAAAAAACCTCTTAAAAAATCAATTAGAGTAAATACAAGTAAAATTTCTACTACTGATTTTGAAATCTTAGCAAAACAAAATAACTGGAAATTAGCTAGAATTCCATATTTAGAAAATTGATATAATATTGAATTAGAAGAAAATTCTGAGTTATTAGGAAAAAGTATTGAATCTTTTTCTTGATTATTTTATAGTCAAGAAACTTCTAGTATGATTCCTCCAATAATTTTAAACCCACAAAAATGAGATATAATTTTAGATATGTCAGCTGCTCCTTGAAGTAAAACAACACAATTAGCTAATTTAATAAATAATAAATGATTAATTATTGCAAATGATATTTCAGGTTCAAGAATAAAAGCATTAAAATCAAATATTAATAGTCAATGAAGTTTATCTGCTTGTGTATCAAAATTAGACTGAAGAGATTTTTGAAATTATTACTATGAAACTTTTGATAAAATATTACTTGATGCACCATGTAGTGCTGAATGAGCAATGAGAAAAGACAAACTAGATTGGTCACTAGACATTATAGATAAGCTGTCTAGTTTACAAATGAAAATGATGTTATCAGCTTTATTATCACTAAAAGTATGATGAGAACTTGTCTATTCAACATGTACAATGACACCTGAAGAAGATGAATTAATAGTTGATTTTGTATTATATAATTTTTGAAAATCTATTGAAATAGTTGATTGGAAAATAGAATGATTAAAAACAACTCCTTGAATAACTACTTGGCAATGAGATGAACTACATCCTGATGTTTCTAAATCTAAAAAAATATGGCCACATCATAATGATACAGAATGATTTTTTATAGCTAAATTTAAGAAAATAGACAAAATAGACACTGATTTCACAAAGGAATACTTCCCTAAAAAGTCTCAAGAAAAGGCATTAAAATCAAAAGAAATGAAAATATTATATTCTCAAATAAAAAAAAGATTTAATATAGACAAGACAATTTTTCAAGATATGTCTATAATAAAAAAAGAAAACTCTTTAACTATTAGAACAAATGAATCTAATAGTTTTGCAAATTTTCCAAATATTCACAATATATGAATTCCATTTTGAGAAATTATAGATAATAATTTTTTACTTAATTTTTATTCAGCACAAGTTTTTTGAAAATATGCTACTAAAAATGTAATAAATTTAACAAAAGAAAAATCTAAAAGTTTCATAAACTGACTAGATTTAAAATTAGATAATTCTGAAATAGAGAATTGTGAACTATGACAAGTAATTATTAGTTATAATAATATTATTTTATGAACTAGTTTATTGCAAAAATGAGGAAAACTTAAAAATCAAGTTCCAAGAGAAAATATAAAGATGTAAAAAAATCTAGAAAAAAATTAAGACCGGTCTCTAATTAAATATTATAATTAATTAGAGACCGGTCTTGTTTATTTATTTTTTAATTCTCAATAATTCTTACTTCATTCTCTATATCAACTCAAAATTCTTTTTTTACTTTTTCTTGAGCTAATTTAATCAAGTTTAGTAAATCTTTATAACTTGCTGTTCAATCACTCATTAAAAAATTTGCATGGAGTTCTGAGAAAAAAGCTCAGTTAATTTTTTTTCATTTTAATCAAACAGATTCAATCAAAAATCATGCTGATTGTTCCCTATTTGGATTTTTAAAAAAACTTCAACAAGTATTTCCTTTTGGTTGTTTATTTTCCCTAAAATCAATATTATCCACATCCGAACTATATTTTTCTATTCTCATAGACAAATCAAAACTTGTGTCTACTAAAAAGTATTTATTATTATTTTGTTTTAGAATAGATGTTCTATAGTTAAACAACATCTCATTTTTAGATAACTTTTCTATTTTTCAAGTAGATAAATTATAAACTGTCGCTTCCCTAAAATTATTTTCAGTCTCTAAACCAAAGCAACCTGCATTTCCATAAACTGCTCAACCAACACTTCCAGGTAATCATATAAATCTATGCCATAGATTTTGTCTATAACTTTTATCTAAACTTTCAGCAATATCAGAAATTAATTCATTAGAATATGATTTCAATATTTTAGTTTTTTCATTATATGTCCATCATTGTAGACAATTTTTTATAACTATTCATTCATACTTTTCAAAAGCAAAAAGCATATTTGTCCCTGCTCCTACAAACAAAATCTTTAAATTTTCTTCACCAGCAAAGTCGACAATATCTTTTAATTTGTCTACATCTTCCAAATTATGAATTTCAAAATAATACTCAGAAAAAGCTTTAGTCTTAAAATTTGATAATTCAGTAATTTCTTTACCCTCAATTTTTTGTAAATATTTTAGCATATATTTTTATCTACTGAGACCGGTCTCAAAATAATGTAACTTAATAATTAGAGACCGGTCTCTAATTATTTATCTATTTATTTCTATTAAAATAATTATTAATTGCTTCTCATGTATATGACTTTTTACAATTTTTAATATCATCAACTGTTCATATAACCATAACTTCTCATCATTTATCTCATCATTCCGGTCATATGTCTATAATATGATCAGCATTAATTATAACATCCATATTGTGTTCTATAACTAAAACTGAATTTCACTTGTCTACCAATGAATGTAATATTGTCAACAATCTGTCTACATCTTGGAAATGCAACCCTGTAGTTGGTTCATCAAGAATATAGAATGTTTTTCAAGTAGACCTTTTTGATAATTCAGTAGACAATTTTATTCTTTGTGCTTCTCAACCTGATAAAGTAGTAGACGATTGTCATAATTTAATATATCAAAGTCCAACTTCAATAATAGTATTTAATATTTTTGAAACTTTTGGATGATTAGTGAAAAATTCTGCTGCTTCCTCAACTGTCATATTTAATACATCTGAAATAGTTTTTCATTTGTATTTAATTTGCATAGTTTCTCTATTATATCTTGAACCACTACAATCTTCACATTTTATATAAACTGGTGGCAAGAAATGCATTTCAACTTTTTTTACTCAATCTCAATCACAAGCATCACATCTTCATAATTTTGTATTGAATGAAAAGTTTCAACTTGTATATCATCTAATTTGAGATTCTTCAGTAGCAGCGAAAACTTCTCTTATTGGAGTAAATACTCAAGTATAAGTTGCTGGATTTGATCTTGGTGTTTTTCAAATAGGGGATTGATCTATTACAACAGTTTTATCAAGCCAATCTAATCAATCTATACTAGACACTTGTCAAACTTGTCTACTTGCTCTATTTAATTTATTAGACAAGTAGGGAGCTAAGATACCATTAACTAGGGAAGATTTACCAGAACCTGAAACTCATGTAATAACTACTAAATTAGACAAAGGTATTTCAACATTAATATTTTGTAAATTATTTTGATTAGCTCATTTAATGGATAATACTTTGTTATTTTTAAGTAAATCACTAAACTTTGGTCTAAACTTTTTGTTAACAATAACTTGTCTTTTTCAAGTTAAATATGGTCAAGTAATAGATTTTTTGTCTACTACTATTTCATCAATAGTTCATTCAAAAATTATATTTCATCATTCTCTACCAGCTTTTGGTCAAACATCAATAATATGATCTGCTTCTCTCATAATATCTTCATCATGTTCAACAATTACTAAGGTATTTCAAATATCTCTTAATTTTTTTAAATTGTCTATCAGCATATTATTATCTCTTGGATGAAGTCAAATTGAAGGTTCATCAAGTACATAAATAATTCATTCTAATTTTGTACCAATTTGAGTAGCAAGTCTAATTCTTTGAGCTTCTCATCCAGACAATGTTCCAGCTTTTCTTGAAATTGTCATATAATTTAATCAAACTCAAGCTAGAAAATCTAATCTTTCTGTAGCATTTTTTAAAACTTTTTTAGCAATCTTTTCTTCGTTAGTAGACAAACTAAATTCTACAAAAAAGTTAATTGCTTCAGTAACTGAAAAATTAGCAAGTTCTCAAATATTTATAAATCATTTTTTGTAGGGAAGTCTAATAGACAAACTTTCAATATTTAATCTATGTCAATCACATTGTGGACAATCTATGTCTACTACAAATTGGTCATAATTTCATTTAGCAACATCTCATTCATAATATCTTCTTTCCAAAGTTTTTAAAACTCATTCAAATCTTGAATTATAAGTTTTTTTCTCACCAGAATCATTTATAAAAGTAACACTAAATTGTTTATCTCAAGTTCAGTATAAAATTATATCTCTATCTTTTTTTGATAAAAGGGAATAATTAGTATTTAATTCTATTTTTTTAAATTTTCAAACTTCTTGTAATAATGCAAAGAAATAATCTCAACCAAATCAAGGTGCAATTACAGCTCATTCTAAAAGTGTTAAATTTGGATTAATAATTTTTTCTTCCAAAAATACTTTTTTAACTCATAAACCATGACATTCTTGACAGGCTCAACTATGAGAATTAAATGACATATGTGAGATTGTCAAAGGTTCTGGGATATGTTTACAACTATTACAAATAAAAACATTTGAAAAATGTTTTATTACCCCACCCCCTTGCCCCTCCCTTGTAAGGAGGGGAGAATTAATTATTTCAATTTTTAATTGTCCATTTCAAATTTTAAAAGCAAGTAATAGTGAATCTTTAAGCCTTTTTACTTGATTAGTTTCTTCATTAGAATAATCTTCAATAACAAGTCTGTCTACAATAATATTAATATTGTCTACATTATTGTCTATATTTAAATCCTCTCTAAAATTATCATTTATAGTTAATATTTTATCTCAAATATTAAATCTAATAAATCCTAAATCTAATATATCTTTTTTTATTTTATCAAAAGCCTCTTCTTCTGAATAATCAAAATATTCTTTTATATCAATAGGAGCTTTAACCATAAATTTAGTTTTTAATTCCTGTCCAGACAAAAATTTAATTATGTCAACAATAGAATCTTTTTTAACTTTAAAATCACATTTTATACAAAATCTTGTTCCTATGTTTAAAAACAATAATTTATAATAGTCATAAATCTCAGTTATTGTTCCCACTGTTGATCTAGGATTTTTTGATGTAGTTTTTTGGTCAATAGAAATTGTAGGCGACAATCATTTTATTTCGTCTACTAAGGCTTCCTCTTTCATACCACCAATAAACATTCTTGCATAACTAGATAAACTTTCCAAATATTTTTGTTGTCAAACATTATAGATAGTATTAAAAGCCAATGAACTTTTTCAAGAACCTGAAACACCAGTAATTACTGTCATTTTATTCTTAGGGATTTTCACATCAATATTCTTCAAATTATGTGTTTTTGCTCAATATACTTCTATAAATTCTGACATATATTTTTTATTTAAAATTAATGTTTTTATTATACCTAAATAAATAAAAAAATAAACTAAAAATTATTGTTTATTTATTTGAGGATTTAAATATTCTAATTTTATTAATTTAATAATATTATCTAATTCATTTTTAAATTCTTCTGTTTTTTTTCACATATTTTTCCATAATTTTGTTTTTTTATCTTGTATTAGTATTCTATCATAAAATACTATAGTTTTTTCTACTCTTTTATTATGATTTTCTTTATAATCTCATGTATTCATTTCTCATATATTAAAATCAAAATTTATTCTATATTTATTTTCTCTATTTCCTCATATTTTAATATAGATTTCTGCATTATTTTTTGTCATATATTTTTTAGAAATCTTATATATAAATATTTGATTTCAATTAACTTCTCAAATATTTTTTTTATTTCAAGAACATTTTTCTAATTCAATTCATTTTTCTGACATAATATAATCTACATAGTCTCAATATCTGTCAACTAGATCATTAGAAAATTTATCTTTAAAATCAGGAAATGTTTCTCATCACATTTCTTCTTTACACATATTTTTTTAATTACTTGCTAAGGTTATTCATATTACTTTTTTAGCTCAGTTTTGTTTTAAAACTTTTGCTATTTCATTTAGGGTAGTTCAACTTGTAACTACATCATCGATTAGAAAAATTATTTTATTGTCTATATTGTCTAGTAGATTATTCTTTATTTTAAAAGAATTATCTAGATTATGTAGTCTATCTTGTCTACTTAATCTAGATTGCTGTCTAGTATATTTTTTTCTAATTACTACATTTTTATTGTAACATAAATTTAATGTACTTGCAAATTTTTTTGCTATTATTTCAGATTGGTTAAATCATCTTTTTATTTTTTTGAAAAAATGTAAGGGAACTGGTAGCGTTAAAATATTCAGAGGGCTGAAGTCCTCTGTTGAAAAGCTGTCTAAAATATTATTATTTTTTACAAAATTTCATAATTTTTCTCACAACTCTGTTCATATATCTTTTTTTCAATAAAATTTAAAATGTATAATTAATTTTTTTATAATGTCATTTTTATAATGAGTCATGACGATAACTCTATCTAGGTATATTTTTTTATCATTAAAATTTTTTCATGATAATAATTTATTTTCAATTAAACATTTTTTATGAATACTAAATTTATCTGATTTTTTCTTACAAATATAACAAAATGGCTCAAAATTATCTAATTTTGAAAAACATTTATCACATAAAAAAGTTCATTCTTTATTGCAAGAAAAACATTTTTTAGGTGATAATATATCCTTAAAAAAATTAATTATATTTTTTATAATTGACATTAATATAAATTAGCTTATAATTTTTATAGTTTATAATTAAATTATAATTATTATGAAATATTTAGCAATAATATTTTTATCAATTTTTGCAATAGGATGGTTTTATATATCGTGGTTTATTTTGAAAGACTTTCAATCTTCTATTTTTTTTAGTAACCAAACAAAGATTGTAACAGCTATTTTACTTGCTGGTATTTTTTCAATTTGATTTTTGTTATCTAAACTAACATATAAAAATGAATTTTATAATATTCCAGAAAATATTAAGCTTGATGAAACAAAATTAGAAAAAGACTTTTTTTTACCTAAAATAAAAAAGATTGATAAGCTTAATAAATATAAAAATTATGAGAATGATTCAATTATTACAAAAGATTCAATAGATATAATTTTAGATGATTCAGATGAGAGTATAAATCAACAAATAATTACTGAAAATAAAATAAATAATAATAATGGAGATAATTTTAAAATTATTGAATGAATTTGACCAAAAATAGAAGAATTATTAAATAATAATTGAATTTCAACTTATAATATTTTAGCAAATACAGAAATTGAAAAATTAAAAGAAATTTTATCAAATGCTAATAAAAGATATATTGTTTTACATAATCCTTCAACTTGGCCAAAACAAGCAAAAATAGCTAACACTTGAAATTTAAAAGATTTAAAAATATATCAAAGTAAACTTGTAAAATGAATTGAAAAATAATTAAAAAATAAATTAGTTATTTTTTTTTTGAAAATATCTTTTTTTATATATAATAAAGCTAAAATTAATACTAATAAACAAAAGAATATGAAATTAAAAGATTTAAGTTTAGAAGAACTATTAAAACTAATAGAATCTTGAGAAAAAACTAGTGAAGAAATTTATAATTATTTTGCTAAAAGAGTTGAAAAATATGATGAAAAATTATGAAGTTTTTTAACTACAGATTTTAATGGTTTTGAAAAAAATAAAGAAGATACTATTCTAAAAGGGTTACCAATCTCTTTAAAAGATATTTTTTCTAAAAAATGAACTGTTACTTCTGGAGCATCTAAAATGCTTGAAAATTTTAGACCACCTTTTACATCAACAGTTGTTGAAAGATTAGAAAAAGAAGGGATAAGTTATATTGGTAAAAATAATATGGATGAATTTGCTATGGGAGGTTCTGGTGAAAAATCTGCTTTCAAAAACACAATAAATCCTTGGGGAACTGATAGAATACCGGGTGGTTCAAGTTCTGGTTGAGCAGCAGCAGTTGCAGCTGGTTTAGTTCCAGCAAGTCTATGAACTGATACAGGTTGAAGTGTTAGACAACCAGCAAGTCTTTGCTGAATTGTAGGTTTTAAACCAACTTATGGTAGAAATTCTAGATTTTGAGTTCATGCAATGGCTTCAAGTTTAGATTGTCCAGCAACTTTTACAAAAACAGTAAAAGACTCTGCACTTTTATATAATATTATGAATGGGCAAGATGAAAAAGATATGACTTCAATTCAAGAAAAAGACAATATTTCTGACGATACTTTTTCAAAAACTAGTTTGAAAGGTAAAAAAATATGAGTACCAAAAGAATATTTTGAAGAAGGTTTGGAAGAAAATGTGAAAATTGAAATTCAAAATGCAATTAAAAAAATGGAAGAATTATGAGCTGAAATAAAAGAGATTTCCCTTCCAATGACAAAATATTGAGTTACAACATATTATATTTTAATGCCAGCAGAAGTTACAACTAACCTTGCAAGATTAGATTGATTAAGATATGGTCACAATTCAGAAAAAGAATTTTGAAATGTTGATGAAATGTATCAAAATAATAGATGAGAATGACTTTGAGAAGAAGTAAAAAGAAGAACAATAATTTGAAATTATGTATTATCTGCAGGATTCTATGATGCTTATTATAAAAAAGCTAGTCAAATCAGAACTTTAATAATAGAAGATTTTGACAAGGCATTTGAAGAAGTTGATGCAATAGTTTCTCCAGTTTCACCAGAAGCTGCTTGGAAAATAGGTACAAAATCAACTGACCCTTTAAAAATGTATATGGCTGATGCTTATACAATTCCAGCTTCCCTAGCTTGATTACCTTGAATTTCTGTTCCTTGTGGTTTTGTAGAAGAAGATTGAGAAAAATTACCAGTATGAATTCAAATTCTAACTCAAAGACTAGATGAAAAAGGACTTTTTGAAATTGCTCATATTTATGAACAAGCAGTTAATTTAAGATCTGAAATGATTCCAGAAGGTTTTGAAGATTAGCCCTCACCTAACCTCTCCCTAAGGGGAGAGGGATAAAAGGAATATTTTTTTAATAAAATATTTGCCAAAAGTAAGTTATTTATGATACAATATTATAAATAACTTACTTTTTTATTAAAAATAAAAAATGACTGTTCATGAAAGCATTGAAGCACAACAAAAAGCAAAACAATTAGATACTGCTTATGAAAATAAATGAGAAAAATATGAAGAAAATCCTGATTTAGCAAGACAAGAAAGAGAAAAAGCTAATCAAACTTTTACATCTACAAAACCAGCTGAAGAAATAGATAAGTACAAAATAATTTTAGAAGAAGTTGAAAAATTAAAATTACTTCCAGAAAATGAAGATAAACATTCTGATGAACTTTTTGAAATTGCAGAAAAAATAGTAGAAGAAAGAGAGTTAAAAGAAAATAAACAAAATCCTGAAGAAAAAATTAGAGAAAATTATGAAAATTTAACCTCTGAAATAAATATAAATAATCCTGAAAATTCTGTATTGAATAGATTAGTTGAATCTTGAAAATTAACAGGTGAAACAAATGAAATTATTGAAATAAATATTGAAACAAATTGAACTCTGGATAAAGATTTGAAAGAATCAATTACAAATAAAGATGATTTATCTATAATAGAAAATACTTTAAAGCAAATTCCAGAGAATAGAGATTCTATACCTGTAGATAATTTATATAATTTTAAAAAAGATTTTCCTGAATTATCAGATATTGCAATAAATTGAGTTGAAGCAAAATGAATAAAAAAGTGAGAAGAACCTGAATCAAAAGAAATTTTAGCTTATAGATATATTTGAGAAAATTATATCAAAATATGAGATAATCCTGAAGATAAAGATAAAAATTATTCTACTGCAATTAAAACAGCAAGTGCAAATATTTTAAAAAATAATACAATAAAAGACAAAGATTCTATTGCATTTCAACAAGCAATATTAAATATTCATTGAGAGAATAAAGAAAAACAATTTGAATGATTAACTAGTTTAATTTGAATAGCAGAAAAAGAAAAAAATGAAAACTGAGCAATTGCAAATAAACTAAAATTAAAAACAAAGCCAAAATTAAAAGAACAATTAGAAAATCTAAAAGCTGAATATAAAGTTTTAGAAAAAAATAAAAATAATGATATTGAATATTATAATATTAGAAAAAAAGAAATTATTAAAGAATGAAATAAAATTCAAGAGTTATTAAAAGAAAAACCTAAATCTTGAGAAGTTATGTGATGAACAAAATTAGATAAAATACCTGGAGTTGAAAATAAAAACCCCGGGGTTTAGTTACTAAAATTATGAACTTAACCCCGGGGTTGAATTAAATTATTTAATTTATTTTTCCTCCCTAAAAAAGCTAACCAAAAATATTAAAATTACAAAATATAATATTTCTAAACTATATTTATAAATTCATAAATCTGAATGAATTATTGCCCAATCAAGTCCACCAAAAAGGTGGACTATTTTTATGTCCCAGGCAAGTAAAATCCAAGTAAAATATGAAATCCAAACAGCTAATCAATGATAGACAAAGTCAACACATATAGACAGAAATCATCATAACATTGCTAGTGGAATTGTCCAAGTAACAGCTATATTAGCAAAAGGAGACAAAAGCAACAGTTGTCCAAAATTAAATAAAATAATTGGCAAAGCAAAACTTAAAGCTGATAGTGTTAAAATAAATGCTTCTCTAATTGCTAGAAAATTTGGAAGAAAATAAAATATTTTTTCAAAGAATTTTTGAGTGTAGAGAATTCATAAAACTGCTAAAAATGATAAGTGAAGACTAACATCATAATTGAGTGAAAGTGGTGAAATAAAAACCATTATTATTCATACAAAAACTAAAACTGATAAATTATTAACTGTTCTTCAAGAAGTTATTATATAATATCATACAAGTCACATAATTGAAGCTCTTATAACTGAAACAGAATCTCAAACTAGAATAACAAAAATTCATATTGAAATTGTTATTAAAATTATTCTTATAAAAGCTGGAAATATTTTAAGTAAATAACTTAAAAAAACTATCAAAATAGTTATATTAAAACCTGAAACTGCTATAAAATGAGTAAGTCAAGAATTATTAAAATCTGTCTTTAAATTTTCAGGCATAGATTCCCTAGCTCAAAGAAGTATTCCTCAGAGAAAAATTGCTTCTTCTTTAGGGTATAAAAAATTTATTTTGTCTAGTAATATATGTCTAATATTGTCAATATTGTCTACTATAAAGTTTCTATTTACTTTTCATATATTGTTAATAGAACCCGCATTAACCTTGAAAAATATATTTCTGGACATTAAATATTTTTCATAATTAAAACTATCATTAAAATTTTCTATTTTTCTTAATTTTTCAGAAAACTCTATTATATCTCAAGATTTTATATTAAAATTTGAAGGAATTTTAATTAATCATTCTATATCTGTAGTGAATGCAGATCTGCATTCACTACTACAAATTTTTAGCAATTTAATTTTATATTCACTTTCAAAATCACTAATTTTATTAATTCATATTATCTCTCAAGTTATATTGTATTTAATATTAAAATAAGGTTCTATAGATTGTAATTTTTCTAAAATTATACTATTAGCATAGAAACTAGAAACTATTGCTAACAAATTTCATCATAAAATGAACAAAAAATAAAACTTATATTTTTTTGTATAAATATAAAAATTTATAAAAATAATAAAAAAGAGAAAAAATATAATAATATTTATTAAAATATTATTAAATATATTTGATATAAAAATGAATAATAAAAAAAAGATACCTGTAAAAATAAATATTTTACTTTTAGATACCTTTTCTATTAATTGTTTTCTTTTCATAAAATAATTGATTCTTTTTTCTTTCATTTAAATAGTAACTTAGATAAACCACCAAAAACAAAAAATAATAATAAAATTGCTGATATTTGTGATATATTTATATTATATGCCGTTTTAAATATATCTATTTTTCAACTGAAGAAATCAAATAATAATATAAAAGCAGAAAATAAACCTAATCAAATATATCATAATAAACCTCTAATTTTAATATACATTGATAATATATATAAAACTGAGAAAATTAAGAATGATAAAAACGAATAAATAATTGGCAATGGAAATAGTTCTCAGCTTAATCAAATTGATGAAATAGAACTTGTATATGCAATTTCTATTCAATAATTTGTTATTTTTCAAAATACTTGTCATCAAAAGAAAGCTCAAATATATCAAAAAACAGATACAAAAAGAAAAGATAAAACTGTTCAATCAATATATGGTTTTATATCTTTATGAAATAATCTAGTATTAAATATAAGTACTAATAAAAATCAAAAGATTGCTCAAAATAGAGAAAAATAATAATCACTCATAATAAAAAAATCAAATGGATTTTTAATATGTTGCATATCTTTCCATCTAGAAATAATATAGAATAGTCTAGAAAATAAGAATGTCGAAATAAAATACCATAAAATAGAATTTGTTATAAAACTATATTCATAACCAAATCTAATAGATAATTTTTTAAACATCCAAAAGAAAAGAAAAAAACATAATACAATACTCAAACCAAATATATATATTTGAAACAATCAATTCACATCAATATATGGAAACATAATTTTTATTTATTTATAATAATATAATTATAAGGATTTTTAATAAAATACAAGAAAAAAACACTCTCTAAAGTGTTTTTTTTATGCTCTTGATTGATAGTCTTTTGTTCTTGTATCAATTTTTAATTTGTCTCAAACTTTTATAAATAAGGGAACTTGAATAACTAATCAAGTTGTTAATGTTGCAGGTTTTTTACCACCAGTTGCAGTATCTCATTTTTCTCCAGGTGGAGTTTCTGTAACTTCTAAAATAGCAGTTGCATCAAGATTAACATTAATAGGATCTCCATTATATTCTTGAAGAGTAACTTTATCTCAATCATTTAAAAACATTTCTGCTCAACCTAAAACATCTTTAGAAAGTTCTACTTGCTCAAATGTTTCTAAGTTCATAAACATATAATTAGTTCAATCATTATATAAATAATCATAACTATTCATTTGTATATCTGCTTCTTCAAATTTATCATGATCTGAAAATGTTTTAGTAACTGTTGCCCCTGTTAAAAGATTTTTAGCTTTTACATTAATTATAGAACCACCTCTTCACATTACTTTTTGAGCATATTTTACAGTTTCATAAGGACTTCCATCCATTATAAACTTTTTCCCAATTTTTATTTCACTAGAACTATACATATATTTTTTATTTAGAAATTATTATTTTATTTTAATTTAAGTATCATTAATTCAGATTTTTTTAGTCAATATAATTTTGTATTAAATATAGAATATATAAATAATATTAATCATAAAACTGAAACGGTTATTTCTAAAGAATTAATTAAAAAAGAGTCTCAATATAATCATAAAAATCAATAAAATATAAATAATCAAACTAGCACTGTATTATATATTTGAAATCATATTTTAGTTCTTAATCAAATAATAGAAAATAACAACATAGCAGGAATAAACAAAAGTACACTTGGTCTATTATTTCTTCAACCATATTCATATCACATTATTAAAGAATTAATATATGTATCAAAAGATAAATATAAAATAATTAATAATATTATTATAGAAATTATTCTTGTAATTATAATAAATTTGTTATTAGTTATAATTTCATTTTCTTTATTAATCATATCTGAAGTTCACTTTAAAACTTCATGATTATATCAATTTTGCATTTTTTTTAGTTAAAAATTATTATCTTTCTTAAAAATAAATAAATCATTATTTTTTTCATATAGTCTAAATTTAGATAATTGATATATTTTTTTTAATATTCAACATATAAATCAACATAACAAAAATAATCAAAATATTAAATTTAAAATTAACATATCATCATTTGGTTTTGTTATAGATATGTAAAATATTACATATATAAGAGCAAAATACATAATATATGTAAAAGTTAATATAAGAGAATTTATATAAAACCATATTGATTTTATATCTGTTTTTTTTATTTCAATAAAACCTGATTTTATTTTTCTATTCATATTTTGTACTTCATTTATATCTCAAAATGTTCAACCACCTTGTACTTTTCAAAAATTAAATTTTCACAAAATATATAAAATTATTCTGATTTTTATAAAAATATTATTATTTTCTTTTAATTCCATTTTTAATTTATTATTTAGCATATTCAATTACTCTTGATTCTCTTATTAAATTTACTTTAACTTCTCAAGGGTAGCTTAATTTTTCTTGAATTTCATCAGCAATACTTTTTGCCATTTCTTGTGCTTGTAAATCAGAAATTGTTGTAGCATCTACAAAAACTCTTACTTCTCTTCAAGCACTAATTGCAAAAGCTTTACTTACACCTGAAAAACTTTGAACCAAAGATTCCATTTCTTTAATTCTTTGAAAATAATCCTCAATTGCCTGTCTTCTTGCTCAAGGTCTAACAGAACTTATAGCATCTGCTACTTGGACAATTGCTGCTTCAAGTGAAAGATTAAATTGTTCATCATGATGATTTTCAATCATATCAACTACTTTTTCTGGAAGACCATATTTTCTTGCAATCTTCCCTCAAATTTCAGGGTGAGTTCATTCAATATCTTGATCAAGTGCTTTTCAAATATCATGAAGTAATCAACCTATTTTACAAATTTTTGGATCAGCTCATAACTCTCTAGCTAAATGTTCTGCAATTAATGCAACTTCTTTAGAATGTTTTAAAATATTTTGACCATAACTTGTTCTAAATCTTAATTTTCAAATTATTGGTACAATTTCATCTGGAAGAGAAGTAATATTTAATTCTCAAAGAATTTGATTACCTAATTCTGTTAATAAAATTTCAGCCTCTTCTTCTGTTTGATGAAAAATTTCTTCAATTCTAGCTGGTTGAATTCTTCAATCTTCTATTAATTTTTCAAGAGACTTTTTAGCAACATACCTTCTAAATAAATCAAAACCTGAAATAAAAACTGAATCTGGAGTATCATCAATAATTAATGAAACTCCAGCAACTTTTTCAAAAGTTGTAATATTTCTTCATTCTTTACCAATCAATTTACCTTTAATATCCTCACTAGGAATTGGTATTATAGTTGTTGTAACCTCACTAGTAACATCACTAGCATATTGTTGAATAGATTTTAAAATTATTTCTCTACTTTCTTCAACCTTTCTTTTTTCAATAGACTTTTTATATTTTTCAATAATTTCTAATCAATCTTTTTCATATTTTTCAGAAATTTCTTTTAAAAATAATTCTTTTGCTTCAGCTTCAGAAAGTTTCGCAATCTCTGAAATTTTAGTATTTAATTCCTCCTCTTCTTTTAATAACTTATATTTTTGTTTATTTAATTCCTCCTCTTCCTTTAATAATTCATCTTGTTTTTTAGAAACTTTTTCAAATCTATCTTCAATTTTTTCCTCTCTTTCTATTAATTTCTCTTCTTGTTTTTCTACTTTATTAAGAATATTTTCATATTCTTTTTTTGCATCTTTTATAATAGAATCTGCCTCTTTTCTAGCTTCATCTAATATTTTATCTTTTTTACTTGTTGCTTTTTCTAACATATTAACAGACTTTTCACTTGCATTTGTTAATTTTCTATTTTCCCAAATAAAAAAGAAAACACTAGTAAAAGCAGCTCACATTATTGCAGCAAGAATATATATTCATATATTCATTTGTTTTTATTTATAAATTAAAGTTAATTAACTCATAAAATATTTTTCAAAAAATGCGCCCCCAAAGGAAGTACTCTTGGAGGTGTAGTTTATTAATAATAATTAATTTTAGATAGTTTTTTAATTTATAGACTTTTATTGTCTTTTTTTTCTAAAATTATTTTTTTAATAGATTTTTATATTGAAATATTTTACAAGTTTTTTGTAAATATTTTTTATTTTGTTTAATATTTAAGCTGATTTTATAAACAGCAAATTTAGTATATTTTTATTTACAAAAAAAGCAATTTATTATTTTAATAAATTACTGGAATTCTATTTTCACACATCTTTCAACTCATCAATTATCTTTAAAAATTTCAAACTTTAATTTTTCACTATTTAAATAATTTATAGCATATTCTTTTTGATCAAATCAAATTTCTATAAATAGTATAATAACCTCACCCCCAGCCCCTCTCCTTTGGAGTAGAGGGGAGTCTAAAATTTGTTCAATCAATTTTTCATATAATTCAAATCCTGTTTTTTCTCATCAATATAATGCAACTGATGGTTCATGAAGAATTACATCTTGATCCATATTTCAAAAATCTTCATTTTTAATATAGGGAAGATTAGCAGTAATAACCCACACCCTACCCCCCTCCATTTGAAGGAGGGGGAATAAATCAGATAATAAATCTGATTTTAATAATTTTATTTTGTCTACTAAATTATAATTTTTAATATTTTTATAAGCAACCTCTAATGCATCCTCTGAAATATCTACAGCAAAAGCTTTGTCTACATACTGTCAAACATTGTCTATTATAGAAATCGGTATTGCTCAACTTCAAGTTCATATATCAATATATATAATATTATTTTTTTGTAAAGACAATTCATGAATTGTCTTTACAGCTTTATCTACCATTATTTCTGTGTCATCTCTTGGAATTAGACATCTTTTGTCTACATAAAAATCAAGTCAATAAAATGTAGCATTTTCTAAAGCATATTCAATTGGATATCAAAATGCTATTTTCTTAAATAAGACTTCTAATTCTTCTAAATCTTTTTTAGATAATTTTAATTGCTCACTTAAAAAAAACTGAGTTTTATTTAATCCAGTTTTTTTCATCAAAACTTTTTCTACAATACTTAATTGTACTCAAAATTTCTTCCCAAATAATAATGCTTCTTGTTTTTTCATTTTATCTTTCAAATTTTTTTCTATTAAATATAATAACGGTAAATGTTAAAATAATTGCTAAATAAACTAAACTATAAAAAGTATTAAATAAAAAATAATTAAATCCAAAATCTTTAAAACTTCCAATTACATCTTTTATATTTAATGCTTCAAGTGGTGGAAATAATAATTGTAATCATTGTGTAGAATAAACAACTATTTCACTTTTAGTTCTTTCAGCCATTGTCAATAATAAAGAAAAGCTATGACTAAGGAAATAAATCATTATTGACACTAATATTGTCAACATATTAGACATGAATGTCGATAATAAAAATACAAGTGATAAAAGTATTTCTAATTTAAAAAATGTAAAAATCAGTGACCAGATTATTAAATAATCTATTTCTATTTCTTTAAAAAATAATACTCCAAGAAATAAAATTGCTTGAAATAATATAATTAAAAATATAGTTCAACTGAAACCTAAAAATTTTCCTAAGATAAATTCATATCTTTTTATTGGTTTTGATAAAATTAAGAAAATTGTTTTTCATTCAACTTCTTTAAAAAGTAACTGACTTCAAACAAATAAAACTCCAACTATTCAAAAAATTTCAATCATAGCTAAACCAAAATCAACTATAACTTTTTGATCATCTCAAATAGTTAATTGTCAAAGAGCTAGAGAAAAAATAATAAATACAAAAGCAAAAAATAAGATTAAATATAAAAATTTATTTCTCACTATTTCTTTAAATGTATTAAGTGCAATATTAAACATATCTAAAAATTATAATCTAAAAAATCCTTGTTACCATTAACAAAAGAGATTATATCCATACTCTTTTTTCCTGCAAGTTTTACTTGCCTTAAAATTAATATTTTTTTATCGAAGCAAACTATTCAAATTGTTTTTTTATTTATTTTTATTACTTTTCCTTCACTGAGACCGGTCTCGAAAGAGACCAGTCTCTCTACATCTTCTTCAAATATTTCACATTCTTCAACATTTAATTTAATATTTTTAAATTCTGTATAAATTCAAGGCCAATTATGATAAGCTCTATATTTATTATAAATTTCTTCTGAAGTATTTTTAGCAAAATCTATTTCTCAATCTTCTTTAGAAATTTTAGAACAATAAGTAGCTTTTTCACTATCTTGTGGAATTGCTTTTATTTTTCAGTTAATAACTTCTTCTAAAGTATCAATTGCTAACTTAGCTCAAAAACTTTCAAATTTATCAAAAATATCTTGTGTCTTGTCATCTTTGTCTATATCAACTTCTTCTATTTTAAGGATATCTCACTCATCCATTCACTTACTCATAAACATAACTGTCAATGCTGTCGACTTGTCTCAATTTTTTACAGCCTCTTGAATTGGAGAAGCCCCTCTATAATCTGGTAACTTACTTCAATGAAGATTTATACATCCAAATTTAGCAGAATTTAAAACTCTTTTTGGAACAATCTTACCGTAAGCAACAACCAAAATAAAATCTAATTCTAAACTATCTAAATAATCTAAAAAATCAGAATTTTTTAATAATTTTTCTGGTTGTAATACTTCAATTTCATTTTCCTCTGCCAATATTTTAATTGGAGTTTTTTCCAATATTTTTTTTCTCCCAACTGGTTTATCAGGTTGAGAAACCACCAATTTAACTTCAACTCTAGAATCTTCTAAAACTCATTTTAAAATATTTCTAGAAAATTCCCCTGTCCCAAAAAATGCTATTTTCATGTTTTTATTATTAATTTTAAAAGTTTTAATTAATTTTTTAAATAAGTAAATAAATCTTAGAATAATTCAAAATAACAAAAATATATAGAATGCTATTATAAATAAAAATACTAAATATAATATACTAAAATATAATTTTCATAAATAAAAAAGAATTTTATTATCTATTTCTATAAATTCTATTCCTGAAATTTTCAATACCCAATATTTTAAATAAGGTATTATTATAATAATAGCATATATATATAATAAAAGTTTAAAAATTAGAAAAATTTTATTTGAATATAATTTTTTGAAAAAAGTTTTTATTTTTTTAAACATATTTTTATTTTTTAATTTCAATAAACTTCTCAACTCACTCTCTTTCAAAAAATAAATAAATTTTATCAAAATTATTATTTCAATTTGAAGTAATAATTTTTTTTCAGTTTAAATTTTTTATTATAATAAAATTATAATTAGTTCAAGCTTTATCTGATTTAGAATTTATTCAGACTAATTCTAATTTATTTTCATTATTTATTATTAAATTATCTGGAGAATAATAAAAAATTTCTAAATTATTTAATGTAGATCAACTATAATTTGCTAATATTTTTCAATCAGTATTATTTCAAAAATTAAATTCATATTGTCATCAACTGTCTATTGTATAGTTTTTTTGAAATTTAATTCAAGAATATATACTTAAAATTGTTCAAGAATTAGATGACATTATTCAAGTTCAAGTTTCAAAATTCATATTAATATTTTGCCTATTATCTAATCATAAATTATTAATACTTCAAGTAAATCAAAAACTATTTTTACTAATATAGAGAGAATAGTCTAATACTTTTTTATTATCTATTTCTGAATCAAGATTGTCTACTATGTCTACTATTTTTTCAATTTCTGAAGATAGCTTTATACTAGACACTTGTCTAAAAAAGTAAATAACTCCAGAGGAAGTTAAAATAGTTATTATGGAAATAACTATTAATAACTCTATTAATGTAAAAGCTTTTTTATTCATAAAATCTTATATTTTTATAAAATACTACATTCTCACTACATTCTTTTTTACCTTAAAATAAAGAAAAATAATATATTATATATAAAATACTACATTATTACTACATTCTTTTTAAGCCCAATATGGAATATATTCTTTACTTCTTTGTCAAGATTTTATTTTAATTAATTTTTATTTATAAATTGAAAACTATCTATTATTTTATCATCAATGATAAATGGTGTTTTATAATTTATAAAATCTAAATTTTTATTAAATCAAAACTGCTGTTCTTGTCATCATTTAAAATAAATTAATTTTCAATGTTTTTTAAAATATTTTATTTTATAATGCCAATTCAAATAACAGTTTGGACTTTCTTTTGATTTAGTTATTTCATTTAATTTTATATTAAAATATTTTCAACTTTTATCTTTTTTTATACTCTCTACAGCACAACTATCATCTATTTTATCTTGAATTAGTTTTTCAACTTTAGTAATTTCATTTTGTTTATAAACATAAATTTCTAATTTTCAATGACTTTTTCAGTGAATTGAAATTTTATTTTCTTTAATATTTTCAGTAATTTTAATAGGAGTATTTTCTAAAAAAACTGTATTAATTTTAGGATATTTAAATTTTACTCAAAAATTTTTACTATTATATTTTAACCATTTATTAGCTACACTATCTACAACAATAGAATTTAGAATTTGATTTTTTATTTTTTCATCTAATTGTTCTCAAAAACCTAATTCAACTAATTCATTATCAATACTAAAAATATAATTATTTTTATCATCAGAAATATAAACAATTTTATCTAATCAACTTAGATATCATTTTTTAGAATAACTTATTCATTCTTCTTTTTGATATTTTACATATAATTCTACTTTTTCTTTTCAATTTATTACTACTAAATCCTTATTATCATAACATCTAGTAAAAATTTCTTTACATCATCATAAAGAAATATTTTTTATATAAAAGCTTAAATATTGATTATATTTATCATAAAAAGATTGTCCTGAAAAAGTATCTGTATCATGAGCTGTGTCTTTTTCCCAATTAGTAGGAATTGAAAATTTAAAATTTGGAAAAAAATAACCTCACTTAGTAAAAATATTTTTATTATTCCAATAATTTTTATGATTTATTTCTTCAAATTTTGAATTTATAATTGAATTTAAAGTTTCTCATTTACAAATAGTTTTATCTGTAATTATTGATAACTCTGTTTCCAAAATTTTTAATAAAAAAAATATTTTTTTTCAGTTAATTTTTTTATTTTTTAAAACTTTATTTATTTTTGATCTTAAATTATTTAAAATTTCTATTTTTTTATCTTCAGTATAATTTTTATTATTTAATTTAATTAAATAATTATTTAAAAGTTTCTTTATTTTTAAAAAATCTTTTTTTCATATTTTTCAAATTATTTCTGAATAATTACTAGTTTTCTCATATATTCATTCCTCTCAACAACCTGCATTTACACTATTTATTCAAAATATTGTAATTATAAAAATTACTAAACTTATTATTATTTTTTTCATAATTATTTCTTTTTTAAATAAACTTTTTCTACAATTCTATTTATAAAAACTACTATAAATACTATTATAAAAAAAACAATAATTTTTCATAATCTATCTAAATAAAGAGCTGTTAATCAAAAAGAAAATGATAGTCAATACAGTAGAAATAATACTTCTTTTCTGTCTAGTCAAAGTTTTAAAAGTCTATGATGGAGATGTGTCATATCTCATTGTAAAGGGCTTTTTCAAATAGACAACCTAGTCAAAATAACATAAATACTGTCCACAGCATAAATTCCAAAAACAACTAAAACAGTTGCTATTTTTCAACCTGAAATAATTGCAATAGTTGCAAGCATAAAACCTAAAAACATTGTTCAAGAATCTCACATTAAAATCTTTTCTCTAACTTCAAAGTACCAGTATGGAATTAATATTCAAACTAAAATAGTTGTCATATGCATTATAAATTTTGCATTTTTTATTCATCATTCATAATTATCTCTTTCAAATAAAATATATCAAAGTAAAAATAATATAAAAAATGAAATTATCGAAAGGCCACTTGTATTTCAAGATATTCAATCAGTCCAATTAACTGTATTAAATATAAAAACATACCAAAAAATTGTGAAAATAACTGGAATAATAAAAACTTTAAAATTTAGTATTTCTATAAAATAAGTTTCAAGATTTAGTATTCCACCAAAAATATTACTAATATAACCAATTTTAATTGAGGTTATTCAAATAACTGCTCAAATAATTATTTGCATAATTAATCTTTTTTTTGCACTTACTTGATATAAATCATCTATAAAACTAATTGCTGTAATTATAAATCAAAATCACCAAATTAAATATAATTTTTGATTATGTTCAATTCAAAAATAAGACAAAACAAAAAAACAAATAAAAAATATTATTCCTGTTGAATAAGGTACAGGATTTCTTTTTTTATTATATTTTTTTGGGTTATCTAAAATTTTTAATTTATAAAATATTTTTTTTATAAATAATGTAATTATTAAAGATAGTATTACAGAGAATATAAATAATATTAGTATTTGTAGCATATTTTTTATTTAATAAATTTAATATCTCTTTCCAGTTGTTCAAAACTTTTTTTCTTTTCAATATTTTTTCAGAAAGCCTTATTTCTCTTAATTTATCTTGAAGTTTATCAAAATATTCAGTAGTTTTTCAAGATTTTATTTTTTCATCATTTATAGAAAATCAATTTACCAGATACTCTTTTAATCTTTCACTAGCCCACTTTCTAAATAAAACTCATTGTTTTCATTTTACCCTATATCAAACTGCAAGTATTAAGTCTAAGTTATAATAATTTGTTGGCTTAATTGATCAATTGTGAGTTTTTTGCACAATTGTATCTTCTTTAATTAATTCTCATTCTTCATAAATATTTGAAATATGTTTTACAATTGTAATTCTATCTTTTCAAAATAATTCTCAAATCTGACTTTGTGTCATCCAAAAAGTTTCATTCTCAACCAAAATATCAACTGAAACTTTTCAGTTTTCTTCTTCATAAATGATTATATCTTGTTTTTGCATGATATATTTATTAATTATATAACTCTCCTCCACCAACTCAATTTCTTTTTTTATCAATCTATACTTCAAATGGTTAAAATATTTTTTTTCAACTAACTAAGCAAAGAGCTAAAGCCCTATTTTAACCAGCTGATAAATATTTTATAAACCTATCTAAATTTTAAATCAAAGTTTTTTTATTTATAAAAAATTTATAATTAATAATTATCAGTATATAAACTAAATTTAATTCTATTACTACTACTTACATTACTATTAGTATCTAATTCTCATCACATTTTCATAAAACCTAAAACTTCTATTTTTGCTCATCAAGTTAATCAACTACTATTTTCAGAAGCAACCATTAAATCAAAATCAATTTGTCATTTAGCTGTATCTGATTGAGATTAGGAAAATATTTTTTATTTATAAATAGGAAACATTTCACACATTTCTTTAACTTCTAATCTAATTCTTTTTAGAGTTTCATTATCTTTAATAAATTCTCTAAATTCTTTCTTTTGAGCAATTCTTTTTTCTTTAGTTTCTTGATACTTAAATTCTGAAATTAAATCTTTTATTTCATTCATCCAAGAAGCTAATTTAATAGCCTGTTCTTCTTTCATTCATCTGTGAGACATAATTGGAGTTCACATTCTAATTCCACTTGGATAAAAAGCTGTTCATTCATCATTTGGAACTGTGTTTTTATTTAGAGTAATTCATGCTTTATCTAGTGCATCTTGCATAAATCCACCTCTTCATTTACCAACTCAAGCCAAAACTAAATGGTTGTCTGTTCAGCCTGTCGCTACATCAAATCAATAATTAGACAACTCTTTTGCAAGTTTTTTTGCATTGTCTACTATCTGTCTATTTAATTCTTTAAATTTTGGTAAAACAGCTTCTCAAAGAGCAACAGCTATTGCTAAAGTTTGGTGATTATGTGGTCAACCTTGTAGTCAAGGGAAGACAGACTTGTCTATTTTTTTTCATAAATCTTTGTCTTTTTCCAAACCTTTTTCAGTAACCATAATCATTGCTCCTCTTGGTCATTTTAAAGTTTTATGAGTAGTTGTCATAATTACATCACAAAAAGGTGCTGGAGAAGTATGTATACCTGAAATTACTAAACCTGAAATATGAGAAATATCTGCCATTAAATATGCTCCAACTTTTTTTGCAATTTTAGAAAATTCTTTAAATGGAAATTCTCTTGAATAAGCAGTAAAACCTACAACTATTACTTTTGGTTTATGTTCAATTGCTAATCTTTCAACTTCATCTAAATCAATAAATCAATCTGAATTTAGTCCATATTGAACTGCATTGAAAAATTTAGAAGTAGCAGACACTTTGTGTCAATGTGTCAAATGTCAACCTTGAGATAATGCAAGACCTAAAATAGTATCTCAAGCATCACAAAGTGCATTATAAATAGCCATATTTGCTGGACTACCTGAATAAGGTTGAACATTAACATGAGCAACTCATGGAAAAGCTGCTTTAGCTCTTTCAATAGCCAAAGTTTCTACTTGGTCAATAATTTCATTTCCTCAATAATATCTTTTTTTAGCATATCATTCAGAATATTTATTTGTCAGTGGACTTCAAAGTGCTTCAATTACTGAAACACTTGCCAAACATTCACTAGGAATAATGTCTAGTGATGTCTCTTGTCTATTCATTTCAGCCATAATTAAATCGTATGCTGTTTTATCTGTTTTTTTTAAGTTTTCAAAGTTCATAGGTTTTTTGGTTAGGTTTAATATAAATTTATTCTTCTTCTTTAATATTTCATAATCTTTTATTTTCCTCATCAACTACAAGTTGAAGAGTTCATTTTTTAATAAACTTTTTTAAAATATTTTTAGCTTCTTCTAATTGTCTATCATAAATTTTAAAATCTTTTTGTTTTATATTTTTATCACATTTTCAAACTTTAATACATTCTTCTAAATTATAGTCTTGTTTTTTTATTTTTACTTCAATGTCTGGATTAATTCAAATTCAATCAATATTTTTATCTTTTGGACTAAACCATTTTGCAATAGTTAATTTTACCATTGAACCATCTCATAAATCAAAAGGTTTTTGTACTGATCATTTTCCATATGATTTTTCTCAAACTAAAATGGCTTTATTATATTCTCTTAATGCAAGACTTGTAATTTCTGAAGCTGATGCAGAACTACCATTAATTAAAATAACAATTTTTTTATCAAATATTCATCAAATATTTATACTATCATATTTTTC
>Ga0256827_10000198_pt1 | contig 35226 bp, 31 predicted proteins | sample CV84metaG_FD_185977 | JGI IMG/M metagenome (GOLD analysis project Ga0256827, IMG submission 185977) | Hydrothermal vent microbial communities from East Pacific Rise, Pacific Ocean - CV84 | ecosystem: Environmental > Aquatic > Marine > Hydrothermal vents | place: Pacific Ocean: East Pacific Rise...
TAAATTAGCTCTTATACCAATGTATTCAGGTAAATTGTTTAAAGTAAAATGTACTAAGTAACTGAAAGTTCCTAATATTACCATCCATAAAATTAAAACAACTGCACCTGTTTTAAATATTGGTGCCTTTTTAAAGTACGATGCTCCTGCAATAAATAATGATTGGGCAATAATTAACCTATAAATATATTGAATATTTTCATAATCAAAAGGATTGAAAAAACCAATTTCTATTGTGTAAAATGCGTTACCAATTGCAATAAACAAAAAATGAGAAATATAAAACACAATAGTGTAACTAATAATAGTACCAAAAGTTACAAGTATAATCTGGCTTATAGTTTTCTCAATATTTGATGCAGGTAATGTTAAATATGATGTTGTTAGTTCTTTTGTTCTAAAATTTGTAAATGCCATACCAGCAATTACAATTCCTACAAATGTTATCGACATTTGAAATATTTGGTTAAAATTTAGCCATAAATGAGCATTTACTTTTTGTGCATCAATAAGTAGAAGAAATAGAACAACTCCTATAACCGAAACATATCCTAATAAGATTGTTTTAAAGTTTTCAAGTAAGTCTTTTTTCATTAAAAGAAATACTCTTTTTATATTAAAGTTTTCCATAGTTTTAGTTATTTATATAGTTTACAACCTTACTGTTTTCGCTAATTATTGAGTTAAATAATAATTCCATATCTGGTTTTGTAAAATCGTTATCTGTATTTTTTACAATAGACTTATTTCCTGCAATACTTTGTTCAGAATAAAGTATATTTCCTGAAATATCGCCATTTTTTGTTATAGTAAACTTTAATTTTTCAGATATTTCATCAATAAAATTATTGAAACGAATAACGCCTTCATCTAAAATTATTACACCATCAATAATTGTATCTATATCTTTTATTTGATGAGTTGAAATTAAGAAAGTTTTATCTTCGGAAATAGCAGAAGTAATTATTTTTCTAAAAGTACCTTTTGATGGAATATCTAGTCCGTTGGTTGGTTCGTCCATTATTATTACATCGGTATTGCAAGCAAGCCCAAAAGATAAAAGAAACTTCTTTTTTTGTCCGTACGACATTTTATTAAGTTTATCGTTGGTAGGAACTTTTAGCTGCTCTGCATAAGTTTCAAAATCTGATTTTTTAAAGTTTGGATAAAAAGGGGCGTAAATATTAATATATTTTTCTATGCTAATTGCCGGAGTATTAAATTCTTCAGGCACAAAATAGAATTTCTTTAAAAACTCTGGATTTCGAGTTTTAGAAATTAAACTATCTATACTGCAAATACCTTCGTTAGGGAATAACAATCCACATATTTGTTTAAGTAGTGTTGTTTTCCCTGCCCCATTTTTACCTAATAAGCCATATATATGCCCCTGTTTTGTTTTTAAGTTTAAGTTATCAAAAAGTTTATTATTCTTTTTGTAAGAAAAACTTAGTTTGTTAATTTCAATCATTTTATTATTGTTTTAGTGTATTAATGTATTAGTACACTGCAAATGTAAGACGTACTTTTAATAAATGCAAATATTTTGTGAATAAAATACGAACAAAATTATTATAGTGTTTAACATTAGCGATTTAGGCTTGTAGATTATAAGCCTAATTTTTCAGAAATTTTGGTTTTAGGCTTTCTTCCGTAAAAATAATCATCCATTTTAAGAGCAAGAATACTAAATATAGAAGAGTTTCTTATTCCTGAGCGAATAATATTGTGCATTAAATTATTAGGGTGAGAGTATGGGCAAACACTAACACATTTACCGCAATCGGTACCAATATTAACCCAAAATTCGAAACATTTTTCTTGGTTTATTTGCCATCTAATTGTACCGTCAATATTTTCTTGCTTATTAAACGATATTGCGTTTGATGGACAAGATTCAGCACATTTTTTACAAATTGTACAAAAATTAATAATGCTTGGTTGTTCGTTTATTGAATCGGTTATTAGTTCAATTTCTGTAGTAACAACTGCAATTCTAACTCTTGGGCCAAGCTCAGGAGTCATAAGTAACCCCATTCTACCAATTTCGCCTAAACCTGCATCGCGGGCAACTAGTGGGCAAACTACTTCGTAACTTTCGTCAATATGTGCCGATGCATTAAATCCTAAATTTCTAATATATTTAGCTAATTGAACTGCAATTACTGCTGCATCTACATATTTTTTTGATGATTCTAAAATTGTAGGAGCATTTGGCGAACTATCTATTAAATCTTTGTCCATTTCTACAGTGAAAGCAATTGCGTATTTATCGTTATTTACAATTTTTTCTCCGTGAAACTTTCTTCCATGATGCGAGTATAAATGGTATTCTTTTAACTCTGTAATCCCAACAGAAACCGCTCCTAAATGTGTTACCCAATTTTTAATAAAATTTGTTGTTTCAATTATATTTACGGTTTTTCTTTCTCTTGGTATACCTTGCACTATGCTTTTTAAATGTTGCGAAACTGTAAAAGTTGCTTCTGTTGCACTAAATATGTGCTGATTATATAAGGCTGATTTTTCTGATAATAAGCCAGGTTTATTTCTTAAATAATCATCAAAATCTTTTAATTCAGGATTTTCTGAATAGTAATTATTATATTTATTAGTATGTTCTATTAAATTATACCTAGAGAACATTATATCTCTTTCATCAATCTGTTTTTTTGGAATTCTACTATTTAAATTATTTTTTTTCTGGTATGGAAATAATAAAATAATAAAAGTAATAGCAACAAAAATAATAATGCTTATTGATATTAAATTTTTATACTGAAAACTATATATATCTACTGTAAGAAATAGTAAAAAAGCTAAAATACCAATAATAGCTAATTTTATTGATGCTTGCTTTTCATTTTCATTGTACGATATAACAGAAAAATATATGAATAAAAATAGTGTAATAATTCCTATAATTAAAATGATATAATCCGTTAACATTAGTTTCATATGAAACAAAAATACTTAAAATTAATTTCAAAAGAAACTAATTTTGTTTAATTTTGAAAAATATTTTAATTATTTGTATGAAATACAATTTTGACAGTTCAATAGGGCGACTTTCGCAAATAGTATCAAAAAGGATTGGTGCAAAAATTCAATCTGAATTTAAAAAAGAGTCATTAGAATATACATCAGATGATTGGACAATAATTGCGTATTTATTTAATTACAAACACCAAACACAAAAAGAGTTAGTAAATGCAACAGGAAAAAACAAAGTAGCAATTACCCGTAATTTACTAAGTTTAGAAAATAATGGCGTAATAATAAGGGAAATAAAAGCAACTGATAAACGTGCAAATACAGTAATATTAACAGCAAAGGGAACAAATCTTTATAAAAAAATGTTGAATATTGTTGAATATGTATTAGATGATGTGTTTTTAGATATTTCAGATAATGATATTAAATTGGTTGCAAAAGTTCTAAAAAATATTGCAAAAGAGACATAAAAAAACTCGAGAAAATTTCTCGAGTTTTAAATCTATTTAGGAATAGTTCCCCGTCCCTTGTAACGTATAAAATAATAATATTCCAAAACGAAACCTTATCTGCTTGAGGCGAGGAGACTCATTATAAAATATTATTTTTTAAAAGAAATCTATATCTTCTATTTTAGATATACCATCAATTACAGTAACTGTACTTGGTGCGTATGAATATATTTTTCTAGTAAAAGTTGTATCGTTAATTTTTTGATCATATTCAAAATCACTTGCTGTAATATCAACAGTTACAGTTTTAGCATTAGCCTCAATAGTTAGGGTATAAATACCGTTAGCTCCAACAGTAGTTGTATAAATCCTATCAGGATACGTAATATTAGCATTAGGTGCATTAACTAAATCTTTTGTATCGATTGTAGCAATAATTTTTGTACCAGCAGGCACAAATTCACGTTCTGTGTTGGTTAAATCTAAATTACACTTTGCAATACCAGTAATTTTTGCACTACCGTTTTTAACTGCAGAAGCTTCATCATCCTTTCCACAAGAAATAAATATCATTGCTACTAACGAAATAATTATAAGTACTTTTGTATTCATTTTATAAGTTTTAATATGTTCATCACAAATGTAATAATTTATTTACAAAGTAAAAATTTATTATTGAATAGAAATAGCAAAAAATATAGAAACAACGCTTATAATACTGATATATAGAAAACAAAGTTTTTTATGTATTTTTTTAAAACTCTATTTAACAATAGTAAAATATAATGTAATTTTGTTTTATGATTATTTTTTCAAATTCAAAAATTAATATTGGACTTAATATTACGAATAAACGAGCTGATGGTTTTCATAATATTCAATCTGTTTTCTATCCAATACAATTAACTGATATTTTTGAATTTTCTTTAAATAATACAAGTAGTTTTAATTTAACAGGAATTGAAATTGCTGATAATAATAAAAATTTGATAATACAAGCTTATGAAATTTTGCAAGAAAAATATAAGTTAGCTTTATTAAAAATACATTTACACAAAATAATACCTGTAAAAGCTGGCTTAGGCGGTGGCTCGTCTGATGCCGCACATATGTTAAAGGCTTTAAATACGTTTTTCGAATTAAATATATCAAATAAAAAATTGCATTCTTTTGCAGACAAAATAGGAAGCGATTGTTCATTTTTTATAAAAAATAAGCCTTCGTATGTTACAGGAAAAGGTGAAAAACATAGTTATTTGTCAAATTTTTTAAAAGGAAAGTTTTTAGTGGTAATAAAACCTAACATAAGTATATCAACAAAAGAGGCTTTTCAAAACATTAAAATTAATAATACTCCTGTTGAGCTATCAACAATTCCGGAGCTTCCTATTAATGAATGGAAACACTTTGTTACAAACGATTTTGAAAGTTATGCTTTTGATAAACATCCTGAATTAAATGATATTAAAAACTTTTTATACATTAATGGTGCTGAATACGCATCAATGTCGGGGAGTGGTTCGGCTATTTATGGTATTTTTAACAAAAACCCTAATATTTTAAGCTATAAAAATTATTTTGTTTGGAATGAAGTTCTTGTTTAAAACACTATAGTAATTAGCTATAGATAGATTATTTAACTATTCGAAACATTACTCAATAGTTAAATAATACCTAAGTTTTTCGTTAGTAATTAAATTATTTACAAATAAATCGTTTACACTTTTAAAAGCACCATTATTTACTTTATAATTTATTATGTTTTTGGCTTCTTCGAAACTAATATATGGGTTATGAGCCAATTCTTGTTTATCAGCAAAATTTATATTTATTCTTTTTATTGCTAATCGGTTAATTTTTAATTGCAATTTCATTTTCATATAATTTTCTTCGCTAATACCATAAACCTCGTTTAACTGGATTAACGAATAAAAACCACCTAAAATATTACGATATTTTAGAATTCGTTCTGCTGTTTTCTCTCCTATTCCTTTTACACTCATAAGTTCGTTTACTGTTGCCGAATTTAATTCAATTTTATTTTTTATCTCAATTTTTTTTCCTGTACTTACATTATTAGTTTCTGATATTTCCTCAATATTAATAAACGGATATAATTCACAATATTTACGTTCATTAATAACAAAAATATTTTTAAGCTCGCTTTTAGATTTTATTCCACCAAAACTTTTAATATAATTTACAATAATTTCCGATTGTTTTTTGGAAAAACCAAAATTTCCCCAATCAGCTATTTTTGCTGTATTTGGATTAAATTTATAGTATTTTACTGATTTATTTTTCTTATACAATTTATAAGATTTTTTATTATAGCTAACATACTGAGGTTTATTATATTTTTTACGTTTTTCTTCAGCCTCTCTTGTTAATACAAGTTGCCTATCTTCAAATTGTTTAATCTCTTTTTCAAAACTTACGGTATTAAACAATGTTTCATCTTCAATAAAATAAGGCAAATAATACCTAAAGCCTATTGTTATTAATACAATTATGGCTACATACAACACTCCTCTCCTTTCTTGTCGAGTAAAGCTAAAACTTCCCATACTAAAAGTTTATTAATTGGTTTTATTAATATTTTTTGTTAAGGTATCCATTAGCTTAAATTGGTTTAAAAAAGTAGCTGCAAATACCCTAAAAATAGTATATGTAGGAACTGCTAAAACCATACCTACAATACCTGCTACACTTCCTGCTGCAATTATCACTAGAAAAATCTCAAGCGGGTGTGCATCAACACTATTAGAGTATATTAATGGTTGAAAAATTATATTATCTGATAACTGTACAACTAAAAATACCAAACCTGTAAAACTTATTATTGGTAAAATATCATACATTTCTAAATTTAAATTTAAAACTAATACTATAATAATTCCAAAAACAGCACCTATAATTGGGCCAACATAAGGTATAATATTAAGTAAACCTGCAAACAAACCTATAACTATTGCATGCTGAAACTGTATTCCTACAATTAATAAACCTACTGTTATTAATGTAGCTACTAAACTAATCTCAATAAATAATCCTATAAAATAACGTGTTAAAAGTTTTTGAGTTTTCAACATTGCGTGTTTAACTCTCGAATCATATTTATCAGGAACCAACAGTAGTACACTCCTATAAAACAAATAGTTATCCTTTAAAAAGAAAAATGCTATAAACGAAATTGAAAACAATCCCATAAAAACATTTCCTAAAATTGATGAAAAAGCACCAAATATTTCTTTAAAAAAAGATCCTTTTAATACACTTCTCATCTTTTCTGAGATAAAAGTTTTAAACTCGGTATCATCTGTATTTAACTCGTAAAAAGTATTTTCAACAAAATTTATTGGTTTTTCAAAAACAATTCCAATACGTTCAATATTTACATCAGATAGTGTTTTAATTTCGTAGCCAACTAATGGTATAAAAATTCTAAACAATGTAAAAATCAATAACCAAATAGATACTAAACTTATAAATGCTTTTAATCCGTTTGGCAAACTATAATTTCCTATTTTAATTTTAGATAGAATATAATTTATTGGCGAACCTATTAAAGAAACTATATAAGCTATAATAATATATACAACAATATTACTAAAAAACCAAAATAATAAACCTAACAATATTAGTATAACAATACTAAACCAATAATTATTTCTTATTTTCAAAACCATTATTTATTTATTCATTAATTACATATATATCAGCCAAATTACGCCCATAACCATCATAATCTAAACCATAACCTACAATAAAATCATTTGGAATATCAAAAGCAAAATAATCAACTTTAAACTCTTTTGTATATGCTTTAGGTTTAAACATAAGAGTTACAACAATTATCTCTTTTGGCTCATAGCCTCTAAGTTGTTTTATTATACTATCCAAGGTAACTCCTGTATCAACAATATCTTCAATAATAACCACTGTTTTATTTTTAATATCTTCGTTTATACCAATAAGTCGTTTTACCTTACCTGTACTTCCTGTACCTTGATATGATGCCAATTTTAAAAATGTAATTTGGCTTGGTACTGTTATTTGCTTATACAAATCAGAAGCAAACATAAACGAACCGTTTAAAATACCCATAAATAAAGGATCTTTACCATCTAGTTGCTTATTAAGTTTACTTGCAATAACCGATATTTTTGTTTGAATTTTAGCAGCACTTATATATGGTTTAAAGGCTTTATCTAAAATCTTTATATTTTCCATTTTTCATGTTTTATTCAAAAGTAGAGAAAAGTTTAATAAGTTAAAACTTTATTAAGTTGATTGTTCATAAAGTCTAAAAAATAATTTGCATACATTAATTGTATAAAAACTATTTTTGTAATAAATAATTAAAATTTATAAAATGAATCCGATTGTTAGTATAATTATGGGTAGCACATCAGACTGGAAAGTTATGGAAAAAGCTGCTACACTTTTAAACGATTTACAAATACCTTTCGAAATAAACGCTTTATCGGCACACCGTACGCCTGAAAAAGTTGAAGAATTTTCAAAAAATGCGGAGGCTCGTGGTATTAAAATAATAATTGCAGCAGCAGGAATGGCGGCACATTTACCTGGTGTAATTGCTGCTGGTACAACACTTCCTGTTATTGGCGTACCTATTAATGCTACACTTGATGGTATGGATTCTTTATTGGCAATTGTACAAATGCCTCCAGGTATTCCTGTTGCAACTGTAGGAATTAACGCATCGTTAAATGCAGCATTACTTGCAGTACAAATGCTTTCGCTTGGCAACAAAGATATTGCTGAAAAATCAAAAAATTATAAAGAAAGCCTTAAAGGTAAAATTGAAAAAGCAAACAATGATTTTGCAAAAATTGAATTTAAATTTAAAACAAATTAATTGTTAACAACATTAACAATATTGTTCAAATTTATTAGATATAATTTCTGATTTATTAACTAACTTGTGCAAGTTTTTGAAATATAAAAATTAAGTCATTTTTTAATGAAAGTAGATGTATTATTAGGCCTACAATGGGGCGACGAAGGAAAAGGTAAAATTGTTGATTATCTATCACCAAATTACGATGTTATAGCAAGATTTCAGGGAGGACCTAACGCAGGTCACTCGTTAGAATTTAACGGTATAAAACATGTTTTACACACAATTCCATCAGGTGTTTTTCATGATAAAACAGTAAACTTAATAGGAAATGGAGTTGTTATTGACCCTATTCTTTTTAAAGCTGAGGTTGATGATTTAATTAAAATGGGAGTAAATCCTTACGAAAATATTATTATCTCTAAAAAAGCACATATAATAATTCCATCACATAAAGCATTAGATGCTGCATCGGAAGCGTCAAAAGGAAAGACTAAAATAGGCTCTACCCTTAAAGGAATTGGACCAACATATATGGACAAAACAGGTAGAAATGGGCTACGTATTGGAAACATATCGGAATCTAATTTTATTGAAAAATACAATACTCTTGTAAACAAACATCAAAATATTTTAAAACAATTTAATACAAGTTTTGATGAAAAATCAGTAAATACTGAGTTTATGGAGGCAATTGAAGTTTTAAGAAAATTTAAACACATTGACAGCGAATTTGAAGTAAACAAATACATAAACGAAAACAAAACAATACTTGCCGAAGGTGCTCAAGGAACATTACTTGATATAGATTTTGGCACATACCCTTTTGTAACTTCATCGAATACAGTTAGTGCTGGAGCTTGCATTGGACTTGGTATTGCACCAAATAAAATAGGAAAAGTTTATGGTATTTTTAAAGCATATATAACTCGCGTTGGTAGCGGTCCTTTTACAACTGAACTTTTCGACGAAACAGGTGAGAAACTAAGAGCCGAAGGTCACGAATTTGGGGCAACAACAGGTCGTCCTCGTCGTTGCGGATGGATGGATTTAGTTCTTTTAAAATATGTTGTAATGCTTAATGGCATTACCAATTTAATAATGACAAAAGCTGACGTATTAGATAGTTTTAAATCAATTAAAATAGCTACAGCTTACGAAAAAGATGGAGTTACATCAGAAACAATGCCTTTTGATATAGAAGGCTGGAAACCTATTTATAAAGAGTTTAAAGGCTGGAATAGCAAAACTTCTGATTTAAAATCGGATAACAACTTCCCTACCGAAATGAAAGAATATATTGCTTTTATTGAAAAAGAAACTGGCGTAAAAGTTTCAATTGTTTCACTTGGCCCTGATAGAGAACAAACAGTTTTAAGATAAATAATAATAATAAATGAATCTCAAATGCTTGTTCATTCTGAGTAAAGTGAATAATCTATATTTTTATTATCAATACAAAAAAAGGTTCTTCACTTCTTTCAGAATAACAGAGCTGTTTCTTTTTAGATAGCCTCGTATTTATAATGAATCTCCTCGCCACAAGCGAACGAGGTATCATTTTGGAAAACGGTTCTTTTATACGTTACAAGTGACGGGGAATTAAACCCAAACAGATTAAATAATGAAAAACAAAACATTTATTTACGATATAATTTTTGTAATTGTAACAGCAACAATTCTTATTATCATTAATGAGTTTGAACTTATAGAAGATGTTGGTAATTACTCTGTAATTATTGCACTTATTGGCTACGTTATTGGCAAAACTGTAGTTGTTAGACACTACAATAAAAAAAATAACAATAACTGTGAAATAAACTAATCTCTTCTATAAAGTAACAGCACTCACACTACCAATAAATTAATATTCGTTATATCTTTTAAAACACAAAACAAATGAGAATATTACAAAAAAATATAACAATACTACTCACTTTGGTAATACTACTAATTTCTTGCAATAAAAATAATAGTAAGAATCCTCTTCCAGAAAATATGGATTATAAAATAGAAATGCGGAAATTTGTTCAAAACATTAGTGTTTATGCTAAAAACATCAATCCAAAATTTGTAATAATACCACAAAATGGAGCAAATCTTGTTAGTACAACAGGTAAGGAAACAGGCTCTGCGGAAATTAGTTATATAAATGCAATAGACGGTATAGGACAAGAAGATTTAGTATATGGCTATAATAACGACGACGAAGCTACACCAAGCGAAGATAAAGAATGGCTTGAAATATTTTTAAATATGGCAAAAAATAATGGAACTGTAAAAATAATGGTTACTGATTATTGTTCAACACATTATAAAATAAACGATTCCTACTCTAAAAATAATGCTAACGGATATATATCGTATGCAGCAAACCACCGTGAACTTGACAATATTTCCAATTACCCTTCGCCTATTTATAATGAAAACACCGAAAATATTACTAATTTACAAAATGCCAAAAACTTTTTATATCTAATAAATACAGATGAAGTATACCCTTCAAGTCAAGCATTTATAAACGCAGTAAGTAATACTAACTACGACTACATAATAATGGATTTATTTTATGATGGCGAAGAATTTACACCATCACAAATTGAACAATTAAAACACAAAGAAAACGGAGCAGAGCGACTTGTTATATGCTACATAAGTATAGGAGAAGCCGAAAATTACAGATATTACTGGAGACCTTATTGGTATAGTGGAACACCTAGTTTTATTGAAAAAGAGAACCCTGACTGGGAAGGAAATTTTATTGTAAGATATTGGGATAGTAAATGGCAAAGTATAATTTATGGAAATAACAATTCTTATATAAAGAAAATATTAGATACTGGTTTCGATGGAGCTTACCTAGATATTATTGATGCTTTTGAATATTACGAAGAATAAAACCTAAAAGCTATGCTTAAAATTTTAAATTCTAAAAAAGAAAAAATAAACCCGTATAAATTCCATAAAAGCTAAATGGATTGAGTATAATAAACCATTTAAACAGAATTAGTTTATTAATATTAATAACTTTAAACACAATTACTTTTTAATAGAACCATATTTTAATATATTGCTCTATTAAAAAAAACAAATGGATTATATAGAAGCTGGTATTACAATAACACCAAACACTCAGGAAACCAGAGAAATAGTTGTAGCATTAATTGCAGATTTAGGATACGACTCTTTCGAAGATACCGAAACAGGCGTAAATGCTTATATAAAAAAAAGTGATTTTATTCATGCAGGTTTAGATTTGGCATTGAGTTATATCGACAAAGATGTAATACGCACACACGTTTCTATAAATTTAGTTGAAGGTAAAAACTGGAACGAAGTTTGGGAAAGTAGTTTTGAACCTGTTTTTTTAAACGAGAATTGTGTTGTACGTGCTAGTTTTCATAAAATTAGTCCAATGCCAGATATAGATATACTTGTTGACCCAAAAATGGCATTTGGTACTGGTCATCATCAAACAACATATTTGGCAGCCCAAGAACTTTTTGAACAAAAATTAAGAAACAAAACTGTACTTGACATGGGTTCAGGCACTGGCATTTTATCAATTTTAGCATCAAAACTTGGAGCAAAAAGTATTGTTGCTATTGATAATGATGAAGATGCATTTAAAAGTGCAAAAGAAAATATTAAAAAGAATAAAACAACTAATATAAAAGCCATTTTAGGCGACGCAAAATTACTTCATAAACAAGAAGGATTTGACATAATAATTGCAAACATTAACCGTAATATTCTATTACGAGATATGGAACAGTACGTAAAGGTTTTAAATAATAAAGCTTTAATTATGTTTTCAGGATTCTACAAAGTAGACTTGCCTCTAATAATGGAAAAAGCCAAAGAACTTAATATTAAATTTTCATCATACCGAGAAAAAGATAATTGGGTTTGTGCAGTTTTTAAAAAATAACAAATTAATAATATGAAAAATTTCATCACTATAATAATTTTTTTGAGTATTAGTTTTAGTTCTTACGCTCAAATAATTAACAACAAGCGTTTCACCAGCTTTACAAACGAGAAAGAAAAATATATTAAAGAACTTAACACTTATATGAACCAATCTAGTGTTGAAAACTCAAAAATTAAGGTTTTAATGAAGGAATTTACTGAACTTTGGGAAAAAGACAGCCTACCAAACAGTAAAAAAATTGACGTAATAAAACTAACCAATAAATTATTAAAAAGAAAAGGAAGACAGTATCCTCAATTTTACGATTATGTTACCTCAATCATCACTTTTTATCGTTCAACACAAAGCGACAAGAGTTATTCTGCATGGAACGAATCTATAATACACATGCTTAATACTAGAAAAATATCGATACGTGCTAGTGCTGCTATACTTAGTATTACACCCGACATGATAAACAAAAGCATTATTTATAAAACTAAAAATATTATATGGCAAATAAAAGGAAGCGATATTTTTTTTGAATACAATAAAGAACTTAAAGTTAAATTCGATAACGAATTCGATTTAGTTTGTTATGCAAAAAAAGACAGTATAAAAATTGAAGCAACAAACGGTATTTTTTATCCACAAAAAAATTATTGGAAAGGAATAAACGGAACTGTAACCTGGGAGAGAGCCAACGTAGAAAAAGACAAGATTTTCGCAAAACTTAAACGATACAGTATTAACATAAAAAAAACAGAATACACTGCTGATAGCGTAAGTTTTGTAAACAAATTTTATTTCAAAAAACCAGTAATGGGAGTTTTAAATGACAAAGTAAAAAAAATAATAGAGCCAACAAAAAGTACCTACCCACAATTTAAAACATATTTAAGCTTATTTGAAATTAAAAACATTTATAAAGATGTTGATTATTCAGGTGGGTTCTTCATGAAAGGAGCAAAACTAATTGGTGCTGGTATTGGACATAATTTTGCTCATCTATATTTTTACAGAAAAGATACACTCGTACTAGAAACAAAAGGAAAACTAATAATTTTCAACAAATCAAGTATTATTGCAAATAATATTCAAGTAACACTAAGATTAGATACCGACTCTATTTATCACCCAGGATTACTCTTTAAATATAATAATAAGACCCGTACAGTTCAATTAATTAGAAATGGTGAAGGCTCAACAAGAATAAAATATTACGATTCTTACCATAATGTTGAAATTGATGTAAAAGTACTTGAGTGGCAAATGGGTATGCCTAAAATTACATTTAGAGGAATAACACAAAGTGATACAAAAGTTACTTTTGAATCTAAAAATTTCTTTTCTATCGATAAATTTATGCAGTTACAAGGAGACGCATTTAGTAATCCTTTATACGACGTAAAAGATTTTTCAAAAGAGAGAATGAGTGATGAATTTACCGATTTAGAATTAGCCGATTATATGAGAATGTCTGAACCAGCTATACACCGTTTTTTACTCGGACTCTCATACGATGGTTTTATTGCATACGATTTTAAAAAAGGAAATGTAAGAATAAAGGATAAACTAAACGATTACATTAAAGCAAGTACTGGCAAAAAAGACTACGATGTAATGCAATTTATTTCGGAAACCAGAACCGGTTCAAACGCAGGAACAGGAGCAAAACAACTTAAAGAAAATGCATATTTAAGCTTATTAAACAACAACATTATTATTGCAGGTGTAAAAACTATTCACTTAAGCGATTCTCAGAATGTAACTATTTTCCCTGCTGGTGGCGAAATAGTGCTAAAGAAAAATAGAAACTTTGATTTTAGCGGTAAAGTTTTGGCAGGTATGTTTTTATACAAAGGTACAAATTTCTCTTTCGATTACGATAAATTTAAAATTACAATGCCTGATATTGCCGAAATGAAAATGCAGGTAACTTCAAACCAACTAGACGAATACGGCATGGCTCAAATGGTAACTGTTTCAAATACCATTCAAAATATGACTGGCGACTTACTTATTGACAGCCCCACAAATAAATCAGGATTAAAAGATTTTCCACGATACCCAATATTCTACAGCAAAAAAGAAGCTTATGTTTATTACGACAAAAAACGGATTCAAAAAGGAGTATATAATCGTGATAAATTCTACTTTCAAGTTTTCCCTTACGAAATGGATAGCTTAAACAATATAGACAGAACAAAAATTGGTTTTGATGGTCATTTTGTATCAGCTGGTATATTCCCTCCTTTTGACGAAGAATTAAGAGTAATGCGTGATAATTCGCTAGGATTTACTCGCAAAACACCACCTTCTGGCTACGACATTTACGGAGGTAAAGCAAATTACAAAAACTTAATAGACCTTAGTGATAAAGGTTTACGTGGAGCTGGCGATTTAGAATATATTACGTCAATAACAAAATCTGACGAATTCTTTTTCTATCCTGACTCGTTAAATACCCGCTGTAAAAGCTTTGATAATACTGAAAAAACTGCACCAAAAGAATTTCCTCAAGTTCATGGCGTAATGGCCGATATACACTTTATGCCTTATCTTGACGAACTATACACTTCGAAATACAAAACTGCCATAAGAATGTTTAACGAGCAAGCAGTTACTCACGGCACAACAGTACTATCGCCAGAAGGAATGAAAGGTTTTGGACGTATGAATTTTGTTGACGCAGAAATGACATCGAAAGAATATGTGTATGCTCAAAACACATTTACATCAGACACAGCCAACTTTAAACTTTTATCAGTTATAGAAGACGATAATAAAGAAGATGATGTAGACTTTGCTACTACTAACGTAAATGCCCTAATAGATTTTAACAGACGACTTGGCGAATTTGTTTCAAATGACGGTAACTCAACAATTGAATTTCCTAAAAACCAGTATATATGCTATATGGATAAATTTACATGGTATATGGATAAAGACGAAATTATGCTAAGTACATCATCAAAAGATGTTGCCAAAGCCGATGTTGATACAACAGGTATGACCGAAACGGAACTTGAAGATGTTAAACTTGTAGGTTCAGAGTTTATTTCATTACATCCACGACAAGATTCACTTAACTTTTTAGCTCCATCTGCAATTTACAGCCGACGTAATAGTGTAATTACAGCTAACGAAGTAAAACTTATTAGAGTTGCTGATGCTACAATTTACCCAGGTGATGGAAAAGTTGTTATTAAGAAAAAAGCTGTAATGAGCAAATTAAAAGAATCTAGAATTAAAGCAAATAATATAACTCGTTTCCACCATATGTATAATTGCGAAACTCGTATTTATGGTAAAAAAGACTATATGGCTACGGGCGATTATGATTTTATTGATAAAAACAAAGAAAAACAACAAATACATTTCGATGTAATAGCTGTTGATTCTACCGTACAAACATACGCTACTGGCATAATTGGTATTACCGAAGATTTTACTTTAAGCCCTAAATTTGCTTATACAGGTAAAGTTAAAATGGAAGCAAATAAAGAATTCCTAATTTTTGATGGTTACTTCAAAATTAACCATACTTGCGAAAGTTTAAGTAGAGATTGGGTTGGATTTAAATCAGAAATAAATCAGAATGACATATACATTCCAATAAACAATAATTTAAGCGAAATTAATGGAGGTGCAGTTCGTTCTAGTTTCTTAATTACAAACGATACCACTCATATTTATGCAGGATTTTTAACTAAACCTGATTTTTACACTGATAATGATATGATTCCTGTTGAAGGTTACTTACACTTCAACAAAGACAATGGAAAATATGAAATAGCATCGAAAGACAAGCTAGAAGAATTTAATTTGCCTGGACCATATTTTAGTATCCACCCTAATATTTGCAATGCTTATAGCGAAGGAGTTATTAATTTAGCTGTAGATTTTGGACAAATAAAATATTTCTCGGCAGGTAATATAAGTGGCGATTTAACTAAAAATGAATACAGCTTAGACCTTATGTTTGGTATAGACTTTATGTTCCTTGATAAGTGTATGGAAATAATGGCTAATGACTTAATAGGAGCATCGGAAGATATTGTTGATTTAGAACGCTCAGTGTACACCAAAGCTATTACCAACATTGTTGGTACCGAAAAAGCTGAAAAATATTTTACTGAACTTAGCATGGGTAAATTCAAAAAATATCCTGAAGAACTAATTCATAATCTTGTATTTAATGAACTAAATCTTGACTTCGACAAAAAACAAAGAATATTTATTTCTAATGGAGATATTGGAGTTGGTACAATTAATAAAATTCAGGTTAACCGACTTGTAAAAGGTAAAATTGAAATAACTAAACGTAGAAGTGGCGATAAAATGGTTATTTATCTTGAAGTAGATGGAGCATGGTATTATTTCTCATACATGAGAAGCGTATTCCGTATAACATCGTCAAACAAAGAATTTAACGCTTTAATTATGGAAGTAAAACCTGACGATAGAAGAATAAAACCAAAGAAAGGACAAAAAGGATACTCCTACTACCCTGCTACAGCACGAGCAGTTAAAAAGTTTAAGGAAAAATATTTTAAAGAAGCTGGCGAAGAAGATGATTCTGGCGAAAACATAGAAGGTGAAAAACCCGAAGAAAAAGTAGTAAAAGAGGCAGAAACTGAAGAAGAAACCGAAGAAGAAGGTTTTGGAGGCGAAGAAGATTAATATTTTGTAATTATGGAAAAAATAGTTGGCAATTTTTTTATTGAAAATACAGACTTAATACCTGTTAACGAATTTCCGGAAACTGATAACAATTCAACAATAGTTTACGAAGTTATTAGAGTTGAAAACCTAGTTCCTTTATTTTACGAAAAACATTTTGTACGCTTAAAAAACTCGGTAGAGCTTGCTGATTTTGTTACAAAAATTAACAATACCAGAATGTTTATTCAAATAGAAAGACTTATTGCTGAAAATAATATTGCAAACGGGAATATTAAAATTGGTCTTCTTTTTAATAAAACTGGCAAGTTACAATCAACAAAACTGTATTTTATTCCGCATTCGTACCCATGTAAAGAAGAGTATGCACAAGGTATAAAACTAATATTGCACAAAGCTGAACGTAAAAATCCTAATGTAAAATACCGTAATCGTGAACTTCGAAATAAAACAAATGAACTTATAACCGAGAATAATGTTTTTGAAATTTTACTTTATAATTCTAAAAATATTATTACCGAAGGTTCTCGCTCAAATATATTTTTCATAAAAGAAAATACGGTTTACACTGCTCCTCAAAATTTAATTTTAAAAGGTATTACGTGGGAATTTATTGTAGATATTTGCAAAAAGCAAAACATTAGACTTATTGAAAAAGAAATAAATATTAATGAAATAATGAATTACGATTCTGCTTTTTTAACAGGTACTTCTCCCAAAATTATTAAAATTAACAGTATTAATAATAAAAAATTTACCAATAACAAATTAATAAATATTATTGCAAACGAATACAATAAAATAATTTCGGTTTATACCGAAAAATTTACTCGTTGCAGAATTTAATATTAAAGTAAAACTTTCGACTCAAATAACTTAATGAAAATACATTTACTCATATTATTTGCTATAATTACACTTTTTTCTTGTACAACAAAAGAAAAAACCACAACAAATTATAGCAACAAATCTGATATTGCAATCCTTACTATTGAAAGCAATAACATAAATAAAAATCTTACATATTTTAAAAATGGACTTAAAGTAACTTACGATTTTTGGGGCGAAACAACACTTATAATTCTAGAAAATATTTCAGATTCAATAATTTTTATTGACCTCAACAATAGTTTTATTTCTACAGGAATAGAAAAACTAAATTACAATAGCATGATAAAAGGTAGTTTTAGCACTTTACCTCTATTACCCGATAGCACAGTTGATTTAAGCAACTTTTACACCATTAATAACGATAATGCTGAAAAACTAAATTCCCGAATAAAAGAAATCTCAAAATACAAATACAAACAAAAATATTTTAAAAAAAGCGAATGCCCTATAAATATTACTAACACTATTAAATTTTCAGTAAAATCAACTAATTCATATAAATTTACAATAAAAAATAATTTTTACTCATCAAAGCTAAATATTATTACAGAAACTCAATTTTACGAACTTCAACAGTATAACAAAAAACTTTATAACAAAACATATTATAATAAATCCGATTACGAACAGCGTTCTGATTTATCGTTAAAATATGTTTCAAAAGAGATACTAAATCCTTTTAGCTTTTCTGGAATTTACACGAATTTATTTTTCTTTTTTAGAGTTTAAAATTTTAAGCATAGCTTGTTATGCTTACTATTTTAAATAAATAAAAATGGAAAAAGAAAAAGTAGAAAACCCGAAGAGCTATGTGGTTTGAGTATATTATAATTTATAATTTTACACATATCAAATCTCACACCTCATGCCTAAACTCTATTGTTAATCAGAATAAAATAGCAAGTTATAAAAAAAAATACTATTTTTATTTAGATTTGTTTTAAATATGGGTATTTTTATTTACTTTTACCCACTTATTAAAGTAGGCTAATTTATGTTAACTGAGAGTGAGGATAAAGTAAAAGCGTTGGTAAAAGAGCGTTTCACAGAATTTTTAGAAGAAAAAGGGTATAGAAAAACACCCGAAAGATTTGCTATTTTAGAGGAAATCTATTCTCGAGAAGGTCATTTCGATATAGAGTCACTATATATTTTTATGAAAAATAAGAATTATAGAGTGAGTCGTGCTACATTATATAATTCAATAGAATTATTGTTGGATTGTAACTTAGTTATTAAACATCAGTTTGGTAAGAATATAGCACAATTCGAAAAAGCATTTCAAATAAAGCAACACGATCACTTAATTTGTACAAAATGTGGTAAAGTAATTGAGTTTTCAGATCAACGAATACATGTAATTAAGAAAACTGCTGTTGAGTTAGCCGATTTTGAATTATCGCATCACTCATTATATATATATGGAGTTTGTACCGATTGCAGAAAATAACAGAAAAGTATAATATTAAACAACAAAGGCTATTTCTAAAGAAATAGCCTTTGTTGTTTAATAATTTTAAATTTAAGCAAATAAAAATGGAAAAAGCAGAAAAGCCAAAGAGCTATTTGGTTTGAGTATGTATAATACTATTATGATACCACAATAGTTGATAACTAAACTTATTTCCTGAATCTAAATCATAATAACTACGATATACTAGCCCAACATTTTTAGCATACATATAATCTAACATACGCTCTTTAGGTGTTGTAAGTGCCTTAGGAAAATATTGATAAAAAGCGGCATTAACAACAGAATAAGTACCAGCTGGCACCTTAATCATAGTTGTTGGTTCTTCCATTATCAACTTTTCCATATAAATAGTATCACTATCATTATTTAAGCTTAGTTTTTTATACAAAACCTCTCCTGTTGCATTATCTTTAAATAAACGTTTACCCTGTTCATTAACCAAATAACCCGAAGAATCTCTCAAAATACTCTTCCATGAATCAGAAAATCCACTTCGTAAAATATAGTATTGATTAGTATTAATGAACGTATCTTTAGCTACATAAATACTATCATATACCCCAGTAGCTTGCTCTTCCATACCTTGCTCAATTTTATACTGTTCATATATCCAATAACTACCAACACTCATTGGAAAATAAGAGAACGACTCGTCGCCTTTGGGCGGATAATATATTACTTCATCTTCTACCTTACTACAAGCCGAAGCTAGTAAAAAAAGTAATATACCAATAAATAAATTTAGTTTGAAAATTTTCATGATTATTTAATACTATTTAGTCCTTGTTTAGCTGATTTATCATTGGCATAAATAAGCAATACTTTTTGAAAAAGCAACTTTGCTTCACGCTGTTTACCCTGATAATAATAACTCCATGCCGTATTGATAATTACATCGTATGTAAATGGATACTGACTAAGTAATAATTCGAAATACCTTGCAGCCGCTTTATATTCCTTTCGGTTCAAATAAATTTGCCCCAAACGTAAATTTGCGGTATAATTATTTGGTGCAATTTTAAGTATATACTTATACTGATTAATTACCTTCTCCCAATTTCCAACAGCCGAAGCCGGATAATTTAAACCCAAACGAGCCTTAATGCTTAAAGGGCGTATAGAAATGCTACGCTGATAATAACTAATAGCCTCTGTAAAATTACCAGCCAGATAATTTAACCAACCTAATCGCAAATTTATCTCATAAGAATTATCTGAGTACACTGCTGCCAAATCTTTAATCGCATCGCTATACTTACCCGAATATTCGTGTGCGTAACTCTTCTCAAAAGCCAGTATCTGCGTATTTATATCCTGAGCTTTTATTCCTGTAATAAATAGCAGTACCAATGCAAAACTTATAAACTGTATTTTCATAGATATAAAATTTTATATTATTTTCTTCCTCCATTAAAATTCCATGACAAACCACCAACAACAGTCCAGTAATTATAGTTTACCCGACTCATATCCTCACTATTATCAGCATAAATTTCGTTTCTAAAAGCGTAACGTTTATAAAAGTTACCTTCTACAAATAAATTTATATTATCTGATATCATAAAAATAAGTTTACCCTTTAAAAGGGTATTAATATGATCGGTAATATTATATCCATAACCTTCACTAAACACATTGAAATTTTTTATATCACCAAATTTACCACTTAATTCGGCCCATAAATTTGAAAAAGTTTTAATTCCAATTTTTTGATGAAAAATAATAGATGCTTCTTCATTTTCATACTTTACAGAAAAAGAAGAGTACGAATAAAAGTTTAAATTACCCCACGGATATATTAAATAGTTTAATCCCGATTGATACTGATATTGTGAAGTATAATTAGACATTCCTAACTCCAAACCTAAACGTGAAATTCTAAATTGCTTGTAAACATTTCCGCCAAAAAGGAAGCTATTTCCATTTAGTTTATATTTTAGATAGGTTCTAGTCTGAACTGTTTTATCGTTATATAAAATATATGGCTCGCCCAAATTATTCATAAATCCAAATGTCCATCGCACACTCCATCTTTTACCGAAGTTCCATTCTGGTATTATAGCAAAGCTCTGTTGATAAATAGAAAATGTATTAATTGTAAGAGAGTCGTCATTATCAAAACTTGTAACATCATCAAAACGAAAACTGGTAAAAGAAAAATCTGCACTTAATTTACGATTAAATACATGCGAAACTGATAAACCACCTAAAATCTGCCCCTGCTGATAAAGCAAATATGCTTGTTCTGGTTTATAACCAGAATTTTGTTCGTTAGAACCTGAACGCTGAATATCTTCCAAATTTAAAGGAACACACGAACCACCACCTCCATATAGATATAAAGCCGTACGCATTAAAGGTTTTACTCTTTGTTTAACCGATAATGGTACGCCCATTGCTTTTTTCTTACGTAGGGTATATATATACGATAAATAAAGCATTTTACTAAAGCTTGTGTCCTCGTATGCTCTAGAATTCTGTTCTAATGCTTTTTCAAAATAATATGCTGACTGAAAGAAATTATCTTTAGAGTAATAGGCTACTCCCATTCGATAATTCAAATAATAATAATCGATTCCTTGTTTTTCCACTTTATGAACTAATGTAATTAATGAATCCCACTGTCCTTCCATGTAATACGAATAGCTAAGCCGATCTACTTTTTTGAAATTTAATTCTTGACTCATAGTAACCACCGAAAACAATATCAAAATACCTAACAAACTATACCGCATTTTTCAACCTCCTGTACATCGTTTACTTGCTTTTTATATTAATTATCAATTTATTAATTCTATTCGAATTAGTTTAGAATATATAAATAAAACTTTTTATTTTTTTTAATTGAACCACTTAATCCCAATCAGTTTTCATCAAAAACAAATCTCCATAAATCGTATTAAAAATAAATTCGGAATTACTAATTTCTATATATTCAAACCACATAGCTTTTCAAGTTTTCTACTTTTTATTTCCATTATATTATTATTGGAGTTTATGAATGTGTTCTATATAAAAGCCATCAGGTTCCGTGTGTGTATAAAACCTGCTGATTATTTGCTTTAAACATAAATTCTTATTTATTGTAAAAATATATTTTGTATCGTTAATATGCAAATTTATATATAGTTTTCAGAGTAAAATTACACTAGCTTTTTCGAAGTACCATAACAATGATAGTTTGTAAAATATATTTTATCTAAATTTGAGGCATAAAAAAAACCTCTCAAATTGAGAGGTTTTTTTATTTAGTTAAAAGAAAAATATTACTCTTCTTTCTTTTCTTCTTCTTTCTTATCTAATTTAGCTTTTACTTTTTTTGTAGCTTCTTTGTTATCAGATTCCATCTGAGATTTTAAATCAGCTAAAGCAGAAACATCACCTAAAGTAGTTTTCTCTAATTTAATATTATTAGATTTTTTCTTAGATTTAGAACCTGATTTAGATGGTTTGTTACCATTTGCATCTTTTCTTTCGTCTTCGAAAACTCTACTGTGTGATACAATAATTTTCTTACCTTCTTTAGAAAAATCAATTACTTTAAATTCTAATTTATCATCTAATTTAGGTGAAGTACCATCTTCTCTAACAAGGTGTTTTGGTGTAGCAAAACCTTCAACGCCATAAGGAAGTGAAACTACAGCACCTTTTTCAGTTAACTCAATAATTGTACCTTCGTGAATGTTACCAACAGCAAATAAATCTTCGAATACATCCCAAGGATTTTCTTCAATTTGTTTGTGTCCTAAACTTAATCTTCTGTTTTCTTTATCAACTTCTAAAACAACTATTTCAATAGAGTCTCCTATTGAAGTAAATTCAGCAGGGTGCTTAATTTTCTTAGTCCAAGAAAGATCAGAAATATGAACTAAACCATCAATTCCTTCATCAAGCTCAACAAAAATACCAAAGTTAGTAAAGTTTCTAACTGTAGCAGTGTGCTTAGAGTCTATAGCATATTTAGTTTCAATATTTTCCCAAGGATCTGGAGTAAGTTGTTTTATACCAAGCGACATTTTTCTTTCGTCTCTTTCAAGAGTTAAAATAACAGCTTCAACTTCATCATTAACTTTCATAAAGTCTTGAGCAGTTCTTAAATGTTGAGACCAGCTCATTTCTGATACGTGAACTAAACCTTCTACACCAGTAGCTATTTCAACAAATGCACCATAATCGGCAAGAACAACCACTTTACCTTTAACTTTATCACCAACTTTTAAGTCTGGATCTAAATTATCCCAAGGATGAGGAGTAAGTTGTTTTAATCCTAATGCAATACGTTTTTTGTCATCATCAAAGTCTAAGATAACTACATTAATAGTTTCGTCTAATGTAACAACTTCTTCTGGATGATTTATTCTACCCCAAGATAGGTCGGTAATATGGATTAAACCATCTACGCCACCAAGGTCTATAAATACTCCGTATGATGTAATATTTTTAACTGTACCTTCAAGAACCTGTCCTTTTTCAAGTTTCGAGATAATCTCTATTTTTTGTTGTTCTAATTCAGCTTCAATAAGTGCTTTATGCGATACAACAACATTACGAAATTCTGGGTTGATTTTAACAACTTTGAATTCCATAGTTTTTTCAACATAAATATCGTAATCTCTAATAGGCTTAACATCAATTTGCGAACCTGGTAAAAATGCTTCAATACCAAATACGTCTACAATCATACCACCTTTTGTACGACACTTAATAAATCCTTTAATAATTTCATCTTTTTCAAGAGCTTCGTTAACTCTATCCCATGAACGCATAGAACGTGCACGTTTATGAGAAACTATTAATTGACCATTATTATCTTCTTGAGTTTCTACTAATACTTCAACAGTATCTCCAATTTTTAATTCAGCATTATAACGAAATTCGTTAGCATTAATAATACCTTCAGATTTGTAACCAATATTTACAACTACTTCACGTTTATTAATAGCAACAACCTCTCCATCAATAACTTCGTTTTCAACAACAGTATTTAATGTTTCATCGTAAATAGCTGCTAATTCTTTTCTTTCATCAGCGTTGTAAGAATCCTCTTTGTTATTAATCTCGTCCCAATCAAAATCTTCTGGGGCTACAATATCGTAAATTGGTTTTCTTTCATGCTTTATTTCAGTAGTAGCTTCTGCTTCTTCAGTAGCTTCTACTTTTTCAGGAGTAGCTTCTACTTTTGCAACTTCCTTAACTTCAGGAGCTGCCTCTTGTTTTGATTCAACGTTCTCAACAACTTCGTTTTCAACGTCTTTAGTTTCTTTTTCACTCATAATACTCAGAGTAAATTTTTAAATAGTTAAACAATAATTTTTAAATATTGGCACACCCAATATTTCAAGAACGCAAAGGTACTTTATTTTTATGTAATTAAGAAATGTTATCTGATTTGTTTATTGTTAGATACACTCACCCACATAGCTTTTGAATTTTATCCTTTTTCTTTTCCATCTTTATTCGTTTAAATTTACAATCCAAACAAGCTATGCTTAAAATTTTAAATTCTAAAAAAGAAAAAACAAATCCGTATAAATTCCCAAAAAGCTAAATGGATTGAGTATATACTCAAACCACATAGCTTTTCGGGTTTTCTACTTTTTCTTTTTCCATTTTTATTTATTTAAAATAGTAAGCGTAACAAGCTATGCTTAAAATTTTAAATTCTAAAAAAGAAAAAACAAATCCGTATAAATTCCCAAAAAGCTAAATGGATTGAGTATATTATTAAATATTTAAACTATTTAAGCTTTTAAAAAAATTGGGATATGATTTATTCACAGCTTCTTTATTTAATATTTGTATTTTTGTATCGCAAATATTATTTAAAACTCCTCCCATCATAGCAATACGATGATCGTTGTGCGAATTTATTGTTCCTTTTTGCAGTTTTCCTCCTGTAATATGCATATAATCGTCAGCAATAGTAATTTTAATACCAATATTTGCGAATTCTTGTTTCAACACTTTAGCTCTGTTACTTTCTTTATGTGTTAATCGTGATACGCCTTTTATTATACTAGTTCCGTTACATTTTGATGCTAAACAAGCAATAGGGGGAAAAAGATCGGGGCAATCGGTTGCATCAAAATTAAAACTATTTAATTTATTTTTCCGAACAATTACAGAACCGTTTTTAAATTCAATTTTTGCACCAGCTTTTTGTAAAACAGTTATAATTTCTTTATCTGCTTGCAATGAATTTAAGTTTAAATTTTCAAGCTCAATTTCACCATTTATTGCAGCTAAAACTAAAAAAAATGCAGCTCCACTCCAGTCCCCCTCAATATTATACGTTGTTGGTTTATACTTTTGATTTCCTTTTATTTTAAAAATTTTATAATCTTCGTTTTTAACCGACACACCAAATTTATGCATTATTTCTAATGTCATATCAATATATGGAATAGATTTTAGATTTTCTACAATTATTTCTGAATCGTCATCTAACAAAGGCAACGCAATAAGCAAACCTGTTAAAAGTTGAGAACTTAAAGAACCATCAATATTGATTTTTGACGCCAAAATTTTTCCTTTTATCTTTATTGGTAAAAAGCCGTTATTTGTTTCAATTTTTGCACCAAGTTGAGAAAGAGCATCCGCAATTATTTTAACAGGACGGGTTAATAACGAAGCTTTTCCTGTAAAACAAATTTCTTTTTCAGATAAAGCAAAAATAGGGCTGAACATTCTAATAGTTAGTCCTGCTTCGTCAGCCGAGAATTTTGTATTATTAATATACAAACCCTTTGAATCAATTATCAGATTACCATCTTTTTCAATAATTTTACAGCCAAGTTTTTCAACTATTTTTTTTGTAGCAACAGAATCGTTGCACCACGAAACATTTGTTAAGGTAGTTTTGCCTTCGGCTAATGCCGATATTGCCAAAGCCCTTTGTAAGTAGCTTTTTGATGCAGGTGCTGTAATTTTATTCATTTGCCTTTTTACTTTTTTAGCTATTACTAAAAAGGAACAAGTGTAGCAATCCGTTTAGTAATTGCTACATCATACTTCTTTGCAATAATGTTTATATTATATCAAAAAGCGTATTCATTTCATCAACGGTTAGTTGCCCTGATGCAGTTTTATTATCTTCATCAACAGAAACATAGGTGAATTCTGCCCCCATATACAGGCTTGCAACTCTAGAAATTCGTCCAACTTCGCCCATACCAAAAGCAATTAATTTATCGTTATTTTCATAAAGCGATAAAATTCTAAGTACATCTTTTTGAGTTGTAACTTCGGTTGCAATTTTAACAAAATCAGCTTTTTGATTTTTTGCTAAATCTATAATGTTTTGCAATTCTTTATTGCTTGGAGTATGCTCAAAGTTATGATATGACAATATTACTTTACAATTTGTGAGTTTTGTAAATGAAATTAAATCGGTAAGATATTCGTTATTTTCTTCAAATTCCACATCAATATAATTGGCTCCTAAATCAATAATATTTTTTAAAAATGCAGCGCCTTGTTCATTAATGGTGTCGCCAAGTCTATTTGTAATAATATATTTTGTATTTAAATCGAACAATTGTTTTAGTTCATCTAAATTAAGATTTAGCAAGTCTAATCGAAGTTCGACTAAATATGCTATTTTGGCAATATCAATACACTTATTGAATGGCTTATTTGCAATACTTACGCATAAGTTTTTATTTGATAACCGTTTGTAATTCATTTTTATTATATTGTTAAATTATTTAAGTAGGTGCCACTGCCCTATTCTCCATGTATAAATGCAATATTAAAAATCTAATATTTCATTTTGTAATTCTTCTATATTTATTGTTTCAATAGTAACTTCTCCTATTTTTTTAATTAGTACAAAATCAATATTATTACTACTTCGTTTTTTATCTTTTTTTATTGCTTTAGCAAGTTTTTGTCTATCAATATTTGTTGTTATTGGTAAACCTAAACTACTTAGTAAATCTTTAATTTTAGCAAGTGTTTTTTCATCGATATAAGCTTTTTTGTGTGATAATTGAGCCGAAAAAATTATTCCAATACTTATTGCCTCGCCATGCGATAAGCTAGAGTATTTTTCAATTGCATGTCCAAGTGTATGTCCTAAATTTAATTTTTTACGTTCGCCTTGTTCTAATTCATCATTGTTTACAATTTTCGATTTTATCTCAATTGAATTGTAAATAATTTCGTTAATTCTGTTTTTGTTTAATGCAAGAATTTGAGTTATATTATTTTTTATTATGCAAAACATTCTTCCATCAGCAATAATAGTATGCTTTACAACTTCGCCCATACCATTTTTAATTTCTTTTTCAGGTAAAGTATCTAACATTTTAATATCGCATATAACAAATTTGGGCTGATTAAAGTTACCTATAATGTTTTTATATGAATGGAAATTAACACCGTTTTTTCCGCCAACGCTAGCATCAACCTGCGAGAGCAAACTAGTTGAGACAAAACCGAAGTCAATTCCTCGCATATATATTGATGCAACAAAACCCGTAATATCGCAAACAATACCACCACCAATTCCGAGTAGAAAAGTTTCACGATCGGCTTGCAAATCAATTAATTGCAAAATAACATCTTCAAGCGTTTGCAAAGTTTTAATTTGTTCGCCTGTAGCAATTTTTATTACAGGAAAATTAGGAAAATCATTAAAATAATGTTTGTATAAATTATCATCAGTAATAATAATAACATTATTTTTAGGTAAATATTTACTTGTATTAGCAAAGTTCTCACCAATTAATATTTCCGATTTTGTTTTCCCCTTTATTGTTATTTTTTGCATTAAATTATATTTCAGTAACAAAGATAATGATTTTAAATTGCAACTTATACCAAAAATGAAACAAAATAAAGTGTAAAAATTTTATCTTTTGCCTTTCTTTTTTACATAAAATTAATTCTGTATCTAAGGATATGCAATGTATTTTATATTCAAATAAAGAAAAAATATTTTGCTTTATATACTCAATCCATTTAGCTTTTAGGGGATTTATATGTGTTTGGTTTGAGTATACGTTATTTGGTAATACAATTGTATTACAATTTACAACTTGCAAGTTTGTAATGTTTGAGTATAATATGAATTTTATAACTGACAAACATCATTTAAAAGTAATAGTAATATTTATTACTTTGCACTGTTATGGATAAATTAGATTTTTCGGTATACTTCAGCTTTTTTAACGAGAGTAAAATATTATGTTTTATTATAGATAAGAATGGAAATGTAGCAAGTTTTAACAATATAGCAAAGCAAATATTTAGTATTACCGAAACACAGAAAGTAAAACTCGAAAACATTAACACTATTGTTAATAATAAACAATTTATAAAGAATTTATTAGAAACTTTTGAAAAAGGACAAAAAGTTTTCGAATTTGAAATAAATTCAAATAAAAAACAAATTATACCTTACGAGATTTATGCAAAAAGAATTACAATAGATAATAATACATACATTGCTTGTTCGGCACATACAATAATTAATAAAAATGAAGTAGAAAATAAAATTTTATCGGCAGTAATTGAAACTGAAGAAAAAGAACGTAGTCGTTTTGCAAAAGATTTGCACGATGGTTTAGGTCCATTATTATCAACTATTAAACTATATGTACACGAATTAAATTCTGATGACAACACAAAAAACGAAAAAGAAGAATACATAAATTATATTATAGAATTGCTTGACGAAGCTGTAACAAATACACGTGAAATTTCAAACAACCTTACACCCCAAATAATTAGCACATATGGCTTAGTAAAATCTATTGATTCGTTTAAAAACAAAATAAATGCGACACATAAATTAGAGGTTAGTTTTACTCATAAAAACATACCTAACAAGCTCGAAAAAACAATAAAATTAACATTATTTAGAATTATAACTGAGTTAATTAATAATAGCATTAAACACGCATCAGCAAATAATATTTTTATTGATTTGTTTTCAGAGAATAATATTCTTCATTTAAATTACAAAGATGATGGTGTTGGTTTCAATTTAAATGAAGCATTAAAAAAAGGCTCGTCAGGTATAGGACTCATAAATATAATAAACCGTATAAAATCGATGTCGGGTAATTTTTATTTTAACGAGCAAGTAAAAATAGGTGTTGATATGCAATTTAGTATAGAAATAATTACAGAAGATGAATAATACAGAACTAAATATAGCAATAGTTGACGACCACGAAATTTTTAGGAAAGGACTAAAAATGGTTCTTGGTAAAATAAAAATAGTTTCACATATTTACGAAGCTTGCGATGGCGAGGATTTTATACAAAAGCTTAAAATTAATGATACCGATATTGTTTTAATGGATATTGAAATGCCTAAAATGAATGGTATTGAGGCAACAAAAGAAGCACTAAAAATTAAGCCAAATTTAAAGATTATTGCATTAAGTATGTTTAAAGATGACGAATATATACAAAGTATGCTTGATGCAGGAGTAAAAGGATTTTTAATTAAGAATATTAACAAAGATATTTTAAATAAAGCAATTACAATAGTAGCAAATGGACAAGTTTATTATTCTGAAGAACTTTGGGGCTTTTTTACTAAAAAAATAAACACTCAACAACGCAAAAACGAAATACCTAAATTTACAAAACGAGAAAAAGAAATAATGGAATTATTGTATAATGGTATGACAAACAAAGAAATTGCTGAAAAGTTATTTGTTAGCGAACGTACTGTTATAGGACACAAATCTAATTTATTATCAAAAACAGCTTGTAAAAATGCTATTGGTTTAATCTCCTTTGCTCTAAAAAATAAAATTATTGATGTATAAACTTTATTTTTAAATATACTCAATCCATTTAGCTTTTAGGGAATTTATACGGATTTATTTTTTCTTTTTTAGAGTTTTAAATTTTAAGCATAGCTTGTTACGCTTACAAATTTAAACAAATAAAAATGGGAAAAAAAAGCAGAAAACCAGAAAAGCTATGTGGTTTAAGTATAAATACTCAATCCACAATATTAATACATAAATTTGCGTTGTATATTTATAACTAAAATAAAAGCTTATTCATAAAACTACTTTTTTAAAATAATTTTCTAGAAAAATAAGTAGATGCATCTTTTTTAAAACTATTACAAACAAATGTTTGTATGGCTATATTGTTGAACCATAAAAAATAAAAAAGATGAAAAAAATAGTAATTATTCTTATTGTAGTATTTTTAAGTAATTCGTTATTTGCACAAATAAAAAAGCAAAATGTAAAATCTAAAATTAATGGGATTACTGTATTCTATACAAGTGCTGAAATTGAACGTGATGCAAAAATAAACCTAAAAAAAGGAATGAATAAATTGATTTACTCAAATATAACTCCTAAAATTAGAAAAGAGAGTATTTACGCAATTGTAGATAATGGAATTGATATTGTTTCAATTAATACACATAAAAAAGTTATTTATCCTGACAGAAAAAAAATCCAAAACTTATCGGATAGCGTTAAACAAATATCTAAAAATATAAGTTTAATTAAAACAGAACTAACTATTTTAAATAAACAGATAGTTGTTCTTGATGATAACTCAGATTATTCATCGAGGAGAGATTTAGATGTTAATCAAGTAATTGAGTTTACTAAATATTATGATAATAAAATCCGTAGCATTTATAATAATATTAACCTCAACAAAAACAAATTAGAACAACTCGAAAACACACATCAAATTACAATAAATAAATTAAATCAAGTAAAATCTAGTGCAGTACAATACGATAATATGGTTATTGAGCTTGTGGTTTTAGCAAAAAAAGAAACGAAACTAACTAATATAAAGATAAAATATTTAGTTGGAGGAACAGGCTGGTCGCCTATTTACAAAATAAATGTAAACAAGCTTGAAAATCATATTAAAATGAATTTACAGGCAAAAGTAATTAATCAAACAGGTATAAATTGGGATAATACAAAACTGGTATTTTCTACTTCGTCGCCAGATAAATCGCAAGATACTCCTGACTTATCGTCGTGGAACTTAAATTTTGATAACCAAACTATAAACGAAGGGCGTTTAGACAAATACAAAGTAAAAGATATAAGTAAAGAAAATGCACGAAACCATAATAATGGATTAGATATTGTAAATGGGGTTAAATACATTGAAACCGACAATTTCGGAATAAGTAATACATATAAAACACCTAATAAATATTATATTCCTTCTGATTCGAAAGCATATTTTATTGATATTGAAGAATATTCGTTACCTGTTACATATCGTTATTATTCTGTTCCGAAGATTGATGCTGATGCATTTTTAATTGCAAAAGTTACCAATTGGGAAAAATATAAACTTATTGAGGGGCAATCTAAAGTATGGTTTAATGGTAATTTTGTAGGAGAATCGTATATAAGACCGCAGTTAGCTTTAGACACTTTAGATATTTCGCTTGGAAGAGATAATAAAATTTTCGTAAATCGTGTTAAACTTAAAGATAAAGATTCAGAAAAACTTGTTGGCACAAATAAAAAACAAACATTTAAATATAAACTTACGGTTAAAAATACAAACTCAACCACCGTAAAATTCACTTTACGAGATCAAATACCAGTTTCACAAGATAATGATATTAAGATAGATAACATTGAAATTAGTAATGCTGAACTTGATGAAGATTCAGGTAGCTTAAAATGGAAATTTAATCTTAAATCAGGAGAAAGTAAGGAGTTTTATGTTGCATTCTCTGTTAAATTCCCAAAAAACAAAAGCTTGAGTATAAGAGGTACTAGAAATACATCAAGCTGTAAAAGCGTTCGTTTTTTATAACAATAATATTTAATTAAGAGCTTGTCTCGAAAGACATATTTTTTGTCATTCTGAACGTAGTGAAGAATCTATTATATACTCAAACCATTTATATTCTCCGCTTTGCTCAGAATGACAACACAAAAATACTTTTGAAACAGCCTCTTGTTTAAAGCAACAGCTTAAATGTCTTCATATAATTATCAGTACATACTTTAAGTAAATATATACCTTTTGTAAATTGCTGTGTATTAATTGAAATATTAGTTTTAAAACTATTACTGAATAAAAGTTTACCATCTAAACCATATAATAAAACTGTTTTTTGTTTTACACCCAGTTGCTCAATTAATAGTTCATAATTATTATGTAAAATGCTTACATTAAAGTTATTTTCTAATTCCTTTACCGAATTTGCTTGTCTTATTCTTGCATTAAACTCTTCATAAAATGTTTGAGCTACATATAAATCATGCACAATAACAGTATTTTCATCATTTTTAGTTTCTGCTGAGCTTGACCAATTATGAGAGCCTGTTAATGCTATGGGGTCTGAGTTTTGATTAAATGGGTCAACTATGCAGTATTTGTGATGTAAAATTGCAGGTACATTCTCATAAGAATAAACCTCCATTTGCAGGTTAATAAAGCTTTGATACTCCGAACCTGAGCTTACAGCTTTTTCAATACAACCTTTTACCTCTACCCCATTGTTATATATATTTCTTATAGCTGTACCTAACGAGTTTTCTGTTAAGTAAAACTGAGCAAAGTAAAAACCATTATTTGCCGAGTTAATTGTATTTACAAGCTTTGAAGTGGTGTTATCGCTAGGCGAAAAGTAAATTTCTACATCGGTACCGTTAACATTTACATTATGAATTGTATTATCTGTTTTTGCAGTACCAAATTTTGCATTACTTTCATTAGGTATTAATGTAGAACTCCCCCACATTTCTTCAAACTCGGTTAAAAAAGGTTGTGCAATAGCATTATCTTTAAATATAATTATATTGTTATAATCATCATCAATACTTTGACTTGTAAAATTAGTTGAACCTGTTATCAGTACAGTATTTTCTGGAATATCATAATCAATAATAACAAATTTATTATGCATTATACCCGAACTATTATTTTCAATTGTATTAATATTGGAATTTAATCCATAAAGTGCAGAGTTAGACGTACTACTATCCATAATATAACGAATTACAACACCACGGTTATAGGCATTATTCACTGCCGTTACTATAAGAGTACTTGTTGTATTATAAATACACAAATCAATACTATGCTGAGCCTTATCAATATAACTAACTACCGTATCGTCAATACTCACAACACGCTGTGCATCAACAAGTGCCGACGCCTTATTATCTACAGATTTATTAAAATAAACATGTATTTTATCGTTCTGAGAAAAAATTGTTAGGGGTAACAGTAGTGCTAAAAAAATATACTTCATACTATTAGTTTTTGTTTTAGTAATGGTATTCTATTATACAAAATGTATAACAATAGTTTTAAGAACTGTATGTATAAAACTAATCTCCTTTTCGCAAAAAAGTATTGTTTTAAAATATAGCTTTTAGCTGTGTAAGAATCAGAGAAACGAGTTTCCTCGCCACAAGCATATTTAGTCTTTTACTTTACAAATTTTCTAAAAACTAACTCAATAAACTTTTTATGAACAGGGTTTTCTTTGTCCCATTTTTGACTTTCATCAAGAATATTAACTGCATTATTTAAATCTGAAGTATTATTTAATTTTGAAATACATGTAACATACGAATCTGCATCACCGCCAAAAATATCATTAATAAAACCTATTTTATCGTTTATACTTACAGCATTATTTATATCATCAATAGATTTAAATTGTAATTGTGATGCCAAATCTGTAGCATTTTTAAACTCAGCAATAATATCTTTAACATCAGAGCTACCCGATAAATCTATATTTGATTCTTCTTTAATAATTTCAGGCTCTGGTGTAATAATTTCTTCTACTATTTCTTCCTTAACTTCAACAAATTCTTCTTTTTCTTCTTTTTCTTCTTCAATTACATGATATTCGTCAACTATCTCCTCTTCAACAACAGATGTTTCTTCAATAACTTCGTCATTAGTTTCGGTAATATCATCTTCTATAATCGTCTTTTCTTCAACAAGCTCTTGTTCAATAACCACGTTATTTTCAACTGTTTCTATAATAGCTTTCGGTTCTTCATCTATTTTATTAATTGTATTGATATCATCATAAACCTTACGTAATTTATCCTTTAACAAATCAATATCAATATTTGGAATTTGCTCGTAATCTGAAAACGAATTTAAAATTTCATTAATATTTTGAATACTTTCTGAAATATTTTCAATTTTATTTTTTATACTTGTCATTTCAATAAAAAAATAGTGAATTATTATATTTATAATTTAACTTTGTAAAGTTACAAATTGCAAACGAAATTCTTAAATGTTTCTCGAAAATAAAGTAAATAATAAAGAAGGTAAAGGCTGGATTGAGCTTATAGCTGGAAGTATGTTTTCTGGAAAAACAGAAGAACTTATACGCCGTATGCGTCGTGCTGAGTACGCTGGGCAGAATGTTGAAATTTTCAAGCCTACTACTGATATTAGATACCATGAGGAAAATGTAGTTTCGCATGACAGAAGAGAAATTCGCTCTACACCTGTAGAATCATCAAATAATATACTACTTTTAACAGGCGACACCGAAGTTATTGGTATTGATGAAGCTCAATTTTTTGACGATGGATTAGTAAATGTTTGTAACACACTTGCTACGCAAGGAAAACGAGTAATTGTTGCAGGACTAGATATGGATTTTAAGGGTAAACCTTTTGGCCCTATGCCCGCATTAATGGCTATTGCCGAGTATATTACAAAAGTACATGCTATATGTATGCGTTGCGGAAATTTAGCTCATTATTCTTATAGAAAAAATAAATCAGACGAACTTGTTTTACTTGGCGAAGTTAATGAATACGAGCCTCTTTGCCGTAAATGCTATACTGCTGCTAATAAATAGTTTATAGATTATAGATTATAGATTATAGATTATAGATTATAGATTATAGATTATAGATTATAGATTATAGATTATAGATTATAGATTATAGATTATAGATTATAGATTATAGATTATAGATTATAGATTATAGAT
>Ga0256827_10000199_pt1 | contig 35221 bp, 42 predicted proteins | sample CV84metaG_FD_185977 | JGI IMG/M metagenome (GOLD analysis project Ga0256827, IMG submission 185977) | Hydrothermal vent microbial communities from East Pacific Rise, Pacific Ocean - CV84 | ecosystem: Environmental > Aquatic > Marine > Hydrothermal vents | place: Pacific Ocean: East Pacific Rise...
CAATATGGGCCTTCATAGGAACCCAGATGTCACCCTCGTAATTACGAAGATACTCGTATGCTGAGCGTAATTCAGATTCGCGCTCTTTAACTGTCAAATTATTACCAGCAGTTCCACCAAATAATGAAGCAGCAGAAGAAGTAATATGTGGAAAGTTAGGCATATAATCATAATGTAATCTAATATGAGATACAACATTATCTTGAATAATTCCACCACCAGGTCCAGGTAAATTATCTTTACCAGTAAATTCTAATATACCATTGTATGGATCTTTTAGAATAACAGATGTACCAATTTCATATTTAATACGAGTTCCATAATTAAAAATCATTGGAAAGTTTGCACTAGCATTAAGTAATAACTCTTGTCCTCTAACAAAATAATTTGTAGCAGTTTGAGATTTAATACTTTGTAACTGAGATAATGTTTCAACTTCTGAAATAAATCCTTTTACAGATACTCCAGTAATTCTTACAAATTTACCAGCTTTAATTTTACCGTCTTCACCAATAAAATCAGTCATGTTAGTCCATTTAACAGATTTAACATCAGGTTGACCTGTACTGAATTCAATATCTCCAAGATTAGGAGTTGTTAAATCATAACAACCAGAAGCTGCAGTACCAACACCAAATGCACATCTAGAACGAGTTCCTTTAATAGGATCTGCTTCAATAAAGTCTGCAAGATAAACACCAGATGTCATATCGTAAGGTAATTCAGTCCACTGACCTTCAGGTTTAATTGTATCAGATACAAAAACTCTGATAGCACCAAATGGTCTAACCATAACACCATCAACATCTTTCTTATCAACACCTTTAGCTTTAGCATCAGTATATAAACCACTAGGTCCAGCATAGTCACTATATATTGCATTGTTATTAACAAAGAAATCGTAAACTACACCAGTATTAGACGCAACACCGTTAGTGTCAGTATCATCTAATGGTAAATCAATAGTTAAATTAAATTGATTAAGTTCATCATATCCATTTAATGAAGTAGGTATTTCATCAGCTAACACAAAGTCTACATTATACATAAATTCAGAAACAATATTACCAGTAGGTGATGTAGCGGTTCTAAAATCATTATCGTAATCTTTAAGAGCTTGAATTGTATCCCAACGTGAAGTACCTTTACCATCTAATGGTAATATATCTAAAGTAGTTGAGAATCCATCAAATTCATGAATGTCCCATTGGGATGTACCTAAGCCTTCAACTGTTTTTAATCTAATAATATTATTAGTTACAGTTGTATTCTTAACTTTTCCGCCATCTACAGCATCTATATCATACGGTAGTTCTGGTTGAGTAACAATGTATGCATCGTTACCTTGAACTATTGATCCAGATGTAGATACAACTTCAAGTAACTTGATAGTTGTAGTATTAACATTAGGATTACTAACACCAGGTGTTAGTCCACTAATTGCAAGTTCATAATCCGCAGTTAAATCGTCATATTCAGCTGTAACAACAGAACTCATATTTCTATCTGTATTTATAGCATAAGCTAATTGTGCAACGTTATGTGCATCAACAGATGTGTTATCGTAATTAGTTGTATCAACTTTAAAGTATGAATATAATCTAGTTTTTGGATTAAACATAGCAATGTCACCAGCATGGTTACGACCATTGTCATATTTAATTGTAATTAGATCATAAGCAGGTCCAGGAAAGCGACCTTTTAATCTGAGTGATGTAATCATATCATCACTATCTTCTTCATTTATTCCATTAGAATTTGTTTCATGTAACTCTAAAATAGATGTTTTAGCGTTACCAATTCGTACACCAACTATATTTTGGTTATTAGGTTGTGAATGCCAGCATTCAAATATACCTCTAACTAAGTCACCTTCAGCAAGAAATCCCCAGACGTATTCAGCATCCTCAGGTAAATCAACAACAACAGGTTCATATAGTGGACCATCCGAAGCTGTGCCAATAATCACCACTCGTCTATTACGAGCAGAAGGTCTATTAGCAACAGTTAAGCCAAAGTCTTGTAAAATAGTAGAAGAGCTTGGAATAGCGTATTCTCTAGCCATTGTTTACTCCTTATTTTTATTGAAATGCCATTTGTCTAGAATACGATTATAATAATTAGAAAGATTATCATTCATCGTTAGTTCATTTGTTGATGTAATAGTATTAATATCAACATCAATGCGACTAATAGGCATAATAGTATCATTATAGATATGTTCAGTTCTTATATAGTATAGCATAGAACGCACATGAAAATTATTTTTCATTTGAAAAATAGTATCATCACGCATTCTACGAGTAAAGTACAGGTTATTTACACCTGCCTCTCTAAACATACCAGTATAAGGTAACATGTATCTACGTTGAAACCAGTCAGCTAATTCCTCAACTTCCCAATTTGAACGAGACCATATATTATACTGAACAAGATTATCCATAAATTGACCTTTTACTTTAATATATTTATAAAGTTTTCCGTTTTTCTCGATAAACAAATTGTCACTATGGTTTTCTAATACTGATTTATACTCAGCATCGAATACCAAAACTAATTCGCGTTCACGAGGTTTTATTTCTTGTGTTCCACTGAATGGTGCACTACTTACTGTACCTGGTTCTTGTCTTACTAAACCCCAAGTTATATGAGGTGCAGGTAAATTTTCAATAGTAGCATATTCATCTTCAGATCTGTCTAATAAATCATGTCTAAAATGAGGCATGTCTTTATATTCGTCTGGATTTAACGTTGGTAATGTTTTAACAAATTTAGGATCATCTTCAGGTAATAGATACTCAGGGAAGTCTGGTGAAAAAACTAACATAGGATGAACTATAGCTAATGAGTTCGTCATTAGCATATGCATCTCTAGTATAGATTGTACACTTCCTCTACTCTTACTATGTTCTGGATTATAGTGTCCCATTATATTATTACCACTAGCATTACCAGTAGTATCTAATACAACAAATGATAAGTCCGCAGATATTGCTGGATCAATTCCAGCATTTTTAATAAAGTCTCTATTTATAATCATACTTAACCTCTAATATGTTATGTTGTTTTCTTTACATAATACTTCTATGTATTGAACATTTCCATTTTCTAATCTAAATTTATGAACTCTAGCTACATCAAATTTGTATTCATATTTCATATTAGTTAAATCTGGTTTTTTGGTGTGATCGTCTAAATACATTTCTAATATTTGATCACCATCTTGAAGCGGGACATCCCACTCAAAATAGTAAACGTATTTGTGCTGTGCAAGTTCTGCTACTTTTTCACCTTGAATAGAACTACGAGTAAACCTAGAAGGTACTCTTCTAGCTCTAACTAAGTAATCTGTAAATGGATGATTAGCGCCACCTACTCCTTCTTTAGAATATTCGTTAAAGTATACAGACTTATCTTTACCAGAAAATACTCTAGCTATAACCCAATGCCCCAATGGATGTTTACCAAACGAACCATATAGTATTCTATTCATTTCTATTCGTAAATCAATTCCATCAGCATCAGATATTAATCCAGGATAATAACTATTTTGTATTTCACTATCAGTTGTTACTGTATCATCTATAAAAAAGTTCATAATTAAAACCTTCTACGATTAGGGTATCTAGTATTACCATTTTGTAACCATGGTCCATTTGCATTTGGTTTATTATTACTTATCCTATTATGTCCGTCTTGTGAAGGATGAACATAACCTTTGGATCCATTATACAAACCTCTTGCTCCATTATTAATACCAGCACCAGTTCCACATGCGTTTGCACCATTACTAAGTATTCCTTCTAATCCAGTATAGCAATCATAGAAGTCTTTCTTAGGTCCATATCCGCAACCACTTCCACTACCACTACCAGATCCACCTCCACCATATTTGATTGTTAAATCACCTAATGTTTTTGTTTGTCCACTTGCTGATCCATCAATAGACCTAAGTCTATCTAATAGATTAAGTAAAATGTATGACACTTTACATTCAACATAACGTCTTAAGTTATATGGGACAAGTTCAGGAGTGCAACCATAATGATCATATGTTATTCTTGGTGCTCCTCCACACGACCCACTTATATTTAATAAATCAATTGCTTCTTTAGACACTCTATGTATGTATCTATTGATTGTATCGGATGTGAACTTTTCAGCTTCAGGTCCTAAATTCATAATAATTGTAGACGCATATGTAAACATTGGGCACATTTTAGATGTAAACCAAAAATATGCATCTGTTAACATTGTTAATTTATTTATACTTTCAATATTTCTATCTATAAACACAGAGTATTCTTTATTATATATAAACCCAGGAACATATAAATTATCTTCGTTAATATACATAGCTGGTAAAATATAAATAATATTAGAATCAACTAAGTATTTATAATGTAAATCATCATATACATTAGCATATGCTGTTTCATTTATAAAAACATCAACACCTCTAATATATTCAGTACGTCTATTTGTTACGGCTTTAACTTCTACAGTATATCCAGAATCAATAATACCACCATGTGTTTTAACTAATAATGTACTATTATCATATCGATTAACATCTTCTGTGAACACATTATATACTAATGAATTATATTGTCCACTATTAATAATAATATTACCAGATATGTCAGTGAATCGATCATTCCATTCTTGTAACCGCGCATCAAATGGTTCCGTTATTTCTTTAGAATCAACATACACTATGTAATTCTTAACAACTTCACCTGGACTTAATAGTGCACTATAATCAAATACTAATTCATAGTCCTCTTCAACTGTTTTTTCAAAATATAAATTACCTGACATGATCTACTCCAATACACCTTTAGTTGTAACTGATATATAATTATTATAATCAACACCACTATTAGATGGCATAATATCATTAAACTCTAATTTAATGAATCGTAATTCATCTAATGGTATATTAGATTGCATATGTAGTGGCCAGTGTGTAAGTAACATTAGATCATCATCTAACACTGGAGGTATTAAACCAGGTGGTATAATTACACCACATGAGTCTTTTTCTTGAATACTTAATAACGCAGAGATTCGTGCAACTTCACACCAATCACCTTTTGCTACAGCTATTGCTAAATCTTTCTCTAGTTGATCAGTTGGGTCTACAATTTCACCTATTTCAATACCAGTGTAAAACTTATAAGTATACGTTTGTTGTATATAATTATCATTAATAGATTTAACACTATCTGGATATTTATTTACGAATACACTATATGTTGTTTCAGGATCTAAAAAAGTATCAGGCGTAAACGTTAGAATATTAGCAATACCTGATATAGTCCCAGAGTCCGTGTACTCATATCCAACAACACCAGCAACTGGAGTATATAAATAATCCGTAACAACAATATTATTATTGCCAATTGCTGACGTATCAATTTCATCATTTAAATAAATTTTAATTATTTCATTTCTATTAACATCTTGTTCATTAATAGTAGGAGAATGACTTGATATGAGTAAATCGTACATATAGTTTCCTTTTAATTATTCATCATCATTAACAGATATTGCTGACATACTTGGAGCAAATGTGTTAAGCTTAGCGCGTAGTGCATCAAGTATAGTAGCTCTTGGTCTATTCAATCTATTATAACCACTTAATTCGTAATCATATAAATCCATTATATTATTTTTAGCAGAGAATGGTGCGTTTTTAATAAATGAAACAAGATCGTCGTGTTTCGCATTATTAAGTTTATCATACATTTGTTTATTTTTACCAGTAAAGATGATATCACCATCCGTTCCATTTTGAGAACCCTTTTTATATGAAAAGTTTCGTTTAATTTTACGTTCAACTGGAACAACAACATTATCTGGGTCAAATGCAATAAGAATATTATTATTATAAGCAGTTATTATATTTGATATGTTAGACTTATCAATTTTAGTAGTATCAAAATATGATTTATCTTCGATGTCAACTAATCCATACTGTCCATGTTGTGAACTCGCATTATCGTTCTTATCAACTTTAATATCTTTACTAACAGAATACCCATCTTCTTTATAATTAGTGTACTCAGCGTCGGAAATGAAACCTCGTCCAATAAATTTAGTTGTAGTTTTATAAAGTCTAATTCCTGACGAATTAGGTCCACTAGTATCAAACCACATTGTTCCTTTATTAAGTTTAAGAAACTTTGGTAATTTAAATTCTGTTGATTTTTTAGTTTTAGTACTATTCGAAGTAGCCATATACACCTCCTGTATTTAGTTAATATGGTTTTGTAATTATAGTATAGTAACAAAACACAAAAAGGAGTAAGTCAATTAAGACTTACTCCAATTTATATAAACAATAGTTTAATTATTATTTAATTTATAACATACCTGAAGGCTTAACATCACGCTCAAGAGGTTTAAGAACTTGTGTATTAGAGTTCTCAAAGTTGTAGTTTCTATCAGTAGAGATATTACGAGCAACCGCAATTCCTTTACCTTGCTCAAGAAGAGCGAGTCCCCACATCTCTTTAAGTTTGATATTTTCAATATCGCGCTCAGGATCTGACCATCTGTCCATTGTAACAGGCATTGATTGTCCAATAAGACCACAATTACTTGAATCAACCATAACTAAGTTAGAAGTTGAACCAGAAGTAGTTTCATTAGAATCACCAGCAGTACGCGCACCATAAGTAAATGGTACATAAGTTGTTACAAGAACTTCAAGTGGAGTTGGAAGATACTTTGGTGCAATATTAAATGTAGCTCCGAGTGGATTCAAAGTTTGAGTCCAAGCATAAGCACCTTTAGTATTATTACCAGAAGTTTCTGAGTTACCAGTACCTTTAGTACGAAGACCAAGTCCTGAATGACCAGTAGGCCAACCTTCAGCATAAGAACCATTAGGGTTTTTATAAGAAGAAACAGTAGCTCCATCAAGTACAACTTCACGCATTTCTGTATCAGTCATAAATGTTTTCCAAGCAAGAGGGTGCATCATAAGAGTATCTGGAGTAAATCCTCTGTGAAGAAGATAAGTATACATTTCAAATACATCATTAACAGTCATAGAACCATTTTGAACACCAGTGATATCTCTACCAGTAGTTGTACCAATGTACGAGTTACTTGGATCAAGGTTATCAAATACATCATAACCCATTTCATTGATAAGCTTAGCAGCAGTACGCTCTTTATGACGAGCAAGTGCACGTCCAGCAGCACGAAGCCAAATACCAACAACATCAAAAAGATTCTCTTGAAGAACTTCTTCAGTAAGAGAGATCTTAAGACCATGTTTGTCAGTAGTAAGTGCTACCATATCGCCGCCATCAAGGTCAACGAAACGTTCAGGATATTCTCCACCCTGTCCAACACGTCCAGCTTCCATAGCTCCGATTGCTCCAATTTGAATTCTAGATCCACGAGGGATTTGAATTTCTTGGAAAAGCTTGTCTACGATAAACAAGTTTGGTTCAATAGCTTCACGAACAACAGTTTCAACTGTTTGCGGGATGAAGCGTGTTAAGTCTTGAGTAGTGATTAAATCTTTAAGTTCAAAGAAATCAACATTACCTTCGGCATCTGACATAAGACCACGGTTAGTAAACGCATCATATACGTTATTGAACATAACACGATCGTCTTGTTTTTTAAAATCTCTAATAGCAATTTCGTCTTTAATAAACATTTTATATCTCCTTATGATACGCTAATATTAATACGAGCAACGCCGTATTTACCAGATCTTACAGCGAATAATACTTCTTCAATAGTAGGAGCAGTTCCAGTTGTAAGAGTTTCTGTTGCAACTACAAATTCAAATAAGAATGATGGTAGTCCAGCAGTTTGAGTTCCAGGCATACGTGAGCCAGGATATGTTTCTACATCTTCAAGGCCAGATTTTGGAAATCTAGTGTCGAGACTAATAAGTTTACCAACAGTTTGATCAGTAACAGATGTACTAGTTTGAACCATATAATCACCTAAAATAGTTGGTTGAATTAATGAACCAATAAGATTCTTTGTTGAACCTTCAGCGATAGCCATATATGAAAATACTTTAGATAGTTTACGTTGCTTAGCTGTATTTTTAGCATGAGGACTATCTGTTGCAATAAGATTTGCATCTACTACAAAAGGTACTTCAACGAACCAATCTGTAAGTACATGTCCACCATCAGGCCACATGCGATAATTAAGCCATCTACCACGAATATCTTGATACCAATCATGATAAACTACACCGATAGGTTTATTACTTGGAATTGTGCATGTTTCACCATCAGCAGCAGCAGATCCATCAGCTTTATATGAGCCAGCATCTTCTACAGAATACTGATAATCAGCATCACCAAGTCCACCAGTTGCTGGAACGAGAAGAGTAGAAATATACTCATCATATCCAAAGTAAGATGTATCTTGTCCATATGAACCAGTTCCACCTGTTACTTGATTTTCGAATCCATATAATACACCTGAAGATGCAATTGAACCAGATACTGTATCAAGAATTAAACCACCATCAGGGTCCATGTCAAATGCTGAAACAGCACTAACAATTTTACCTTTAGGAATAACAACGTAATCCTCGGTAGTAATATCTTTCTGAGATACAGGTAAATATTTATAAGCAGCGAAATATTCTGCTGGGCGAACACCCTCTGATACTTCAAATCTAGCTCTTGCAGCAAGAGGTGATTCAGCATATCGATCAGGGCGGTTACGAGTAGGCACTTTGTGGGTTGACTGAGCTGTGAAATTCAATCCGAAATTATTAATTGCCATTTTAATCCTCCATTTTATTATGTTTGAAGAAGCGATCAATTCTGCTTTCTTCATGACTTTCGTCAGTGTTAACAATAGTTGTTTCAACTTCTTCAGAATTATCTGCATCAGTTGAATCTGTTAATGTTTCGTTATTTACTTTAGGAATCGAAGTAGCAGTATCATTTCTATAATCAGAAAGTGTATCTACCAAGCTATCAATTTTCCGTGAAGTAAATTTAGTTATTTCTTCATCGCGATTATCAACAATATGTTTATAATCTAAAATGTTATTAATAATTGCTTTCTTATAACCAACAGTAGCTGTAGCGTTATCGTCAAGTAATTTATTAATTTCATCTTCTTTACTAATTAGTATAGTACTTTGTTTAGTAATCTCATCAGATAAAAGAGTTTCTTTTTCTTTCAAAGACTCAATAGCATCAGTTAAAGTTTTAACTTCAGATACGAGAAAGTCGCAGTAAGAAATAATTTCATCTTTTTTACCTTTAATGATTGTTTCATAATCATCAATTGAAAATTCTACTTTAGTTTCATCTTCAGTAGTTTCTTCATCTTCAGTAGTTTCTTCATCAGAAGGAAGATCAGCATCTTTATTCTCATCAAAGAATGATACGATGATTTTAGTTTCATCTTCAGTGAACTCATCATCCATTCTAAATGCTAATACTTCAGCATCATCTGTTAAAATATCAAAGCGCTTACCTTTACGGTAAAGAGCACCTTTAATTTTATTTTTAATAGCATCATCTATATCTTCCATAGTATCTAGTAATTTTAATCCTGCTTTAACATGAGCTTCATCATGTGCTGGAAAACTTTTACTAGGACCACAAAAAACTGAGTCAGCCAATTTAGCACGATCATCCGCACTAAGTTTACCCTTTTTTGTCATATCATCCTCCATAAAAAAGTCTGTTAATATGTCTTCCTTATCACTAAGGAAAGTTTCGTAAGCCATTGACCCATCACCTAAATCAATAGAAGTAATTCTAGAGAATGGATCAGCAGGATTATTTACGAATGAGTTTTCTTTATATTCAATTGCGTCAATTATCCAATAAGCTTTTTTGCCATCGTACATTTGACCTTTTTCGTGTTCACATAATCCATCAGTTGTAAGTGATTGATTACATATAGAACATCGAACTTTGTTAGTAGAACTACCAACACTACATGTTAGATAAATTCCTTTAATAACATTAGCAATAGCATCTTCATCAGTAATCTCTACTGATAGTTCCACGAAATCTTTTGGTTCATTTTCCATAGTAGGAGTATCTTTGATTTCATAACCATCAATACGACCAACTGCATCTCTATGTTTATCATGATGAAGTAATTGAGGTTTCTTATAAGGAGTAACCCACGTTTCACCACCACCATTTTTAATAGCATCTAATGTATAATAAAGATTATTACCATTCACATAATTTAAGTGAGTTGCACTAATACCTACTTTGATACTATCAAGTTTTTCAATTAGGTCATTAATATTTTTCTTCATCATTAAGCTCCAAATTTGTATTCATGCTATAAACTTCATCCATAATAGAGTTAATTATATACTCATATTTTTCGTCTGAATCTATAGTACCTAGTCTATCTACTCTATCAGTTATTCTAATCATTACAGTTTTAAGTGTTTTACTATACATAACTTCATCGTTGATATACAATTGTAGTATAGCATTGTTTACATTATTATATACTTTTGTCAGGAATGTTTTTCTATTCATAGCTGATTTATAATTACTATTATCTAATAAGTTTTTAGCTAAGTTGTCAATATATTTAACACTTGATTCAATACTATCTTTTTTAAATTTAGGCCTACTTAATTGTTTACCATATTGATTTTGCGGTTGTGATTTAGCAGTAGTTGATTTCTCAGATGACTTAGTCGCCTTATTGCCTTTACTACTTTTAGATATAGCTGGTTTAGATGTACTAGTAGCAGTAGGCTTAGGTGCAGCTTTAGCAATCTTAATACTAGCATCAGCTTGTTTCTCAATAACAGGTATCTGAGATTCAGCAGTAGCTTTAACTAAAGGTATCTGAATTTTATTTAAATATAAATCACCTTCATTTAAATTAGCTTCCATGTTAATTTCTAGTCTGGCTTCTTCTAGTGTTATTAAGTTACCTTGATACTTTTGTAAAACATGTGTCTCACTTTTAATAGCAGCTTCTAAATCAATCTCATTAAATCTAACTTGATATTCAAATTTAGATGGATCATATCCACCGTCTAATACTAATTCTTTTAGGAATTCAATTTCTAATTTATTAGATATGATTCGTTGAAATGACTTAGTTATAGATTGCATAGCAACATATGCTGCTTCTGCAGTATTTCTATTTGATGTATCTGATTCACCCATAACAGCAGCCGACACACCAAGTCCAGAATATACACGCTTCTTAAAGTGATCTATAAATTTCATAATATCAATTGGGTCATTGTTATTAGTAACGGTTTCAACTGTATGAGTATGAGGTACACACATTATACCAAACGTATTCATGTTGTTTATCTCCATTGCAACAGCATCTACTTCACCAGGTGCAGCTGGATGTGAGTCCGTTCCAACTTTATAAAGATATAGTGGCACGGCATATTGGAATCCTAATATCTCTGCTTCTTCTTCTAGTTTACGAAGAGCTCTTACGTCATCTAGTACTGAATGAATTGGTGTTCTACCAGTTAATAGTCCAGGTATTTTATTATACGTTAAATGTATTACGTCGTCTACTTTATATATCTTTTCATCACCAGCTAATACTTGTTTATAATATTTAATGTTACCATTTGCATCTAAACCTATTTTCATAGTTGACGCATCTACTATAAATAACCCAACAACTGGCTGAACTGTTCTATTATACAACTTATAAGATGAACCAAATTTAGATAAATCTTTTTTACGTATTTTAATTACATACGCATTAGCGTATGTAACTAGTTGTCTAGATATATTATCAAATACTTCTTTAAATTTAGTATTAGTAAATAGTTCTATTTCTCTAATTCTACCATTAATATGTTTTTGTAAGTTATCATTTGGTACAATTATTCCGTATCCATTTTGATTAATTTGTTCAGTAAATATTTGAGTATATCGATTCAATAATCCATCTAATTGTACAGCATTCGCAATTGTAGTTAGATCATATTCTGAATCAGCAAAATCAATACCCATTACTGTTTTATTATATTGTCGTGTATAATTAAAGTATTTAGGTTTACTAAATTTAATATTAGGATCTTTAATTGTTGCGTCAACTAAGTCTCCATTAATATTATAATCGTTATCATTAGTATCACTATTTGTTTTAGTGACTTTAAATATTTTTAATAAATCCATTTAACCATTCCTACTTTGTTTTATAACATCGTCAATAATACTAAAGATATCATTAGGTTCTAATACAACTGAACATGAGTTCTGTATAGAATCATCACCATTATTCATATTAGCATTATTAGCATCACTCATTAAATTATTAGCGTCACTAGGTGACATATTCATTCTATTAATTAAAAATGCTTTTAATTCATCGTTACTAGGTAGTATAGTTCCATTCTGATCATTAGTATTTGTATTATTAGAACTATTTGAAAACACAGTACCATCATCTGCGTTAGAAAATGAATTTTTATTTTGCGCAGTATATGTTCCAGTATTTAATATACCATTCATATAAGTGTAATATGGATTATGCCCACTAAACTCACCATCCTCAGTAAACAAATCTGTATTAGAGTCTTGCATAAACACACAAAATTCCCAGCTAACAATCGCATTCTTTATGTTGTAAAAAATACCTCTAACATAATTCAACATTTCTATTTCTTTAATATGTTTAGGAAAGTCGCTTTCAAATGCTTTTTTAAATTTTGCATGTTCTTGTCCAAGCCACCCTTGTATAACAGCATTTAACTTAGCGGTTAAGCCATAATCATTTATATATTTTTTTAATACTTTAATGAAATCAAGATAAGGTAAACATTTCATGGCACTTTCTGGATCAATTTTTTCATCAATTTTATCTATAATCCATTCTATTCCAGAATCTCTAATAGTAAACATTAGCTGTTGTAACGCAATAGCTAGAAAACCAGCAGCTGCTTCAGATATCTCTCTTATAAAATCTATGATTGGCATAGTTATATCACTAATTTCTAAATCCAAAAATGTTATAATAATATCTATAACTGCAATATTTCTATCAATAGATTTACCAAACTGTGTTTCACTTATATATAACGCAAAGTTACCTTCATTAATGTGAACACCATTTAATTCTAATTCAGCAATTTGTTTTACTCGTGCATTAAAGTTTTCAATATCACCTTGTAGTTTAGTTTGCATTAAAATATTTTTAACTAAACAACATAATGCTTGATCAGATAAATAGAATTCACCGAATACACCAATTAAGTCTTTAGCTAGCATTTTAAATAATGGCTGATCAATACTTGTAGCTGAGTCTTCAAGCATAGTAAGTAAATCATTTGATCTACCAGACACAAACATATTTAGCTTATCTATACCTTGTAAATTATATGCTCCACCTAATTTTTCAGTATAACTATATGCATTATCCAGCCATTCTCTTGTTCTAGCCTCACGTAATGCTTCTATTGTTTGTCCAGATTTGGCAGCAGCATTAGCTAGTTCTGCATCTCTACTTTCTCTATTACTCATCTATAACACCATCGCTATCAGTTTCAGTTTCAGTTTCATCAATTGTTTCATTTAATTTTATATTAGGGTTAGTGTGTATAGCAGTATGTCTGTCTACAAATTCATTGTTATATATAAATCTGTGAAACCCATCATTTAACTCTTCAGTATTTTTTTTGAATTCTCTAGTAGTTTCGTTATCTACTAACATACGTGCTACAAATTTTTCATATTCAATATGCTTTCTCATTTCTCTAATTAGATTATTAGATAATAGAACACCAGACACATATCCATTTTTATTTTTTGTCTTCATCTTCTTTTTTTCCTTTTTTTCTATTATATTTAGCATCTCTATATGCTGCTTTTAGAACTGTTTCAGCAGCAGCTACACAATCAGGTGTTACATCTGAACCGTTAGGTCCATCTAATCCACTAACTACTCTATCGTACATTTCACATGCACTCATACCATCTATACCAGTATCGTTGCCGTTAGCATCTTTAAACATATTACCAATAGCTTCACCTTGATCTTTGAAGTCTGTGTTTTTATCAAAACCAGTTTTAGCATTAGCATCTTCACCAGTTGGTTCATGTTCTTTTGAATAATCGAATTCTTGTTTTAAACAATCTAAATGATTTAACGATTCATCTGAACATAGTCCTAATAATTGTCTAAGTTTACCATTCCAAAATATTTTAATATTAGCTTCAGGTGAATAATCAGACCACGCTTTATGTGGTATTCTACATAGTATAATCATTTTGAATTTATTCAACGCTTTATGAATTGGACCATATCTATAATAATTTTCAGTATTAAGTTTTGGTATATGAAAGAATAAACCTTTTAATATAATAATTGGCGTATCAATTGGGCGAGCTATAAGTTTTTCTATCATACCGATTATCGCAACCCACATTCTAGACCATATGAAATCCCAGAATAGTTTATTAATAAGATATATAAACATATCATTTAACTTTTCTTTAAACGAATTTTCAGTGTCAGCTATATCATCAGCAATACTTTTATCATATGCTTTATCTAATTCTTCAGATGTAAGATCACCCTTAGCAAATTTTAGTCCATCAAACGCAGCTTTAGTTATATCTGAACAAGCACCAATATTATTAGTTATTCTAGAGTCCCCAATTAATGGAATTAATTGAGACACATACCCTTTATTTAATGGTTCCCATATATCAATAATAGCTTCAGCTTTATCAAATGTTTCTTTTGTTATATTAGTATTACCGTCACCATTTATCAATGCTGCAGCTCTAGCAACAGCGTCACTATTAGCCGCAATATTCATATCTTTCAAGAAATCATTACGCATATCTTCTAACTGTTTTACTAATGCCTCATTCTCTTTTATACCAGCTAATACATTATCAATTGATTTTTCTCTATCACTAACACCACCATCAACAGGACACGCACCAGCATTAGAACCAGTTGATATATTACTTGGTGCTCCTACGTTTTTAACATTAAATGATATATTTCCATTATTTAATAATTCACCTAGTGCTTCAGGTGTTAATTCTTTACCTAATATATCATTTATTTTACTATCCATCATTATAACTGTCTCCTAAACTTATTACCAAACATATTAGAACCTCTACTATTTCTTGAGCCAACCATTTTTGGTCTGTTATATACTGGTGGTGCTTCTGGATCTCTAATTCCAGTATTTGTTTTATCACTAAATGTAACTATACTTGATTCAGATCCTCTGCCGTCGAATTCATCCATGCGTGGATCACGCATAAACTTTATCCTATTATCATAGTTATTCTTAAGTAGAACACCAAACTGATGGTAGAATCCATAGATAGCTAAATGAAACGCATCAAGTACGTGGTCTTCACCTTCATATGTAAAATCACCACGAGCAGTAATAGACTTAATAGTATAGTCTCTCATCTGTCCAACTAATCTATGAGCACCATCTTCCTCTAATGGAAGTATCATTCTACCTTCTTCATTAGCAAGAACTGATTGGTTAATCATTAAGCCTTTATTACGTTTCTTAACTTTCTTTTTAAGAATAGGATCATAATGTTCAGTAGATGCACCAGAGTCAATAACATGTAATTTTCTAGCCATACCCAACATTGGGTGTTGTCTACCATAGTGTGTTAGTTCTTCAACGTTAGTATCACCAGCTCCATAATCAACATAAACGAAATCTATCTTTAAATATTCCATCAATCTAATTATTTCTTTACGAGTTTCACGTTGAGTAGCATCTTTTGCTTTAACACCTTTACGATAGAATAATCTAATCTTACCAGTGCAATCTATTTTAACTTCTTCGTTTTTAGTATGATCATAATACTCAATGAATGTTGGCACTTGACAATATTCTATTACAACTATTTGTCCACCATTTTTATAAGTATTCCAGTCAACACCAATAATATATTTATTACCAGATTGTTGTGTAAATCCAGGGTCAAATATATCTACATCATCAGAAATATAATCAGAGAAATATGGAACTAAACTAGCAGATATGTGTTTATGTTTATATACACCTTGTAGTTCTTCGCCAAACTCAGCACCGAACTCTCTGAGATATGCTCCGTCTGACATAACTGATTTGAATTCAAATTCAGTAGCATCAGTGATAGGTAAACCTTGTTCTTTAGCTTGTTCAATTGATACCCAGTTAGGATTATCAGGATGCCACGATGGATAGTGTCTATGCCACCAACCAATATCTTCGGCTTTAGTACACCAAGTGTAATACAATCCTCTAGCACCTGATGGTGTAGAACAAGTTCTAATCTTAGTATCTTTATTTGTATTAGCGATAGGTAGTACAGCTTGCTCCATAATATCACGAGGTATATAATCTACCTCATCTAAGAATATCATATCAGCAGATTGTCCACGAACAGATGTACCTTTGTTAGCAGAAGATATTCCTAGAGTCATACCCTTAATAACTGAACCATTAGAGAAGTGTATTTCATTAACGTCACTTCGTTTTACTTTTGTAATCATATTATTAAGATATTCTGAATCAGATATTAGATCAAGTAATGTATCAAAGATCATTTTAATTTGTGAGTCCATAGGGGTCATTACTAGTACGCTAAATGGAATAGGTTTAGTACCATTAGTTTCTAACATAACAGCTAGTGGTTGCGCTGCTACCCACCATAAAACGTCAGCACATAATGTAACGGTTTTACCAAGTCGTCTACCATATCTAAGCACTATCTTTTTATTAGCTCTGGATGCTTCTAGAACTTCTCGTTGGTAAGAACGTAGTTTCAGTGCTTGTTGTGGATCGTTAGGATTGCGTAGAAATGCTTCGGCCCATTTAGCTGGGTCTTGAATTGTTTCAGCAAACCATTCTTGATATTCTTTTGTTAATGCCATACGTACCTCTGCGTGTTAATTGTAGTATAGCCTATTGGTGCATAAATTGAGCTTCACTACCCATCATACTTCTACCATTCATTCTAGCTTTAGATATAGCTTGTATGGCACGTTGTCTTTCAGTAGCAGCACCTTGACTTAAATAATCGAAGTTTAATGAGCCACCCATTTCTCTTGAATTAATACTTGATAATTGATTCATACCATTGTCTATTGTATTAACTGCTGCTGCACCTATTGGGTTACCTATCATTTTAGCAACTGACCAACCAAGTTGAGCAACCGCAACATACGATGAAACTTTCATAGCCATGATTCCAGCTTTAGCTCCAACTAATCCAGCATTCAAAACATTTTGATGTATATGTTTACCACCTTTAGCCATAAATAAATTAAATTTAGCAGTTGCAATATTCTTAGTTTTACCGAACCAACGCATATAGCCTTTAGATTTACCACCATTTAATAAATCATCAGACAGGTCATCTATCTTACCAGCAATCAAATCATATCTAGCTTTATTATATCCAGAACTATCTGAAACTCTATCAAATGCTTTATTTTTTAATTCTAATCGTTTAAAGTGTGCTCTATCAGATGGAGACATATCTTGAAGTTCTTTTACAGTAGCATCATATCCAGCAATCTTAGCTTTAATATTTTTTTGATAGCTTGTTTCTGATAATTTAAAATCTTTATTTATCCCTAAGTATCCTGTGTCACTATCATATGATAGTACACCTTTAGATAATCTATTAACAGTTTTAGGCATATCAACATTAATACGCTCACCAGCAGAACCTGGTATATATTTTTTAGTTTTAACATCAAATTGCGCAGTTTCATAACTACTAGATTGACCATATTTAAAACCAACACTAAGTTTATTTGCAGCCCATGTTAGTAATTTATTACCCTTGTTTTTTGGATCGAAAATACCACTTCGTATTTTAATAGCATTTCTACTAACACTCCACGAAGACGGGCTATAGCGCATTTGCGCTAGAGGATTTAAATACCAGTTAGCTGAACTACCAGCAAAGTCTTTAGCTTGATCTAATGTACTTAAATTATCCTCATGATACTGCATAACTTATCTACCGTGTCTTGACTTAGATAGTGATAATGATAAACCAGTATGGTTACCAAGATTCATTGCACTTTGATTACGACCTTTTCCTATTCTACTTTGTAATAGTTTTGAGCTATATCTTGAATCTCTCATATATCTATCAGTCATGTTTTGAGTTGCAGCATGCATGCCGCCATTCATAACAGCTACACCAGTCATTGCTGCTGCGCCAACTGTGTATGTACTTTTCATTGTAATTTTTTTCACCATATTAACACCTTTAGCGTTATATAATGAATTACTAATTTTACCTGTAGTATGTAAACCTTTACCTAGAAAACGTTGTCCTTTATAAAGTCCACCCATTGCCCCTTTAGTTACTGTTTTAAGAAAATTTAAAGCAGATGCTCCTTGTTTAAACATTTTAATACCTCGTATGATTTATAGCATTGGCGTGTAAATTCAATGCTATGTTTTTATTCGTAATAGATTTAGTTGATGTAACATATCCACTACGAGTAGAATTTCTTGGACTAACCATAACTTTAGTTGTAGTCTTATCCAAATGAACTTTTGATCCAAAATCAGTTGATAACTTTTTAATATCATCAAATCCTCTAGCGTAACTAGTTGGCATATAGGCTGACCTATTTGCAAACCGATTAGTTTGTGGACCTACACCTAATCTATTACGCCCTCTATGTCCACCAGTTGCAGCTTTACTAACAGCGAATGCGGTAGCAATAACCGCAGCACCAATGAAAATACCTTTTTTATTTTTAGACATTTTTTGTAAAATGCCTTGTGTGCCATTTTTAAAAATAGGAGCATCTCTAAAATATTTACCAAACGCACTTATTTTATTAACTACTTTATCTTTAACATCTAGTATACCTTTTGTAACCTTAGCTGTTTCTAACTTTTCAGGAGATATAATCTTATCAGATTTTATTGGTATAGGTTTACCATTTTTAATATCAATTATATCTTGCCTTACATTAGCATTGTCACCAATGATAATATTTGGTACAGCATTTTTTGCTTTCTTAGGATCTGTAATTAAGTTTAAATCATATGTTGCTATATTAGTATCAATTACATCACGAACTGCTTCTAAATTAGCTGGATTAATTAAACTCGTTGGTAACGACATTATACTATTCCATCCATCGCATTCTTAATAATATCTTCCATGCTATTAGATGTATTAACACCATATCTTTTCTTAGATAATCTTGTGGCCATAAACTCATTAAGTAATTTAGACTTTAATGTTTTAAGATCCATTTTAATAGTAAACTCAGGAGCTACGTCTTTACTCATAGTAGCACCACCACGACCCTCTTTAGTAATCTCTTGTACTAATGATGTATTAGCAAGCATACCAGACGTTCTAAGGTCTAACACTTTTGCGTCAATAAAATCATATAACAATTCCATTTCAACAGTATCAGCAGTATCTATATCTAATGCGTCAGTTAATGCTAACTCTAACTCATTTATCATTTTCTTTTCAATTGGGCAAGCATATCCATCTGGTGCGAGTCCAGCTTTTAATAATGGGCAAGACATTTTATAAGGACATTCTGTTGAATCACATTTCATTACAATAACTGTAGCTGATATATTCATCATACCACGATTCATAATTTCAGATAGTTGTTTAAGCTTATCTTTATTTTTAATTAATCGTAATAATTCTTCTTCAGGATATACGGCTAGTAATGGAGTAAGATCACCAATTTCATCTTGAATTATTTCAAGCTGTTGTATTGGTGTTAACTCTTCTCTTAAATTTAAATTACTTGACATAGTCATTCTTCCTTAATTTTTTACTAACTAACTTACTTAGTTTAGCTTTTAGTTTTTGTCTAACAGTTTTCATCTTTTTATTAATAGCACGTCTTCGTCCAGTAAACATAAAAATCCTTTGTTATATACTATAGTATACCGATTTATAAAAAAAAAGAGTATACTTTTACGTATACTCTCTTAAAAGATATGTTATTGGAAATGCTGTTATTATAAATAGGGGTATTTATTATAATAATGTTATGGTTAGGAATCCTCTGATGGAACGCCTAGATCGGTTGCTTTATCTAATAAACTTTCCATACTTCTATCAAGTAAAACCTCAGTAGCAGGATGTGCAATTTTATTAGACATACAATACTCGACGATACTATCAACTAATAATTCCTTATCAGTTTTAATAGGCTCGCCAAAATATCTGATCATATCTTTTTGATCCATTTCTGAATCTTCCATCAAACCAAGAGGTTTAATGTTTTCATTTATTGTTTTATCTTTACCATAATTTTCACGCTTAACATTGCCTTCTTCATCGAATGATTGAATAGATAGTGAAATCCATCCATCATCTTCACCATAACGTTTATTAGGTGCTTCGGCCATGAAGCTAATTGCAGATAGTTTAGTACTATCATTTAATTTTTTACCATCAACTGTAATTATAGTTCCTTCATTTGTAAGGTCCGTTTCAATTGTAAATTTCATATTATATTTCCTTTTTTTTAATTAAAAAGGGTAAATTACTTTACCCTTTATTATCTACCATATAGTATAGTATATTTTAAAATTACATGAAGTTGAAAGGTGTAGATTTATTAATAGATGTATTGAATATTTCATCTGGTATATTAAACTTCTCACGATTACTAGTAGAACCAAACCCATCAACTTTACGTTTTGTTTCATCTGATAATGTTGTTTCTTGTATTTCGATTAATTCGACTTTAATTGGAACGACCTGAGCAATAGCTTCACCTAATACAATACGTTGTGTCTGTCTAGATGTATTAGTTATTATAATACCAACTTCACCACGATATGCTTCATCGATTGTTCCAGGTGTGTTTACAACTGTTAGTCCACGTTTAAGTGCATTACCGCTGCGAGGTCTAACTTGTAGCTCATATCCAGGTCCTACCGTCATTTTAAGTCCAGTACCAATAAGTGCACGCTCATTTGTTTGTAATTCAAATACACCAGACTCAACGAATTTACCCTCCATTGCGTCACCTTCTAATTTGATTTCATTATTACTACCAAAATGAGCATAAATTCTAGATACGTTATGTGCGAATACATCGAATCCACTATCGGTACTAGTTTTTGGTTTAACTGGTAAAGGTGCATCTTCATATAATTTCTCAACTTTTAAAGTATTAATAGGTGTAGCTACGGTTTCTTTTTTATCAATTTTAGATTCGGCCATTTGTTCTCCTTGTTGAATGGTATATATAATATAGTATTAAAACAAGAAAAGTAGTAACATTATATTACTACTTCCCAAAGATAAGTAAAAGAATTGGGTTATTTCTTTTTCTTCTTACCTTTACAAGCGTCACTTACGACGGTTGATGTCTTTTGATTCTTACCATAATTCTTAGGAGCATTTCGCTCTTTAGAACTTTCATGATTCTTATTACTAGTTTTATCTGAAGGATAAGCTCCAGTTAAATCTTGTGTAGTTAACATATCATCAAATGGTATAGTTGTATCTTTATTCATCGTACACTTCCTTTTTAGTTAAGTTGTGAAGTTTCAATAGAACTCCAAATGGCATATGTTCACGTTCAGTATCCATTGATATTAAACAATCACATAATACAGATGTTTGTCCGTCCCATTCACTAACACCATTACCACCACATACTTTACACAATGCATCAGGCATTTTAATATTATACAAAATATCATCATCTTGTAAATTTAATTCTGTTATAACATTCTGTAATTGATCCATTTTAAAATCACTCATCTTCTATCCTTGTGTAATATTTAGGCCAGCAAATAAGCCAGCACCAATTGGGTTGAAATCAAATTCGTTTAATGTGTGTGTACCAATCATAATACAATGACTTATATCTATTAAATTTAATTCATTAATATCTATAAATTGATATTCATCTATAAATACATTACCGTAAAAACCTCTTACTAAATCATTAAACCTAGACGGTGATGCAAATCTAACTTCCGTATTAGTTTTTGTTAAAACAATACGATCACGACGAACTTGGTGGTCGATATTATGTTTACAACAGAAATCATGCATTAACGTTTTATTAAACTCAACCATTGGTTTTGTCTTAGCAATCATAATAGTATCGTCATTAGATAATATAGCTTGCATAATTAGAAATGTTGATTTACCAGATTGTCTAGGCGCATTAATAACACATCGTCTATTTTCTTTATAGAAATTCATCATAGCTTGTTGATGCGTAGATATGGAGTTACCATACCTACGCATTTCTTTTTCACGCTTTGTTCTATTAGATTTTCTAAGATTAATAGACATCTATTTATCTCCTAATAAATCCGTTTCACCAACATCGCATTGACACTGAGTGTCTTCTAATTCTTTAATTTTAGTATTAGCTTGTTCTAATTTATTTGTCAACTCAGTAATTTCATTACCTAATGTTTTAATAATTTGAATAATATCTAATGCTCCGTCTGTGCCTGCTCTTGTTAATTCATCTAATGTCATACAACCTCCATTGTTATGTTGTAATTATAATATAGTATATTTTATATAAAAGAAGTAACTTTATTTTAACTATGTATAATTTCAAAGTCAACAAAATCTTTTAACCAATGCTCTTCTGGTTTATTATTTCTATAACTTCTATGACCAATACTTGAACGAACACCCAACATTAATTTACCTATACCAAATTTATTTAATTTCTTATATCTTAATGCTCCACTAAATATGTTATTACTATCATCAAATAAAAATAAATGTAATGCAAAGAAACAGTCATGTATTGCTGCTGGTATAGAAACATATTGATTATGAGCAGTTGTATTAAACCATCTAGCAAATAATGGTATAGAAGCACCATCTTGAATAGCACCTTTATTAATAGTTAATTTATATACAACATCAAGATATCTAAATATAATCCACCACTCATCATTGAACACAATCAGGTCTCGTTTAAGTAGGTGTTTCCGTCTTATATCTTTATAAGGATATAATATGATGCCTTCATCTTTAAAGTCGTTATATTGACGCTCTCTTATAGCTTTATTTGTTGATATGAATTCACTTGGTATTTCGCCAGAACATGCTAATACTTCAAATGATCTTATCTTATCCATTCGTTTCATATTTACTCCTCATAGTATTTATCAAAATTATCATCGTGAAATTTCTTAGCGAATCGTTTAATCCAAATAGCCCATAATTCATCGTCACTAAAATAATCTCTAATATTAACATGTGAGTCTACACCTAAACACCACACCCATGTATTAAATGCTTCAATCTCAGCATTTAAATATCTAGATAGTTGGTCTTTATTAATAGACATAATTACTTCTTATCTTGACACGGGCATTTTGCCATGTCTAATAGTATATTATTCCTACTAATATATAACTCATCTACTTGTTTTTTTAATTCATCAATCTCATCTCGCATTGATTCATTACGAATCAATGTTTCTTTTATAGTCTCAATATCCAATCTAATAGATTTAATATCATTATTACCAAAAATCATTTTAGCAGTATATGATATTATTGCACCTAATAAAAACAGTAATATTTGGTCTGAATACGGCATAATATATCTCCTTAAATGTGTGGTGGATTAATTTCCACCACACAACATAATTAATCTATATCTTCATATATAACCCATAAGTATACATCACTAACAGGAATATCAGACATCTTAACTTGTGCAACTAATGCAGCTGGTTCAAATACTGTTTCTACATTTACATCAGCATCAACATATCTATATTTCCTATTATCGTATTCACCAACAGATAGTGTTGACCCATCAACGCCAATTGTTGTTATGAGTTGATAATCACTAGGATTTAAATTTGATGGATTTAAATGACTACTATATCCAGATACTCCATTTAATTTAATACTATATAAATTAATATTAATAAAATCATTAGATCTAATTGTAGATGAACCGATTATTAATTTAACTTTTTTAACTTTAATTTTCTTAGATGCAACATATGGAATATTCGCAAAAGTAATATCACCATTAACATCTAATGTTTGATTTGTTCGAACTTCACCAACATTAAATAATACTATCACTTTTCCACCACCAGCGCATTGATTAGCAGCACAGTATTCTTCTACCCATTCTACTGTAACTAAATCATTTGGATCTTCTATTTCATTATCAGGTCCAACTGATACGTCTCCATTAAAAATAGTATCACCACCTATTGTTACGTTACCACCTATGTTGGTATCACCGCCAATATTAGCAGTTCCACCTACATTTATATTACCTCCGATATTAACTGTTTCATCGATATTAACAGTATTGTGTAAATTGATTTCACCATTAACATCAACGCTATCATTAAACGCAACATCACCATCGAATTCAGTATCACAGTTAAATTTAGCAGCAGTATTAACAACAAGTAATTGCTCACAACAATCTTGTGCTGGTGTTGGATGTGGACATCTGCCTTCATTGTGACCACAGTGTGCATCATGTACATGTACTTGCGGACAATCTGGGTTGTCAGTTATTTGTATTAACACATCAGGATTATGACAAACATCACCTTGTGTTATTTCAAAATCGCGATGATTACCAATATTAATATTTAAACCATCTCTGTTTCTAATTATATTTTTATCTAATGACATAATAAACCTCCTAAGTTTATATATTTCTTAATACTTGAATTATTATATATACTATAACAATCAAAGTTATAACATTACCAATTCTAGCTTGTGTGTATTTATCCATATTAGTCCCACTCAATCCAATCTATATTGTCTAATGTATCTGGTTGCTCTAACGCTGGTCGTTTAACACTATTATCTACAGCAACAATAGATGGACCAATTATTAATACACAACCAATTAATATAAATAATAATAACCACAATATTATAGCTACAATATTATTCATGTTCTTCACCTGTTTTATTCTTAATATTAACATCAGTATCCACATCAGTTGTATGCTCAGAGTTATCAATATGTTCTCGTGATCTATCATCACCATTAATAACTTTTGTTTGTTCCACTATTTTAGTTTCTTCTTCTAGATATCTAAAATCTTCTTGCATTACTTTTTCCATAGTGTGCGTTGATGTATTATTTGGTGTACTAGCTACATTTACTTTGTTATTTGGAATAATAACCATTTTAGACATAGTTCCGTTTAGATTATATGTCGTAGTGCAAGCTGTTATAAATAACAATAATAATAATGTTTGTTTCATAATATTACCTATGTACTTCCACGTCAGTATTAACTTCTGTCTCATGTTTAGAATCATTTTTCTTAACCCTCGACTTATCATTCCCACCAACATCTTTTGAATTATCTGTACCATTTACAATTTTAGTATCCTCAGTTATTTCAGTTTCTTCTTCAAGAAATTTGAAATCTTCCTGCATTATCTTCTCCATTGTAGATGCTACATTAGAGTTAGAACTAGAGCTTTCCGTTGTTGTTGGTGCGCTCTGTATATTAACTCTCGTATTAGGTGTTATTATAGCTTTAGTTGGACCATCAAAATGGTAGTTAGTTGTGCATGATACTATTATTAATAACACTAACATTTTAAAAGTGAGTATCATTATATTATCTCATTATTATGATAATCAATCCAAACGTACACATCTTCTACCATAATATCACCAGCTAAATCTATAATAGCAAACATAAGTTTTTCACTATTAAATTTGTAATCAGAATGTTTATATTTAGTAACATAATTATTAACAAATTCTCCAGGTGCAGTCATATCAACAACTTCAACAAGTTCACAATCTGGTTCTAACGGAGTATCTTTTGTTATAAATATGTTACGTTTTTTATCTACATCCATTGTGTAAATTTTTATTGACGCACTACCACCAGTTGGTCCAGTTGTTACACGCAAGCCCATAACTTTAACCTTTTCTAGTGTGGCACCAACTGGACAACTCACCCAATAAGGTATTGTTTCAGACCAGTTAGTGTGTGTTATTCCGAGTGGTTTATCATCAACTAAATCTCCGTTAGCCATTAGTAAAAACTGTCTTGTATTTTTATCTTCCATTGTAATTCTCCTTTTATGAAACTACCATTACTCGTCTACGCTGAGCTGGTGCTGTGCCTTTTATTTCTATGAATGTATATTCTGAAAGGTTACCAGACCATGACGCAGACGGATATATGTAACCTATATTACCAGCACTATATGTATTATCATTAACCGTTAATGCTTGTACACTATCAATATCAATAGTAAAATCTGATCCAACTTTTACTATCTTTATGTGAAAAGTAGCATTATGTGAAACAACGCTACCTTCACCGAGTAAAATGCCAGTTGTTCCATCTCCACTTGTATTATTTTTGTACATCTTGACATGAGTGCCATCCCACTTCACTTCATATAGTATCGAATAGAAGTTACTAGCATCTTGTAACCCAAACACTACACCACCGTGAGCGAATCCGCCATCACTAGCAGTTTTAATAGTGTTGGTGAACTCAAAGTCACCAATACCATTATTCTGGTCACGAGTTAATAACCCAGTCTCACCAGAACCATTATCAGCGACAATGGTTCCAGTTTCATCTCCTGTTGTACTACCCCAACTTCTTAATCCACCATTACTCCAACCTGTTACAGCCATAATTTACCCCACATATCTATAGTGAACTGTTACATTAAAATGACCATTAGTAACAGTTGTAGAGTTTACAGCCACATTAACTGTGGCTAATTCTCCAATTGTCTGGTTTTGATCTGGAATATGTAATACTGGTACAGTATTACATGTTTGATTTGTAGCGAATATATCACCTGTTGCGGAACCAATAATATTAAATGTAGTTTCGCCATTTGAAGATATTGCCACAACCTTTTCTATAATAATAGGATCAGTTGTAATCCACATTGTAAAGTGGTCACCTGGCTGTGGCTCAGCAATTGTCATAGCTTTAGTCAGAACCATTGTGTCTACATACTCTTTAGTAACAAGCTCTTTCTTCTGAGTTAATCCAGATACTGTAGACCCTGGAGCTAAGACTGTACCTGTAGCTGTAATCTTAAGTATTTCAGTGTCAGCACTGTATACAGAGAATGGTACACCACTAATATTAGGTACACCTATGATATTAACACCACCGTCATCATTGTGCTCAAATATAGCACCATGTCCAACTATAAACCGCTGATTAGCTTTTATATCAGTATCTGAGTATATTGTACCAGTTGTAGATATTGCGTTGAAAAACATTTTATCATTAGTATCACCAACTGTCGCGTGTGAATTACCATTAAAACCGTAATAGTGTCCAAGTCCATGTTCGGGAGATGTAAACTTATACGATATGACCTTAGTCATATCATGCACAGGTGAACTTGTATTATTATCTTCAGATAGTACCCACATATTATTATCAACTAGTCTTAATACATAGAAATCATCAGAGTCATGCTTATACACATCGTTAGATTCGAATGTATAGTGCCCATTAGCAGCAGTCTTTGGATTTTCTACATTTGACACATTTATCCCGCCTGAAACATCTGGAGCTAGTGGCGCAGCATTAATAACGCCACCAAAATCATTTGCAGTATTAACTTCTATTAACTTACTATTACTAGGTTTAATAAAGCCTACAGTGTTACCTTGTTCCCACATTACACCACTAGGCATGTTTACTAATTCCAACGCTGTTTCAGCAGCATTTACAACTGGTATCATTCCAGCAGACCCACTGTATGTATCAGGAGTATCAAGTAGTCCTGTGAAGTTCTTAGCACCAACAAGTAGCATCTCAACATATATATTCTCATTATTATTATGAGCACCTATATGTGAACCAGGCGCAACATCAAAAGAGTAGTAAGCACCTTCATCTGTTCCTGCATCAGTAATCTTAAAGTTCATATGGTCAGTAGAGTTTCTATCACGATATGATACATAGTCGTTCTTTTTAAGTATAGCCAATCCACCAACAGCGCTTGCTCCATTAATATCAGTCTTTGATATAAAAACCTTAGTAACACTTGCAAATGTAGCGTTGTTCATAGATGCATGACCAGCTGTAGGGTCACCAGAAATGCTATTGGAAAACTTATATTTAGCAGATGCTATACCTAAACCAGATTCTTCTGTAAAGATTAGACCATTACCGTCGTTATTAACAGTTACGCGTTTACCTTCATTGCCAGCATATGAGCCAGGAGTATCTGTTAATCCAAGGAAATTACCACTACTTGTAATACCACTTGGTATAATAATTCCTGATACTTGTGCGTCAACGTAACTCATTGTTGCTGCGTCAGTTGCATCAGTTGGGTAACTGATATTCTTAATTTGCTTGGCACCACCATCATTTCCAGCTGTTAATACACTAGCTAAATCTTGTAATGTACCTGATGGAATATTTATGTTACTAATCTCGTTATCAACATATGCTTTATTTACAATATGACCAGATGCTGTTGGCGTAAATGTTGAATCGACTAAAACAGTACCATCTGATTGTAGTGATTTGCTTTGAAAAGTAAAAGTGTTAATCATCTCAGCAGGTAAATCGGTTGAATCATATGCCAGATTTATAAATGTTGTGTCTAATTCTGATGTAAATGGATTAAGTCCAGATAGTACTATTTCGACACCTTTAAGCGTTATAGAGCCAATACCTTCACCAAATGGAGTTATCCATTTTACAAGAGTACCCTCGCCATATGTGTCTAGTGCATCTTTATACAATTGATTAATCGGTATAGTGGTACTACCAGTTGTTAAATCAAATGTTGGTATACCTAAACTATCAACGTATTTCTTCTGAGTATAATCTTTATCATCAGTTGGTGTATGATATGCGTTACCTTTAAGTGGATTCGATTGCGTAGCAACCTCAACATCGTTACCAGATAGCTTTATCACACCACTTACTAATGCAAGTGACCCAGTATTAGTTGCGTCTACTAACTCTATTGTAGGTACATCTGCACCAGATCTACCAAATATAACTTTTGTTGTATTATCTACAAAACCAAAAGTATCATTAGTATAAGGTCCGTTATCAGTAATATCTTGTAATGTATAACTACCACTTGGTATAACAATGCCCGATATTGCAGTATCTACGTATTTCTTTTGAACATAATCAACATCAGTTAATGGTTTATTATAATCTCGTCCAATTATACCAGATGGTATAATTTTAATAAAAGGACTACCACCAGCCTGATCACCTATAACTGCTAAGTCATGGTTATATACTGAAACATGTTGATTTGAATATATATTTAACCCATCTTTAGTAAGATTGGAATATTCTGATGCTGGATTGTCGCTAACAGTCATAGAATGTGATGTTAATGCACCTTTCTCCGTTACTGCTTGTAAGTCTGGTGTAACACCAGAAGGAATGCTTGATATTTGTGTGTCCACATAACTCATTGTTGCTGCGTCAGTTGCAACAGTTGGATCAAGTATATTCTTAATCTGCTTAGCACCACCATCATTTCCAGCTGTTAATACACCTGATAGAGTAGTTCCAGATGGAAATACGATGTTTCCAATTTCAGTGTCAACATAGTTTTTAGTTGCAGCATCTTGTAATGCTGCTGGGTCTAATATGTTCGTAATCTGTTGAGCACCACCATCGTTACCTTCACTTAATACACCTGATAAATTTTGATTTGATCCAGGTGGAATAATTATACCAGATATAACAGTGTCTAAATATTCTTTAGGAACTAACATTTTCCCATTAGAAGATGAATTCATAGTATTATTAAAATCATAATATGCACCCGATGCAACTAATAATGTTTCGTTTATATGTGCATTTCTACCTACTAATAATGTTTCGTGTATATGTGCATTTCTATCTATTGAAGCAGAACCATGTACTAATAAATCCATATTAGTATATAAACCAATAGAACCAACGTTAGGTATATAATTACCACCATCATCACTCTCTTCTACTTGTATAGTGCCAGTACAGGTTCCCATAGCGCTCCAGTTAGCATTAACTGGTGACAATGCAGTTGTTGTATAACAACTGTCTGTCCAATTACCTGGACTCATATCATTTGTTACACACCACACTGATGCTACTCGCATTATCCATACACCTTGGTGTTCAACATCATCACTTCCATCTTTTAAATAATAATGATCACCGTCACCATGTGAGCCATTAGGGTCATAACTAACATATGTATATTTACCATCTGCATTACCAACCCCATCTATACCAGAACCATCACTCGACCCAGCTACTAGAAGATGACATGGTATTTCTATTGTTAAATTAGGTCCAGTTACTGGACAAGTTCCAAGTGTAGTTACATTAGTAATACCGTCATCTATTAAGCCGTTTAATTTACCACGAGGTTGAACTGCAATTGAACCAGCTACAATTGCAGCATAATCTTTATCATTATATAATACTTCACCAGAAGCTATAACTGCAACATCCCAATGGCCACTTCCTGGAACACCACCTCCACCTACCACAGATAGAGGATTTGTACTTGTGCCGTTACCAGTTAAGGTAGCATCAGTTGTTACTGTCGATAATTTACCATCTAACGCTGACTGTAATCCACTTATCGCTGCGATAGGATGTTGATTAGCCATGTCTCTATTTGTTAGTGTATTGTGATCAGTTGAACCAGCAACCATATCTACTGGAACAAACTCTGTTCCATTATATTGTAATATTTGATCAGTAGTAATACCAGTAGTATTTACTCCTGATATGTGTGTAAATATAGATGGCTTTTCATATATATAATACTCACCACTATGATTAACATGATAATCGTCTTTTAAATATCGCAATGCTTTTTCATCAGTATTCCATGATATTTCACGGTCTAGTTGGACGCTACTTACTTCAGAGGTATCTCCCTCTAATAGTAGATATATACCACTTATATGTGTACTCATATATTATTCTCCATTTTTTTAATTTATAATTTAACCACCTAATGTTACAGTTAAAATTAATATCTTATACTATTTATAGTATAGTCATTATATAGAAAGAGAGAGTGTTTAAACTCTCTCTTCTACTTATAATTTATTCTTACTTTGTAATATCTGCTTACCTAATTTCTTAGGCAGTAATTTCATCAATATATCTATCTTATCCTCCATAACACTTATAGTATTAACTAACTCAAATATATTAACATCTTTACCATTTAAACTAAATGATCCATCTGGTTTAATTATTAAAGTTTCACCTGAACCATTACTGATATTAAGAGCTGCTCCACTAGCGGTTCCACTAGTGGAAATTACACTATCTACATAATCTCTAGTAGCTAAATCATTATTAACAGCAATATTATATGCCGTAGCTTCAGGGATACCAAGCACAGATGCAGTACTATCAATTGGAAACCTAACAACATCTCCATCTAAATCATAACGAGCAGTACCACTTGGACTATACGCCATCCTGTCATCACTACTCATATATCTATTAAACTCAGCGTCTTGCGTACTATTTTCTGTCGGATTACTTACTAACGCATCTGCGCCAACAGTGTTTCTTAAACTATTATTTATTCTATTATGTACATCATTAATAATATTATCAGTACTAGATAAACTAACACCACTGTCTATTACTTCCTGTAACGTAGGTGGAATGCCTGGTGAACTTGGAGTAATACCACCCCATATATTATTATTTAAATCACTACCTCGTATATCACCTAATACAGATGTATTATAATTATCTACAGACATATCTGATATAGCTAAATTCATACTGTTACGATATGCATCATCTAATATTCCATCATTTAACTTAGATATAATATCGTCTACTGTATTTTGTGTTTCAATAATTCTATTCTGTTCGTTTTGTTCTAAGTCGTCTTCACCCATACTATCCCCTAACGTTCATTATTTATTACTTCTAATTCATATATTACACTGTCTATATCATAATCACTAACCATTAATATCTCTACTATATCTGATAGCTCTCTAGACAACATAGGACTATCTATTTCACCGATATAATCACTAATTAATGCTATGGCTTCAGTTACTTGAGATTGGGCCGTATTAGGACTATCTATTGCTGCATATAATACACTTAATATTCTATCTAATTCATTCATATTCTTTGTTTCCTTATAGGTTTAATATAATATACGGATATATCATATAGTTCTATTATACGCTCTTTAGTGTTTTTTATATGGTTTATTTTATCTTGGGGTTTGTCGTAGTGTTCTCTTACCCTTATATGTATTGTATATAATATTTTTTATGCGTGGCAAAAAATATCACTTTATATATATCACAGCTAAACAGCCCACCCCCTCTTTTTATACCTGTTGTGGTGTTCATTAACGGTATATAGGGTTTTTGAATATTTTATAAGTACCAAGTTATTTTATATAATATGTTAGCTGAAGTTCGCTTCGTGCCCACGGTGTGTTATATAATATTCGTATTTTTATTAATTTTATAGTCAGGAGACTATCATGTTTACAGTTTTATTAGTATCAGTTGTTCTTGTTGTATCAGTTGTATCAGTATCTATTAATGTAGTATCAGAAAAGGAGTTCACTATGTGGACAGTTATCAAGAGTGTTGTAGAAGCAGTAGTTGTAGGTTGTTATGTCGTTATGTTTGCGATTGTTGAAGAGACTATGCTTGGTAGTGTATTGTATGTACCTATTGTAGCATCTATTGTATTCATAGCTTATGTTATGATTCAATTAAACAAAGAACAGAACAGAGTACTAGTAGCATCAGTGTTTGTTGCATGTATGGTTTATGTTGTGTGGGTGTGTATTAGTGTGATGGGTGCTGCTATCAATGATACTAGTGACTTTGCTTATACCATTACTGCTGTAGTAGGTAGTAGTGTGCTTGCTAGTGTGGCTGGTAGTATGGCTATTGCTATCATGTTCTATATAGTTAAGGCTATACAGGGCATGGGTGGTGATATGGGTATGTATACTGATATTAGTTATATGGGTATGTGTACTGACATTAGTGATATGGGTATGTGTACTGATATCTCTACTATGGGTGACTCATGTCAATGGTTCAGTGGTATTGCATTTAAACTCTCATTCCAAGAGGGCGCAAAGAAACAAGACATGTGGAATACAGTTACTAGCAGAGCTCTATACAGCGACATTGAGTATAATGAGTATAATGGATATACTGTACACAATGCATATACACTAATGGCTGATGAAGAAGATGTGTATGGTGACATGCAAGAGGATATGATACAGAGTGCTATTAGTAATCATATGACTATTGTTAAGGCTAAGTCATTAAAAGCACGTTCAAGACAAGGACGAAATGACAAAAACAGTAAGTAGCATTATTGTTAATCTCTATTTGGTGTCTTTTAATTAAGGCACTAATATAGGTATTAATAATTGTTATAGACTATACTCGATAAAGACTTTAATTTAAAGTGAAATAAGTACGTATAGATAATAACGCAACGAAAGGATTTACTATGCAATATGCTGGTAAAGGTGCAGTAAAAGTGATTTCAGAAAACAATTTTTATACAATAACTTATATGGGTTTGTTTGATCCATCTAAAAGTATAAAATGCATTCCAACTGAAATTAATATCGAAGAAATCAAAGGATTGTTTGCTAAAAATGATTCTGATGATTTCGAGGTGTTTATGAATTCAATTGGTTATGCTTCTAATTCTCAAAACTCAATGCCTAATACTCGCTATATGGAGTTGAATGGTTGGGAAGTAAGATATAACACAGTAGGTTAAGTAACAAGTCCTGAGTAACAAGTCCTGAGTATGACTATAAAGTGCTCATTTCCCTTATTTTTATTAATTGATTAGTCAAGGAGACTATTATGAAAGATTCAAAGAAATTAGTTACAGTGTTTACAAAAGTTGGTTCAGTAGTGTATTCAAATGGATTATTGATTGGTATGCTTAGTGGTGATCTCTTTACTCACTATTATGATTCAACTAGGTCTCGTGAAGAGTACATCCGTGTCCGTTCATGTATTACAAATGCTGTTATTCTTAGTCTTTACTCTAATGATGAAGTTCATTATTACGTAAACTAAGCGACCTTATCATCACACACATTTCCCGTATTCTATTTTTTTTATTTATTAGTCAGGAGACTATTATGTTTACAGTTATTTTGGTATCAATTGTTGTTGTTGTTGTTCTTGTTATCGTATCATTGAAGAAGTTTAATGTTGCTGCAGAAGAAGTTATTGTTAATGGCTCAATTTGGGCTAACAATGAAGCTAATGCTGAGCTACTACACGGCTTAAGTTTCATGACGATAGAGAAATATAACACCTATGATATGTATGCTAGGAAGATTAAAACACTTCAAGCACAACATACAGGTATGGTATATATCAGTATGACTCATGAGCGTGCAGAAATACTAATGGCGACAGCTAACAATAAAGGTATTTCAGAAGTATGCATCAGTACATATGCAGAGTTAGGTTATATCTGTTAGTATATAAGACCCATCCCCTAAGACGTATGCGGGGATTCAACAAATTGCATACATGGTATCCAAATACAAATATTAAGCTTAGGAGCTTACAATGTTAGAATTTCTTACAAATCTCGTTATCTCTCTTTCACTCATTGCAGCAGCATCGTTACTTATTAAGTCTATTGACTATAGTAAGACTACTGGCACCATAAGAACGGGTGTAGCAATCATTCTATTCATCATGGCCATTGGTGTAGGACAAGAAGTAGAAGGAGGAGAAGTAGATACTGCAAGTTATGTTGTAGTAGAAATTCTTCCTGGTTCATATCTTACGTTCAATGTCAATGATGTAAAATTTACCAACGAGGCAGTATATATCAAACTAACTCAGCAAGAACGTCATATGTATTTTAACATGGAGCGTGCTGAGTATAAGATGTTTATTTCATTTGTCTATAACTCTAGATATAAGAAGTAGCAAACAGTATTATCACACACATTATAATCCCCAATTAAGGGAAGATAAGTATAATTAAGCTAAGGCAGTATAGCATGTACTAGGTACAGTTAGTCTATCATTATACTTATTGTTATTTTAATCCACTAGATATATTCTAGTAGAAAGGTAGACATTATGTTTACACTTATTATTTTGGCTATTATGGCTATCGTTGTTTCAGTTATTAGTATTTCAGTTGTTTCATTTAACAAGGAGGTTGTTGTGGATGTGGATATGTTCGCAGCGGCAGGTCGTTATTTCATTGGAGAGTCATATGC